>Ga0065709_1029400_pt1 | contig 24882 bp, 21 predicted proteins | sample Hoacrofraction14_2_FD_59096 | JGI IMG/M metagenome (GOLD analysis project Ga0065709, IMG submission 59096) | Hoatzin crop microbial communities from Cojedes, Venezuela, sample from fiber fraction 14 v1 | ecosystem: Host-associated > Birds > Digestive system > Esophagus > Crop | place: Venezuela...
TGGGTACCGTACCTCGTTTGATTTCATTCGATACAGTTGTCGGAGAACAGCCGATTTCTCTGGCAATAGAACGAATGGAATGACCATCTTTTAACCGAAGTTGAATAATTGATCTATCATCGTACGTAAGATGTTTTCCCTTAATGTGTGATGATGTGGTAGAATAATCGTAGTCCATGGGTTTGTCTCCTTGATTAATTTGGTTTAGCGATTAAATTCTATCAAAGATAAGCTCCATGGGCTATTCTTATATTCAACTGTCCAACTTCATTTTACAATCGGCCAAAAATAAAAGGTGGAATAAGTATGATGAATGGATTCATGAAAAAAGTGAGTAGACAGTATGTCAGCAGGCTGCGGCTTGCAGTAACCGTGATGACAGCGGTCATGCTTCTTATGAGTTTATATATGAGCAGCAGTAATGTAAGTGCAGCAATACCGCGGGTTATGGTGTCCGACTACAGTCTCAGCTCTGACGAGATATATGCAGGAGATGAGTTTACACTAACACTGACACTTACGAATACTTATAAGTATAAGGTTACAAATATCAAGGTGACGGTTCTTAGCGACAGCGGCGAGCTGCTTCCCATGGATAGTGCGGGCACTGCTTATATAAGTGAGATAGCATCGGAGGAAACAGCGACGCTGACATTTAAGATGAAGAGTGACAAGAACCTGGATGAGAAGTCGTATAAGCTTACTGTTAAAACCGAGTACGAAGACAGATACGGCTACAACAGCTATGAGGTGAGTGATTATATCTATGTACCTATATCGCTTCCGAGTTCACTTTCTGTAACAGGTGCATACGTGGCTGACTCGGATGTAAGACTCGGAGACAACATCGAGATAATCGCTGATGTCAACAACACCGGCTTTACGACACTGTATAAAGTGTCGGCTGTAATCTCGGGATATAACATAAATGAGACTACTGCCTATATCGGTACCATCGAGGCGGGTAAGAGCTCGACCATCGATGTGATAACGCAGGCAGTGGCACTTGAAACAAATGTCAACAACACGATAGTTGTGACCTACGAGGATAAGCTCGGCAACGCGAGTACTGTTGATTGCAAGATAAACGGTAACGGAGTCATCACTGTATCAGAGCAGGATTACACAAATGTTATCGAAGTCAAGGAGGATAAGACTGCGGCTCTCAGAGCAAATGTTAAGTACTATGTCGTGGCAGCGGTAGTAGCATTTATAATAATCCTCCTGATTATCCGCAGAGTGAGAAGGAAGAAGAAGATACTTGAGGAGTTTTCGTAAGAGCGTATGAGTTGGATTATAAGATTCAGTCTTTCAAATCTGAAGAAGAAGCCGCTTCGGTCGGCACTTACGATACTGGGTATAGTCATCGGTACTGTGTCCATCGTATCGATGCTTTCTGTGGGCATCGGTACGGCTGAGGTGATGATGGATAATATCGAGAAGACCGGCGATGTGAAGGAGATTACTGTCTATAATACGGGGGACACTTCAAGGCGTGACAGGATGCTGACGGACAGCCTCGCGGAGAGTCTCGGGGAGATACAGGGGGTTGCTGCGGTATATCCGGTAGTGACGCTTGATGCATCATTTTCGCTGAACCAGTTTGAAACATATGCTGAGATAGATGGTGTGGACATAGAGTATCTGAAGACGAAGAAACTGTACGACGGAGACTATCCGGCACAGGGCGGCTCGCGGCCGTACCTGATGGTCGGTATGGGTGTTAAGGAGATGCTCTATAACTGGACCACGGACAAGCAGTACAGCGAGACCACACGCGGCAAGGGAAGTCTCACGGACGAGACATTTAACATAAGCTTCCAGGGGTATGACTATACCTACTCCGGAAATGTCATCGATTATATCTACGATGAGCAGACAGGACAGTCCGAGGCGGTGTATGACTACAGCGCTGAGCCGAAGCTTGATACGTCTACGTATAGTGTAAGACTTAATATATCCGGGATGACTGATAATGAGTATGACTACCATATATATACGGATATCACGACGCTTAAGAGGTTTCTGAAGAAGTATGAGGTCGGTGGTATGATGCCGGGACAGCCGACTGACAACAGCGGAAATCCGTACAGTGAGATAATTTATGGTAAAATAATCGTGATTGCCGAAAGTCTTGACTATGTGGGAGATATATCGGACACTATAGAGGATATGGGCTTTACTGCAGAGAACAGTAAGGAGATGGTGGATGCCATGCAGAGTATGGCAAAGACCATGCAGGGAATCCTCGGCATGATAGGTGCCATAGCACTCGTGGTTGCGGTAATCGGTATCATAAATACTATGACAACATCGGTCTATGACAGGATGGCGGAGATAGGCACACTCAAGATGATAGGCTCGGACAGTGAGGATATACTGCTGATGTTTCTGATAGAGTCCGGATATATGGGACTTGTCGGAGGTGTGGTCGGGGTACTGATGTCATGGTGCGTGAACAAGATAGTGATTAACGAATATGTGGTAACACTGCTTGGATATGATAAGGGGACTGAGCTCGCTCAAATGCCGTGGCAGCTCGGAGTGGCTGCGTGTGTCGGAGCGGTTGTGATTGCGATGCTGGCAGGTGTGATACCGGCATACAGCGCAGCAAAGCTGAAGCCGGTTGAGGCAGTTATGCGCGGGCAATTATAATATGTGATGTATGAGAGAACGGCCGGTCTATTTGTTGCGTTACACATGTGGCTAATGTGCAGTTACAACCGGCACGGAGTAATGCAGATAACAGAGGCTTGATACATGAAGATACTTCTTGTAGAGGATGATATGGCGCTTGCCATGGGAACAGAATATGCCCTCAGAGCTGAGGGGTACGAGGTCGAGGTAGTCGGAACGGTTGCGGATGCAAAGACCAAGTCGCCTGAAGTCTATGACCTGGCACTGCTCGACATTATGCTGCCGGACGGAACAGGCTACGATGTGCTCGAGTACATCAGAAATGAGAGCCGGGTGCCGGTGATATTTCTCACGGCAGTCGGTGACGAGGTAAATATCGTGCAGGGACTTGATATGGGAGCCGACGACTATGTGACGAAGCCCTACAGAGTGCGTGAACTGCTCTCACGAATATCGGCAATACTTAGAAGAGCGGAGAGCCGGGACGAGGTTCACTTCGGCCGTCACAGGCTCAACATGAATCAGTTCAGACTCTATGATGAGAAGGGCATGGTGGATATGTCACCTGTTGAACTGAGACTTCTGATGGCACTTATTAGAGCAAACGGTAAGGCACTTACCAGAAGTGAGCTTCTCGAGGCAATATTTGATACAGGAGAGAGCTTCGTGGATGATAATACACTTTCGGTATACATGAAGCGTCTCAGAACAAAGCTCGGAGAGGATGCAAGGCATATCGAGACCGTGAGAGGTACGGGCTACCGCTTCAAAATAGGATGAAAGGAAAGTTTAATATAAAATGCTATGCAGGCGCCGGTTTAATCCGACGCCTGTATTTTTTAAGATACTGACATTAAAAAAACAATGTAAAAGCAACTTGATAAATTAGGGAAACAAGAGTAGACTAATCGTTAATCACTTATTTGGAGGCGAGATATGTTTTACGGAAGAGAAAAGGATTTGAGGATTCTCGAAGAAAAGTGGGCAAGTGACCGCTTTGAATTTGGATGTATATATGGAACAAGACGTATCGGAAAAACATCTTTGATTAATAAATTTCTCGAAGGAAAGGACGGTTTGTATTTTCAAGCTAAGGAAGCCTCTGAGCTGGAAAACAGGAGAGGACTGTCCAAAATTATTAATAAAATTCTCGGATATCCGCAAGGATATGTTTTTCCGTCATGGGACGAGCTACTGGATGCGGTGCTTACGATTTCCGAAGGAAAGAGGTTTGCATTTATAATTGATGAGTACCCATACCTTTCAAAATCTACAAAAAAAGGAGTTGCATCATATCTTCAGGATTTCATTGATAACAGGGCCGGAGACAGTAAGCTGGTTATCATACTTATGGGATCAAATGTTTCATTTATGGAAAAGGAGCTGGCAAACAAAAAATCTCCTTTGTATCGCAGACGTACATTTTCATATAAGCTGGGTTTGATGCCCTTTTCAGAAGCGTTACTTTTCCTGGACGGAAGAACGGAATTTGATAAAATGAATTGTCTCTCATTCTTTGGGTTTTCCCCGTATTATCTGGCTTTACTGGATCCCCGGAAGAATTTTGATGATAACCTGAAGAATTTGCTGTTTAATGCGGGTGCAACGCTGCTTGACGTACCTGATATTATCCTTTCAAATGGGACACGTGAAAAAGGAATATATAATACGGTTTTGTCATCAATCGCCAGGGGCAGAAAGACACCGAGTGAGATATCGGCAGACATTGAGTTTGGCTCTAATGAAATTTCGAAATATCTGAAGACTCTTATGGAAGAGGAAATCATCGAGAAGAAGACGATGTATGGGTCAAAAAGAAAGGTCATATACAAAATTAAGGATCCGGTTCTGGATTTTTATTACACGTATTTGTTTGATGATGCCGACAGGATTAGAATCGGATTTGGCGATAGTGTATTTAAAGAGATGGAGGAACGGATACAGGAATTTATATGTCATAAATTTGAGGACGTATGCTTAAGGTATCTTGAAGAATTGAGCATAAACGGATTGCTTGAACATCCGTACTATCCGATACAGGGACTGCAGATTGACAACTCTGAAATTGGGAGATCTATTGAGATTGACGGACTGAGCAGGTATAAGGATGCTCTGTTGGTTATTGAATGTAAATATACCGAAAAGAAACGTGGAATAAAAGATTACTATGATATGAAAGAGGATGTGTCGATAAGGATGTTTCAGGGAGTGAAGGATTTTGAATTTTATCTATTTTCCAAAAACGGATTTGATAAATCAATAAAGAAAATCGATGATAAATCACTTCATTTGATTACTGTTACCGATATGTTGAATGATGACCTGTGTTAGATTCAACGATGTGACGAAAATCAAATGTAAATATACGCAGGTAGATTGTTGTGTGGTATAGGGATTTCTGATAATATGAAACAAAAGACAGGAATTGAGTGATATGAAGAGTGGATTCGAGAGAGGAAACTTCACAAGAAACTATATAATTGCGGCGCTTGTCGCCGCAGTTCTTTTTTTGCTGCTGACTCTGTGGATTACTCAAAGTGGCGTACTTACAGCGGTGCTGACGGGCGTACTCATAGTCATACTTGTCGCCATATATCTGATAACCTACATATACGTAAATAGAGCATATACGGAGATTGAGAAGATAGCTGAGACAATGAAGCAGGCTGTCGAGGATGAGAGCAGAGTGGAGTTTGATGACAAGCTGTATGAGGGATCAATCGGTGTACTCTACTCGAACTTTGACAAGATGGTACAGGCATTTGAAGAAGGAAAGAGACGTGAGCAGAGCGAGAAAGAATTTTTGAAGGATGTGATGTCGGATATATCACATCAGCTGAAGACGCCGCTTGCGTCACTTACAGTCTTTGTGGATCTTTTGATGGATGACAAGGTAAGTAGTGCTGAGGAGAGACACAAGCTCCTCTCGGAGGCGTCAAACCAGCTTACCCGTATGGAGTGGATGGTGCTGTCCATGCTGAAGCTTGCGCGTATTGAGGCGGGAGTTATAGAGTTCGATATGCAGGACTCAAGTCTGCCGGCGGTGCTCGGACAGGTGCGGGAGGGCATAGCATATCTTACAATGTCCCGCAGTCAGCCGGTCGATGTGACGTGCGGCGAGGATATCACTGTAAACTGTGACCCGCAGTGGCTTACCGAGGCTCTTATAAATATTGTCAAGAATGCCTCTGACTACTCAGATGCCGGTTCTGCTATAGAAATACGTGCAGAGCAGAATAGCGTGTTCACGAGGATATATATAGAGGACCACGGCATGGGTATCAGCGAGGACAAGCTGCCGCATATCTTCGAACGCTTCTACAGGGTATCGAATGCGGTAAACCCCAACAGCGTGGGTATAGGACTGTCACTGTCGAAGTCCATCATCGAGGGGATGGATGGCAGGATAAGTGTCAGCAGTGAGCCGGGAGAGGGGACGACATTTTCTGTGACATTTAATCGATGATGAATAGCAGACTGTCACAGCCGGGAGGTGTCAGTAACCTGATAAGCATAGTGAATACAGTGTTTCATCTACGGGCGGACATTTTCGGATAATTGCGGAAATTTGTGCGAAGGTTAGTTGTTGCCTCACACGGTGCTTTGGTATATAATCAGCAAAGACGGTTAGATATGTCAAACGTGACAGGAGATTATCGGGTATGTGCTAAGCTTTGATGTATTTGCCGAATGCAAATCATAAAAATTATAAATGGAGGTAGTATCACAAATGTTAGTTTCAGCAGAAAAGATGCTTAAGGACGCTGTTGCAGGACACTATGCAGTAGCACAGTTCAACATTAACAATCTTGAGTGGACAAAGTCAATCCTTCTTGAGTGTGAGGAGCTTAAGACTCCCGTTATCCTTGGTGTTTCCGAGGGTGCAGGTAAGTACATGACAGGCTTCAAGACTGTATCAGCTATGGTTAAGGCTATGGATGAGTCACTCGGAATCACAGTTCCTGTTGCTCTTCATCTTGACCATGGTACATATGATGGATGCAAGGCTTGTATCGAAGCAGGATTTACATCTATCATGTTTGACGGATCTTCACTTCCTCTTGAGGAGAACCTTGCTAAGACTAAGGAGCTCATCGAGATCTGCAAGGAGAAGGGTATCTCACTTGAGGCAGAGGTCGGCGGTATCGGCGGCGAGGAAGACGGAGTTGTATCAGCAGGTGAGTGTGCCGATCCCAACGAGTGTAAGCAGATCAACGACCTTGGTGTAACGATGCTTGCATGCGGTATCGGAAATATCCATGGTAAGTATCCTGCAAACTGGGCAGGTCTTTCATTTGACACACTTGAGGCTATAAAGGCTCTTACAGGAGACACACCTCTTGTACTTCACGGCGGATCGGGTATCCCTGATGAGCAGATTAAGAAGGCTATCTCTATGGGCGTAGCTAAGGTAAATGTTAATACAGAGTGCCAGCTTGTATTTGCAGCAGCTACAAGAAAGTACATCGAGGAAGGTAAGGATCTTGAGGGTAAGGGATATGATCCCAGAAAGCTCCTTGCTCCCGGTGCTCAGGCTATCAGAGATGAGGTTAAGGACAGAGTTGCTGTATTCGGTTCTGCAGGTAAGGCCGAGTAATTACAGGTAGTAACGTGCAGGTGCACAGGAGAAGGGCGGGCTGTTATGCAGCCCGCTCTTAGTTTTTAGCAGGAGTATCATTAATGAATGATGTATGTGTAAAAATATGCGGTCTCACAACAGAGGATGACATATATGCAGCTATAGATGCCGGTGCTGACCTTGTTGGTATGGTGGTAAACTACCCGAAGAGCCGCAGGAACATATCTATGGCACAGGCAGAGTATCTGATATCAGCACTTGATGAGGAGATGATGCTTAGGGAGTCCGAGGATGTAGATACACCGGATGTATCAGTTGTTGCAGTAACCGTATCGCCGACCGCGGATGATATCCTCGACGTAGCAAATGCAGGCTTCGACTACATACAGATACACGGCGAGCTGCGGCAGGATGTTATAGACCTGTATGAAGGCGATATAATGCCGCAGATAATCCGTGCATATAACCACATAGACGACAGTGTTCTTGAAGAAATCCGAATGCTGAGTGACAGGATGTATTTGTTTGCCTTCCTCTTCGATGCGCCAGAGCCGGGCAGCGGTAAGGGCTTCGACTGGGATACGATACCTAAAGATTTAGAGATGCCCTTCTTCCTAGCGGGAGGTCTTACCCCCGAAAATGTCACAGCAGCGGTGCGGACGGTGAGACCATTTGCAGTGGATGTAAGCTCCGGTGTCGAGAAGTCACCTCTTCCGACTGAAGAAGAGATAGAAGCCGGCGAGTCCATGAAGGACTATGACAGGATGAGGGCATTTGTGAAGGCGGCTCGGGCGTGATACCGGATAGTCATGATGTGTACTTATAGTACGCAACTATGCGCAACTTACGGTTTAACAGCCTATTTATAGGTGGAATAAATACTCGAAGTGGAGTATAATAGCTCTGTGCGTTAATTGGGGACGTACATAATTCTTAGTCGCAGGCGGCGGCAAATACATTTATCCGATATGGGGGGATGTGTATCATGATTCTACTAGATACTCAAAAGGAAGAGTTTAACAGACTGAGAGATGTCAGAATATTCGGCAGGGATGACACTACGGATCTTGTGAGCGGTAATCTGCTGTTTATCGGTCTCGGCGGTATAGGAGAGAGGGTGATGACCTCTCTTAAGGGTATGCTTAAGGACACGATAAGTCCCGGTGATAATATACACTATATGCTGATTGACTCAGACATACCTGCTATGGAGGAGACCATCAAGAACAGTAAGGAGGGTGTCGGTATGAATGCCCTCGAGGTTATGAGTGTATACCGTCCCAACCTTGAGAATCTGCTTGAACGCGGCTACAACGGTCAGCCTGTACAGGAGAATATAGCGAAGTGGATGAGACCGGACTTTCCCAAGCTCAACATCGGAACGGACGGTGCGAGAGGTAACCGTCAGATAGGTCGTCTGATGTTTTCAAATGCTTACGAGGATATCAGGATACTGCTCTTCGAGAAGCTTGAAGATGTGTACGGCGACTCGACGAATGGTAAGCTCGATATAATCATTGTGTCCGGTACCTGTGGAGGTACGAGCAGCGGTCTGATGGCTGACCTGGTTTACAATATCCGTGCCTATGTGCGCTCGCGTAAGTGGAGCGGTGTCAGAGTGGGCGGATGCCTGCTGATGCCGGATGTGCTCTTTGCCAACAAGGACATATATGAAGACGTGGAGCTCAGAACCCTGCTCCTGGCAAATGGCTTCGCAACCATGAGTGAGATATCGGAGTATATGCAGTATGCATACGACGGAAAGAGCTATGTGTTCGAAAGCGGTGCTCACAGACTGAGTATAAGTGAGAATATATTTGACTCGTGCATGCTGATATCGGGTAAGAAGGACGAGCAGGGTTACATACCCGAGGGCACGATATACAGCGATGTGGCATACTTCCTGACGAAGCTTGCCATGAATAAGTATATAGATGATGAGAATGCGGATGGCTACAGAAAGCTCTTCAAGGACTCCTTCTTCGAGCAGGATCAGCTCGGCTACTTCAAGGTTATAAGTGAGGCCGACTACAAGGTGCCTGTGAAGGAAATAGAGAACATATGCGAGTATAGCGTGTTCAAGGAAGCATATAAGAGGCTCAATACTCTTCCTGACAAGGATGCGGAAATCGAAGAGGATGTGCAGAGGACGTTTGGAGAGATGAAAACATTTCTCTCGGGAAGCGCGGGAGATGAGATAGAACTTGGCATCAACGGACTCATCAAGACGGCGCAGTATGAGAAGCCGGCGTATAAGGATATCAAGAAGCGTCAGGACAGACTTACTGTAAGCCTGCCGCAGCAGCTTGAGGTTATCAAGAAGGATATGCCTGTTATGGTGAAGTCTCTGAGAATCAGGATGACACAGGCTCTTGATGCAGATATAGAGAAGTACATGAAGGAATATGGTCCCTTCATAACGATGAAGATGATAGGTGCTGAGGGCTATGGCGGAGTCGAGAAGGACAGCGGTATGGTTGCAGAGGTCGAGAAGCTCGAGGAGCTGATGGGTCAGTATGTACCGAATCAGGACTATGAGAGAATAGTAGAGTCTATATCACAGATAGTAAAGAGAAGATTCTTTGCGTTTCCGTCGGCCAAGCGTGAGACAGAGGCAGGTTACTATGATGCATGCATCAAGAACGCTCTGGCAAAGGAGCGCAGCATGCTGATAGAGGAGATGAACTCACAGGATATCTTCGGTGATATCAAGAGACTTCTGAGGCAGCATGCAGAGCACCTGAGTGATGACTTCTCACAGTTTGGTGAAGATCTGGTAAATGCTGTCGAGGATCTGTCACGTGAGGGCGAGAGGATAGTTAACTTCACGCTGAAGGATGCGAAGCGTCATGTATTCCTTCCCACAGACTATGTGACGGAGGAGAGGATAGAGCAGTTCCGCGAGGGACTCATAGCCATGATGGTGAAGCATGAGGCAGATATGAACTCTGACAAGGTTGTTCCGGTGGCTCAGGAGATGGAGCATATATATAAGAACTTCCTGATAGGACTCGGTGTATATCCGAATGAGAAGGTTATCGCGACAGCATTTGCAGACGAGCAGCCGTCCATGCAGGATATTAATGCTATGTTCGTTTCATTTGACAGCGAGCTGAGACGTGATGTGATGAAGCGTGCGGCTAAGGCGTTTGTAGAGGGCTGCATGGAGAAGACAGAGAGAAAGAAGCTGTGCATACTTAAGGACGGGCTCTCTGAGCATATACGTAAGCGTAAGTATATATCGCTTCCTGACTCGATGCCTCACTTCAGTGAAGCTATGAAGGATGTACTTGTGGCTGAGCCGTATAACGAGGCTTCGGAGTCTATCACGACTAACGTCGGTGAGCAGGTAATCACTATGGATACCTTCTACTCGGGAGTTAAGGTAAATATGCTCGAGCTCTCCGGTCTTATGGAGGCAGCATACGGTCAGGTTAAGGCGAGAGGTACATACATGGGACTTCATACGTCGGACTGATAAAGTAAATATGTTATGTTTGCAGATAAAAGCAGCGCAGCCCATCGGCTGCGCTGTAATTGTATAGGCATATATATTATGTGAGTATAGTGTATCAGTCCTCATACATCTCTGTATGGTATCTGTCAAGATACTTGACCAGGTCATAGAGGGAGGATATATCTCCGGGACGTGAGGTCATGATACATATCAGATAAGGATTTTGTCCGTCCTTAAATACTATGCCGCAGTCACTTGCGGAGTCGTAGGATGAGTCTCCTATCCATCCTGCCTTTGACCAGGTTACCGTGCCTGCAGGAAGCAGGGATATAATCTCCTCGTCATCAGCTGTGCCATCATCGGCGGTACTGCTTGATGTGGTGTCTGCTGTACTGTCGGAGGCTGCATCCGAGTCTGATGTATAGGTATCAGATGTATCTGCAAATGCTGCCGTACTCGGCACATCATCAGGCACATCATCACAGAGAGCACCGTGGATGGCAGAGACTTCCGGATCCTCGAAGTACTCAGCCAGCAGCTGACCTGTCTCATCCAGCGTCATGTAGTAGTAGTTCTGTATCCACAGCTTAGCCAGTGTCTTCGCTGAGTACATCGTATAGTAGCTTGTGGACTTGAAGAGTCCGTCCACGTCAGCAGCTATGCACCACTCCTCGAAGGCTGTGCCTCCGAAGGTTTTCCTCAGACTCTCATAGGCTGAGTTATCGGAGTAGTAGGTGATGCTCTGTATAAGAGATGAGTAGTACTCCAGATTATCAGAGTCGGATGCAACTATGCTGCATACATAGGGACCCTTTATGGTGCTTGCACTGTATATTTCTGTGTCTATATTATAGCTGATACCCTCGAGTGTGTAGAGATCCATCATCAGGAAGCTGACCTCGTATGTTCCGTCTGAACTTAGCTCATCTATTATCTTACTTAGCTGATGCTGCTCGGATATATCATCCAGAGTATCCACAGCAGCGAGTACCTCTGACTCCTCCAGAATATATCCGTCAGAGCTAAATATATAGGTCTCGCCGTCTATTTCCACAAGTCCGGATACTGTCTGACCGTTCTCATCGAGATAGTAGGTCTTGTCGCCGTACTCAAGCCATCCGGTATAGATGGTTCCGTCTGTTTTGATATAGTAGGTACCTTCATCTGTTTCGGTCCAACCGGAGGATAGGGTGCCGTCAGAGTTAAGACATACAAGCTCACCGCCTATTTCAGTCCAGCCGGAGGCTACACTTCCGTCCTCATTAACATAGACCTCCACATCGTAGGATATCCAACCGGTTGACAGGAGTCCGTTATCATCGAAGTAGTAGCTTGTACCGTCTATCTCTGTTATACCGGTGACAGGATAGCCGTTCTCGTCCAGATAGTAGGTGCCGTCATCAGTGGTATACCAGCCGGTGATAGGAGTACGGTCCTCATTTATGAAGTGTGTGCCGCTCACCATACCTGCCAGAAGTATGCCTGAGTCTGCAAAGTCATATAACTCACCATCAATCTCGACATCCGATCCGGACACTGTATAGCCGCTTGCATCCATGTAGTACCAGAAACCGTCATAGTAGAACCACTGAACTGTGAGATACTCTCCGTTTGAGTCGCGGTAACGTGTACCGTCAGCATCGGTAACCCACGAATCATAGGTAGACATGTCTATATGTCTGTATATGAGATATGCGGCAGCTGCAGCAACCGTCAGAACTGCTGCTGTGACTGCCGGTGTGAGTATGGCTCGCAGCCTCTTCTTGCTGCTTCTCTTATGCTTCTTCTTTTTAGCCTGGCTCATAGGTATAAACCTCGCGTGTATAGTAGTTGTCATGCCGGGTAGCGACTACGCGTACCCGAAGCAGGTGGTACAAGCATTACACTATTAGCTGAAATCTAACTTAATCAGATAATAGCTATCTTAAGAAAATCTTAATAATCAAGAAGGATAATAATCTGCATGTGATGGTAATGCAACAAAAGATTTCAGAATCAAAGTAGTATCAGTTCAACGAATCGTGAGTGGCTGCTTTTGTTGGCAGTCGTGAGAAACTATGCTATAATTTGAAAAGCTGTGTCGTGTTATGGGATATAGTGTGCTTTGTCAGATGGACAAAGCAAAACGGAACTACATTTTGTAGATTTTCGGAGTGGTGACATATGTATGAGATCAAGTCAAAAACTATACTTACGCCGCAGAACGGGCTGAATATATATAGGGGCAGAACGGATGAACTGATCATGCTCAGAGATGTGACCGGCGGAGACCCCATGGATATCGGCATAAAGTATGATGCAGCGTCGCTGCTCGAGATTACTCTCAGGAAGAAGCGCTCCAGATGTATGATCATCATGGGAAACCTGGGAGATCCCTATAACATCCTGGAGGAGCAGCTTGGTATAACACGTAAGTGCCTGAGAATTATAGAGACCTCTGATTGTGGAGTGGTCATACTTACGAGGTCTGAGCTGATATTCAGAGATATGGATGTGCTGCATGGTATAAACAGTAAGACAAAGTGTGTCATAACAGTTCCTATATCGTCAGTTGATAAGAAAATATATCAGGGAATAGAGGGAGTAAGAAGCGAGGACCCGAGGCGGCGCCTTGACATGATGGAGAGGCTTGTAGATGAGGGCTTCACGGTTATAGCAGAGTACTCACCTATGATACCGTACCTGAACTACCGCGTTGACGATATAAGAGCGGTGATAGATGCGATTGCAGAGACAGGTGTTAAGTACATAGACTTCAGAGGCTTCAAGACAACTCTTAAGAAATCGGGACTGGAGTACTTTAAGTCAGAGTATAAGCGAAGATTTCCGAAACAGTATGTCAGCTATGATGAGGAGTATGGTGACAGTACCGAGCTGAAGGCACAGAGTATAGCTGAGTGTAAGGATCTCATAGATGAGTATGCAGACAGGTATAACCTGATATGTGATACAGATATAATTAAGGAATTAAAGCGAAGATACGAGAACAAAACGGAAGGAGAACAATTATGGATTACAATGAACTGAGTTTAAAGATGCATGAGGAGCATGAGGGTAAGCTGGAGGTTAAGTCAAAGGTTGCAATAGAGACAAAGGATGACCTCTCCACTGCATATACGCCGGGTGTTGCAGAGCCCTGCAGGAAGATTCATGATAATCCCGAGGATGTATATAAGTATACACTTAAGGCAAATACGGTTGCAGTCGTATCAGACGGTACAGCAGTACTCGGTCTCGGAGATATAGGTCCGCTTGCGGCTATTCCTGTAATGGAGGGTAAGTCGATACTCTTCAAGAGATTTGGAAATGTAGATGCATTCCCTATCTGCCTTGACACAAAGGATGTGGACGAAATAGTAGAGACTGTAAAGCGTATAGCACCGTCCTTCGGCGGCATAAATCTGGAGGATATATCAGCTCCGAGATGCTTCGAGATAGAGAAGCGTCTGAAGGAGGAGCTTGATATCCCTGTATTTCACGATGATCAGCACGGAACGGCAGTTGTAGTATGTGCAGGTCTTACAAATGCACTGAAGATAGTCGGTAAGAAGTGGGAGGACCTGAATATCGTAATCAGCGGAGCGGGTGCCGCAGGTGTATCTATCTGTAAGCTCCTCCAGAGCTTCGGTGCCGGAAATGTTGTGCTCGTAGACAGTAAGGGTGCACTCGTGGACGGAGATCCGAGACTTAATCCTGCTAAGCAGGAGATAGCTGCTGTTACCAACAAGAACAAGGAGTCAGGAAGCCTGGCTGATGTCATCAAGGGTAAGGATGTATTTATAGGTGTATCGGCACCCGGTCTTGTGACAGCAGAGATGGTAGGAACTATGGCTGAGAAGCCTATAGTTTTCGCTATGGCAAATCCCACACCCGAGATTATGCCGGATGAGGCTCTGAGGGGTGGAGCCGCTGTAGTGGCAACAGGTCGTTCGGACTTCCCTAATCAGATAAATAATGTTCTTGTATTCCCCGGAATATTCAGAGGTGCACTCGATGCCGGTGCAAGATCTATAACAGAGTCTATGAAGGCTGCTGCTGCACGTGCCATCGCTTCTATCGTTACAGATGAGGAGCTCTCACCTGAGTATATAATCCCGGATGCATTTAATGAGAATGTTGCCAAGGTAGTGGCTAAGGCTGTTGCAGATGAGGCAAGAGCTACCGGTAATGCTCGTAAATAGGAGTAAATAAAAGGTGGAGCTGTCTCACCCTGCGGTAGGATAAGCAAAACATACGAAATATAATCACGGAAGTAGCTTATGAAGATAGTTATAATAGATACTGAAATCATGGGACTCGAGGAAGGTGACTGGGATAATCTCAGAGAGTTCGGCGAGCTTGAGGTATATGACTACACACCTCCCGAGCTTGTGGTTGAGAGAATCGGTGATGCAGATATAGTGATAACCGATAAGGTTGTAATCGATGATGCTGTCATGGATCAGTGCCCGGGCATAAAGTTTATAGCGGTGCTGGCAACGGGCTATAACATAGTAGATACTGAGGCGGCGCGCCGCCGCGGTATCCCCGTGGCAAATGTCCCGAAGTACGCCGGTGCTATAGTGGCACAGTCTACATTTGCCATGATACTCGAGCTCTATAATAAGGTGGGACTGCATAACGAGTCAGTACACCGCGGTGACTGGGAGAGGGCAAAGTACTTCTGCTATACTGTCGGTGGCATACATGAGCTGGCGGGTAAGACCATCGGTATAGTCGGCTTCGGTGATATAGGCAGGCGTGTGGCACGTGTGGCTCTGGACTTCGGTATGAATGTTATGGTTCACACGAGGACCGTGACTGATGAGATGAGGTCTATGGAGGAGCAGTGCGACCGTGCAGCTGATGGGATAGGCAGCGTGTTCGGAACAGGCACCGGTTGGATAAGATTTGTAAGCCTGGAGGAGCTGCTCAGCAGCGCTGATATAGTTACGCTTCACTGCCCGTCATTTCCGGAAACACGCGGTATGATAAATGCCGATACACTGTCACTCATGAAGAGGGACAGTATACTCATAAATACTGCCAGAGGTGACCTGATAGATGAACAGGCTCTGGCAGCTGCACTGAATGAGGAGAGACTGTCGGGAGCTGCAGTTGATGTGCTGACGGAGGAGCCGCCGAGGAACGGCAGTCCGCTGATTGGTGCAAAGAACTGCATCATCACACCGCATACAGCGTGGGCATCCTCAGAGGCTATATATAAGATAAGAGCGGTAAACTATGAGAATGTACGGGGGTTTGTAACCGGTAAGCTTCAGAATATAGTTAACTAAAAGAGGTATATAGATGTCACACATAACATATGATAAAGCAAGAAAGATGGGAGATAAGGCGTATAAGCTGGCAATAGCCACAGGTAAGTACCCGTATCTTCCTGTGCTTGATGATATACTGGACAAGGAACAGGTGAAGAGTGATGTATCGCTTGGTCTTGTGAATATTCCGCTGGATAGAATAGTGGGAACCAGTTCTGCAGGCAGGACACAGGCCTTTGCTAACAACTTCATGCCTATAATGGGTGAGAAGACAGAGTTCGGGTCGAAGTGGTCTATGCTTGCGGATGCTCATGTGGCAGAGGGTATACATGATCCCATCAAGGTCTATGAGTACCTGAACTACTACTATGTGGTCGAGGGTAACAAGCGTGTAAGCGTGCTTAAGTTCTACGGTGCAGACTCTGTGCCGGCATTTGTGACAAGACGTGTTCCGGTACTGACGGATGATCCCATAATCAGGATTTACTATGAGTTTATGGACTTCAACCGTGATACCGGAGTTAACTTTATATGGTTTTCGCATGAGGGAGCATTTAAGACTCTGACGGATGAGGTTGCTCAGTCGAGGATAAATCAGGAGCATATAGATGAGATATCTGATACCGATATTGTGGGAACGAGCTCCGACTCTGCGGACGGCGGAACAGCAGCTGTAAGGAAAACCGGTGCCGCTAAGGTTTGGTCGGAGGATGCATATCTCGAGTTTAAGGCAGCATACTACAGATTTGAGAAGATATATAAGCAGAGAGGCGGCGACGGTCTGAGCAACATCACGACAGGAGATGCCTTCCTGGCACTTATTCACATATACAGCTTTGATGTGGTTCATGTGATGGATGAGAGTGAGATGAGTGATGCGGTGAGAGCCATATGGCAGGAGTTCATGATGATAAATGAGCGCTACGCCATAGAGATATCGCTTGACCCGCCTGACGTGAAGAACAGCATCATGTCGACTATACTTCCGACATATACTGAGTCGAAGCCACTTAAGGCTGCATTTATATATGATAAGGATCCGTCGCAGTCAGACTGGCTGTATCAGCATGAGCTGGGAAGACGCTATGTAAATGATGTCTTCGGCGGCAAGGTTCAGACTATCAAGGTAACAACTGCCTGCACCGAGGAGGATGCAATCAAGGCTATGGAGGATTTGATAGCTGAGCAGGGCGTCGAGATGATATTTACGACGACGTCGAAGCTGATTGACGCAAGTCTTAAGTGTGCGGTGGAGCATCCGAATGTGAAGATACTTAACTGCTCGCTTAATACATCGCATCGATATATCAGAACCTACTATGCGAGACTCTATGAGGCGAAGTTCCTGTCGGGTATGCTGGCGGGTATGCTGACAGAGTCGGATAAAATCGGCTATCTCGCTGACTATCCCATATTCGGTATAGTGGCGAATATCAATGCATTTGCAAGGGGAGTCAGCTTCGTGAATCCGAGGGCGAAGGTATACCTCAGATGGACTACGAAGAAGTATGAGGCCGACAAGGACGAGATGATAGAGGATCTGAAGAACTTCGGTGTGGATATAGTTTCGGATCAGGATATGATCACTCCGAAGAAGGCATCGAGAAGCTACGGACTCTACAAGCTGACAGACGGTGAACCTGAAAATATTATGGCACCGGTTTATAACTGGGGTGTACTCTACGAGAGGATAATCAAGCTTGTACTGGGCGGTAAGTGGGACAGCGCTGACTCCGAGGAGGAGAGTAAGGCCATCAACTACTGGTGGGGACTCAGTGCAGGAGTTGTAGATATGATCATGTCCAGGAAGGTGCCGACGGACCTTAGGTTCCACGTGAACATTCTCAGAAATATGATCATCAGCGGTGAGTTCTCGCCATTCAGAGGAAGCATCACGGCGCAGGATGGTACAGAGGTTGTATCGGAGACGGATGAGCTGTCTATCGGCGATATCATAAAGATGAACTGGCTTATGGGTAATGTGGTCGGTGAGATACCGGCTACGGACGAGCTCGAGGATAAGGCAAAGGGTATAGTGGAGATAAAGGGCGTTAAGAAAGATGAGGATACTTCTGGTAGCTGATATAGAATCCAAGTACTACTGGGATTTCTTTGAGAAAAGTAAATTAGAGGGTATAGACCTCATACTGTCTGCCGGCGACCTGTCACCGCACTACCTGGAGTTTCTGGCTACGTATGCCACGGCACCGGTGCTGTATGTGCACGGTAATCATGACGAGTGCTATGACGAGACACCGCCCGGAGGCTGTGAGTGTATAGATGATACTGTGTATGATTTTCACGGGCTCAGGATTATGGGACTCGGCGGGAGCATGAGCTATAACATGGGTACATATCAGTTCACTGAGCGGAAGATGTGGATGAGGTATGAGAAGCTTAGACCGAAGATTATGCTGCACCGCGGGATAGATATCCTGCTGACACATGCTCCGGCACGGGGGCTTAACGATCTGGAGGATTTGCCCCACATGGGCTTCGAGTGCTTTAATACAATACTCGACAGGTATGAGCCGAAGCTCTTCATACACGGTCATGTACATATGAACTATGGTCGCAATATGAAACGTGAGGATACATACAGAAGTACGCGGGTTATAAATGCGTATGAGAGATATATCATAGATATATAGGATGTGTTACTTTGGTCGTATATGGCGTGGCTACGTAGTGCCTGATACGAGTATATATAAAATATAGAAATGAGGTATGGACTTGGAATTTAGTGAAGACTTCAGAAAAACAGTAGATAAGTATGTGACGATGTGTGACGAGATGGGTGTAATCGACCAGTCACTCTATCCGAAATACGATGTAAAGAGAGGGCTCAGAGACTCCGATGGAAAGGGTGTACTGACCGGCCTTACGGAAATCTCGGATGTATGCGGCTTTGCAGTGGAGGATGGTAAGCGTATCCCTATTCCGGGTGAACTCTACTTCAGAGGCTATAATGTGCAGGATCTCGTGGGTGGCTTCAATGGTTCGAGACACGGCTTCGAGGAGACAACATTTCTGCTTCTGTTCGGAGAGCTGCCTACGGAGGAGCAGCTCGAGGAGTTTATGCAGGTGCTCGGAGAGCTTCGTCCCCTGCCGGAGAACTTCAACCGTGATGTCATCATGAAGGCTCCGAGCAAAAACATCATGAACGTGCTCGAGAGGTGTGTGCTGACACTCTACACCTATGATAAGAATCCGGATGATATAAGCGTGAGTAATGTGCTGCTGCAGTCGCTCGGGCTTATAGCGAGATTTCCGGTTATGGCAGCGTACGGATATCAGAACTATCGTCATAAGTATCTCGATTCGAGTCTGGTCATACACAGACCGAAGCCGGAGTTTACGACTGCCGAGAATATACTGAGACTTCTGAGGTCGGATCCGAAGTTTACACCGCTTGAGGCTGATGTGCTCGATACGTGTCTGGTTATTCATGCTGAGCATGGCGGTGGTAACAACTCGACATTTACGACACATGTTATAAGCTCGACGAATACCGATACCTACTCGACTGTTGCCGGTTCACTCGGTTCACTGAAGGGACCGCGTCATGGTGGTGCCAACCATAAGGTTCAGGAAATGTTTGCCGATCTTAAGGCTAACGTATCAGACTGGGAGAGTGACTCTCAGATACGTGCGTACCTTAAGGGTATACTTAACAAGGAGAACTTCGATAAGTCGGGACTTATATATGGCATGGGTCATGCAGTCTACTCTATATCCGATCCGAGAGCAGTTATCATGAAGGAGTGCGCACGTAAGCTTGCGGAGGAGAGCGGATACTCGAAGGAGTTTAAGCTCTACGATAAGGTTGAGCGGATAGCGGGAGACCTGATCATGAAGAACAGAAATACTCAGAAGCCTGTATGTGCAAATGTGGACTTCTACAGCGGCTTCGTGTATACGATGCTGAGGATACCGCCGGAGCTTTTCACACCTATATTTGCAGTGTCACGTATAGCCGGATGGTCGGCACACAGACTTGAGGAAATCATAAACAGAGGTAAGATAATACGTCCCGCATATAAGTATGTGGGAACGCACAGAGAATATTTGAGAATAGAGGATAGAGATTGGTGAACAGGTGCGTTTGGAAATGTGTGCGTACGGTCAGGAGAGCGATAGTTATAGCCTTGATACCTGTGGTGTGTATGGCAGGGTGTGGATTTGATGATGCGGAGGATGCGTCAGATGTCGGTGCTACTGTGTCGGATGTCAGTATCACTGATACTGTTGCAGAGAGTGAAACCGGTGCCGGGACAGATGATGCGGATGGGACGGAGAGTGAGACCGGAGCCAAGGCAGAGGATGATAGCGTAGCTGTGTCGGCAGAAGACGATAGTCAGGGCGAGGTGACATCGGAAGTATCGATAGGTAATGGCTATGTGATAGTGCTTGACCCGGGACATGCATCAGTTATATCAGGTGAGACGGAGCCTGTGGGGCCCGGAGCAACTGAGATGAAGGCAAAGGATACCATCGGTACCACGGGAGTGTCCAGCGGAGTATCGGAGTATCAACTGAATCTTGAAGTAGCTGTACAACTGAGAGAAGAGCTCGAAGGCAGAGGATATACGGTTTATCTGACGCGTGAGGATAGCGACACGGCTATATCGTGCGTGGAGAGAGCTGAAATAGCGAACTCCTACGAGGCAGATGTATTTATCAGGATACATGCGGATGGCTCAGAGAGTCAGGATGCAAGGGGCTGTATGACTATATGTATAACGCCTGATAATCCGTACAACCCGGAAATGTATGAGAAGTCAAGAGACCTGTCCGAAGCTCTGATAGAGGCATATGTTGCTGCGACAGGACTAACAACGAGCGGAGTTTGGGAAACGGACTCCATGACAGGCAACAACTGGAGCGAGGTGCCGTGTACACTTATAGAGCTCGGCTTCATGACAAATCCCGAGGAGGATATGCTCATGCAGGACAGTGAGTTTAGGAAGAAGATGATAAAGGGAATGGCTGACGGAGTGGATTCCTTTATCGATTATACCTATTGTAGTGATTAGTAATATACAGCAAGTAATTAGCAAATTATATGTCAGAAAAGGCGGCTTATATAAGTCGCCTTTTCTTGTTGACAAAACCCCAAATGAGATATATCATACCTTAGTTAGAAAGATATAACTTGTATTTGTTAAATATAAAGAAGGTGATATATTATGAACCTTGCTACCTTTATTACTTTAATAATAGTTTTGCTGATTGTGGTACTTTGCGTGGTTAGTCTGTCTAAGGGCAGTAGCTGTGCCGGCTGCAGTAGTGCCGGAAGCTGCAGCGGTTCCTGCGGTAGCGGATGCTCATGTAAGAGTGATCCTGATTATCACAGGAAGAAGAAGCTTGCGGACGAGATACTGAAGAAGCACGGTATGTGAGTACCTATATGCTTCGGCGGAGTACATGTAGCATTTTAGTATATTAGTATAGTAGAAGCTTTGGAAAATCGGAGGTGATAGTATGCTGCCGCTTACATATATAAATGCAGGATGCAGTGCAAGGATTATCAGACTCTCGGGTAAGCCCGAGACGAAGAGTCATCTGGAGGATATGGGATTTGTGCCCGGAGCAGTGGTTACAGTTGTTTCGGAGGCACAGGGAAATATCATTATAAATATCAAGGAAACGAGGGTTGCCATAGGTAAGGAGATGGCAAATAAGATATCTGTTGAAGAGGTAACCGAAGACAGTGAGCCTGCAGGTTCATTTGCCGCACAGCACTAGCAGTTACTCGGATCGATGATATTAACGAAAATCCTGAAGAGCTTTATCAAAGTCAGAGGGCGCTTAAAATAGATAGAGTCAGGTGTTTCGTGAATATAAATAAAGTATGAAGAAAGAAGGAGAGAGCTATGACACTGAAAGATGTAAAAATCGGCGATACTGTCAAGGTTAAGAAGCTCACAGGTGAGGGCGCGGTTAAGCGTCGTATCATGGATATGGGCATAACCAAGGGCACTGAGGTTTTCGTAAGAAAGGTTGCTCCTCTCGGAGATCCCATCGAGGTAACCGTAAGAGGCTACGAGCTGTCTGTACGTAAGGCTGATGCCGAGATGATTGAAGTAGAGTAACTAAGTAGAAAGGACGAAGAAAAATGGCAGTAACAATTGCACTCGCAGGAAATCCTAACTGCGGTAAAAGTACACTTTTTAATGCTCTTACAGGTGCCAAGCAGTATGTTGGTAACTGGCCCGGAGTTACAGTGGAGAAGAAGGGTGGTACACTTAAGTCTGATAAGGACGTAAAGATAGAGGACCTTCCCGGTATCTACTCGCTTTCTCCTTATACACTTGAGGAGGTTGTATCAAGAAACTATCTCGTAAATGAGAAGCCCGACGCTATCATAAATATAGTCGACGGTACAAACCTTGAGAGAAACCTGTATCTCTCAACACAGGTTATGGAGCTTGGTATACCGGTTATCATGGCAGTAAACATGATGGACCTCGTAGAGAAGAATGGTGACAAGATAGACACAGCTAAGCTCTCAGAGAAGATGGGCTGTGATGTGGTTGCTATATCGGCTATGAAGGGAACCGGAGTTGATGAACTCGTAAAGAAGGCTGTAGAGCTTGCAAAGAGCGGCAAAACCACAGAGCCTGCACATGAGTTTAGTGCTGAGGTTGAGGAGGTTATAGCCTCTGTAGAGTCGAAGTTTACAGGTGCAGGAGCAGAGAAGAGATTCCTTGCTATCAAGGCTCTCGAGAGAGATAACCGTCTGGCAGAGATGGTAGAGACTGTTCCGAATGTAGACGCTGAGATCAAGACTCTTGAGGATAAGTTCGATGATGACACAGAGTCAATCATCACAAACGAGAGATATGCATACATCAGCTCAATCATCGGTGATGTAGCTACCAAGAAGCAGACCGGTGAGAAGCTTTCGACATCAGATAAGATAGATAAGATAGTAACAAACAGATGGCTTGCACTTCCTATCTTCGCAGTGATCATGTTCATAGTTTACTATGTATCGGTTACAACAATCGGAGATATGGTTACAGGCTGGACAAATGATGTATTTGTAGGTGAGTGGATAATTGCTCCCATACAGAGTGCTATGGAGAACGCAGGTGTAGCCGACTGGCTCACAGGTCTTGTATGTGATGGTATCCTGTCCGGACTCGGAGCAGTACTCGGCTTCGTACCTCAGATGCTTGTACTCTTCATATTCCTTGCAATCCTTGAGGAGTGCGGATATATGGCAAGAGTTGCATTTATCATGGACCGTATCTTCCGTAAGTTCGGTCTTTCGGGTAAGAGCTTCATCCCTATGCTTATCGGCTCAGGCTGCGGCGTTCCCGGAGTTATGGCATCACGTACTATCGAGAGTGAGCGTGACCGCCGTATGACAGTTATGACGACAACATTTGTACCCTGCGGAGCTAAGCTTCCCATCATCGCTCTTATCGCAGGTGCATTCTTCGACAACAGCGGATGGGTTTCGGTATCATGCTACTTCATCGGTATCGCAGCTATCATCTGCTCAGGTATCATACTTAAGAAGACTAAGATGTTTGCAGGTGATCCGGCTCCCTTCGTTATGGAGCTTCCTGCTTATCATGTACCCACAATTGGTGCAGTTCTGAGATCCATGTGGGAGCGTGGATGGTCATTCATCAAGAAGGCCGGTACTGTTATCACACTTTCAACCATCCTTATATGGTTCCTGATGAACTTCGGATGGACGAACGGTTCCTTCGGAATGCTCGACTTCGGCGACCTTGAGGGTGAGGCACTTGAGACACTTCAGGCTAACTCAATCCTGGCTCATATCGGAAATGCTGTTGCCTGGATATTTGCACCTCTCGGTTTCGGTAACTGGAAGTTTGCAGTTGCTGCAGTATCAGGACTTATCGCTAAGGAGAACGTTGTAGGTACCTTCGGTGTACTCTACGGATTCGCAGAGGCATCTGAGGAGGGTGAGGAGTTCTGGTCAATGCTTGCTGCAGACATAGCTCCTATCGCAGGATATGCTTACCTTGTATTTAACCTTCTCTGCGCACCTTGCTTTGCAGCCATCGGTGCTATCAAGAGAGAGATGAACTCAGCTAAGTGGACATGGTTTGCAGTAGGCTATCAGTGTCTCCTTGCATACTGCGTATCACTCTGCATTTATCAGATAGGTGGACTTATAACAGGCGCGACAACATTTGGAATCGGTACTATCGTTGCTATACTTATAGTTGTAGCATTTGTATATCTGCTTGTAAGACCCTACAAGGAGTCTACGACTCTTGATGTTGAGATGAAGGCTAAGAAGGCGAATGCGTAGTAGGTGCAGATAGTAAGTATTGATAGGAAGTGAGATTATGGCTGCAACAATAGTTGTAATAATCATACTTATAGTTATTGTGATATTTGCCGGTAAGTCGGCGATTGCACACTTCAGAGGCGAGGGTGACTGCTGCGGAGGTGGCGGCGGTGACAAAAGAGAGAAGCCTAAGAAGCTTGACTCTGTCGCCGGTACCAGGACGCTTACGGTGGATGGTATGCACTGTGAGCATTGTGTCACAAATGTACAGAATGCACTGAATTCGCTGGAGCATGTGAGTGCAAAGGTGAACCTCAGAAGTAAGCAGGCGGTTGTAACGTATGATGCGCCGATTGAGGATAGTGTACTCAGGGATGTAGTGAGACGTGCCGGATATACGGTGACTGACATAAGATAGCTTATAATATCAACGTAGGTTGGTTTTATAGAAACTCCTTTGAATACGGGAAGGACCGGTGCATAGCCGGTCCTTTCTTAATGTTATTTATCCATAGGTTTTGGTTGTGACGAGGGCTGCACCTATGGTAAAATGATTCTGTATTTTGGATTTTATTTTAGTACGTAAATTGCAATAATAAGTTGGACACCCCATCAAGCTGCATCTAACTGATAGATTTTATCTAACTCTTCCTCAAAGATTTCATCCGGTGTC
>Ga0065709_1006087_pt1 | contig 24869 bp, 14 predicted proteins | sample Hoacrofraction14_2_FD_59096 | JGI IMG/M metagenome (GOLD analysis project Ga0065709, IMG submission 59096) | Hoatzin crop microbial communities from Cojedes, Venezuela, sample from fiber fraction 14 v1 | ecosystem: Host-associated > Birds > Digestive system > Esophagus > Crop | place: Venezuela...
TGTATCGCATGCTCCGCTTTGTTGGTCTTTTTCGGTATGGACAAATACATATCCCGCGCAGAAGGCATAATTTTCCTGGCGCTTATTGTCCTCTACTGCGTCTACCTCATAATACGCACGAAAAAGAACCCCGAAGCGGAGGAAGAACCCATACAGGAGCAGAAAAATCAGAAACTCTGGGTGTCTTTCCTCAAGGTAATTTTAAGCATCGCAGCGATTTCTTTAAGCGCCAAGGGCATCGTTTTGTCCTGTACGCACATCGCAACAATTCTCGGCATCTCCGACACCATAATCGGACTGACGGTCGTTGCGATAGGAACGTCGTTGCCGGAGCTTGCGACCTCCATTGTGGCGCATAAAAAAGGCGAGAATGCCATCGCAGTCGGCAACGTGGTGGGCTCGAATATTTTCAATATCCTTTTCGTCCTCGGTGCCGCGGGTGCAATCTCGCCTTTGGAAATAACAAGAGACAATATCGTCGACGGAATTTTCTGTCTTGCAGTGACCGCCCTTTGCTATATCTTTGTGCTTACGAAGAAACGCGTGTCACGCGGCGAAGGCATTTCCATGATGCTCATTTATGTGGCATACACAGTCTATGCCTGCCTGCGCGAATTCGACATGGTCTCATTCTGACAAATCGTATTCCACAACCTCGGTCTCGTTGTTGTAGGTGTAAATCTCAAGCGGCAGGTGAGAGGCCAGCGTTGCGACATCGTCCACGGTAGAAACCGGTAACTTATACTGAAGTCTGTTGTCTTCCGTGAAAGTCATTCCGTCCCAATATCCGTTCGCGCGTCCGTAACGAATCTCAACGGAACACCCGGTCCAATCGTCTTCGCCGGCATAGAAGTTGTCAATCGACATATTTATAAGTTTATCGATGTATTCCTTCTGCTCCGCGGGCATTTCAGATTCCTTGGCAATGTAAGAATATTCAATATTGTCGTCTGAACCGATCACATATCCCTGCAAGGTATAATTTACAACATCCCCGGAAATCTTGATGTTTCTCGCAAGCCCCAGAAATTCCGTTGCGAAAAGCAATGCCACGATACCGATGCTCAAAGCCAGAGACACGGCAAAGACGATAAAGGGCTTAAAGGATAACCTGATTTTTCTTGTGTAAACGAAGCCCGCCGTAACGAACACGAAAAGCAGCAGAATGTTGAGTATTGCACACTCTTCTACCGCGCATGTTGCGGCGAAAATCTGACACAGGAACAGGTATGCCGGAATGATAAATTTATATCCCCAGAATCCGTTTGTAATTTGCCCGGCGCGCTCGGCTTTCCTCTTCACGAATGAGAAGTACAAAAGAACACCGAACACAATAACATAAAGTACAAGAACAACTACGTAGATTAAGAATGCCCTCGAGTCAAACATGGCATCCTGATAATCGGAACTTAAGTAAATCGCCGAGGTCAGATTAATCAGTGAGTATGCCGGAGACAGGCAAATAAACACCATATTGAAAACTAAAAATCCATATGCGTATCCAGCAAGAGTGGCCGTGAGAAGTGCGTCGGTTACCAAATATAACATAAGCGGCAGCAGGGTGTACGCCCCCAGCAAAATAATGCCGTCGAGGGCGTTGTTTCCGATTAGGAAAATAACCGAATTGAACAATATAAGCGCCGTCATCGCAAGGAACGTGCACAGCAGCAATTTAACAAAACCGCCGCCCGTCAGATAATGCTTGCCGATTAATATATAGACCGCTGTCGATGTAAAAAGGAAGAACGCATAGGCCGATACAACGGAGAACAGAACCGATGCTCCGAGGATCCCGCCGCGCGACACAGGGAGGGATAAGAGCGTGTCGATTTTGCGTCTGTTGTTGATGAAACTTAAAACCGGAATCGGTATCGCGTAGCACATCGCTATGCCAATCAACTTGCATATGGTAAACGAAGCCTCATAAATAGTCTCGCCGTTATAGTAGCTGTAACTATATGTCGGATTAGGCTGAGTGTTTTTCTCCAAAAGGATGTATCCTGCCACAAGGGCAACACTTAAAATCAGGAACAAAGTAATAACAGGAATATATTTTTTAAAAAGATATTTTAAATATTTAGCCGACATTGTCGTCACCGCCTTCCACTTCATAAATAAAGAGTTCCTCGAAATTGACAGGGAGTACATTAAGGAGGAGCGGGCAGGTTGCCGAAAGGGCGGATTCAATCTCATCCTGAGACCCCTTTACCACCATTTGGACAACCTGGCCTTCCCGCTCAAACCTCAATATATCAAACCCCATATTTTCAAAGTAATCGCGCTCCTTCTCATCCTCATAGGCAATCTGGTATTTGTTGAGCTCGGACTTAGCCGAGATTAAATCTCCGGACTCCTTGAAGTTTCCGCCGTCCAGGATACCGAAACTGTCGCAGATATCCTCAAGCTCCCTTAAGTTGTGCCCGGAAATAACAACCGTCGTGCCATCGGCAACCAAGTCCGCGAGAATAATCTTCAGCTTATATCGGGCCAGTGGCTCAAGCCCATCGTACGCCTCGTCCAGAAGAAGGAGGGAGGGCTTTGTCGACAACGCGAAAACAAGACTCACACGGCGCTTCATGCCTTTTGAGAGATTGTTCACCACCGCCTTCTCGTCAACGCCGAAAATCGCCAGCAGTTCTTTGTATCTCTTCCTGTCAAAATCGTAGAAGTTTTCGTACGTTCCGCGCAGTGCCTCCATGGTCGCCCCGAACGGAAAATTCGTCTCTTCCGACACGAACGAAATCTTCGAGCGCACGCCAAAAGAAGTAAGCGTGTTCTTTCCGTCGAAAAGAACAGACCCGCCGTCGGGCTCATACACTCCGGCAATAATGCGAAGCAACGTGGATTTCCCGGCGCCGTTTACGCCCACAAGCCCGAAAATCGAGCCGGCCTCAACCTTGAGAGACAAATCCTTAATCACCTCTTTATTCCCGAAACTTTTGCTGACATTCTTTATCTCCAGCATATTCATTCCTCCCCATATACTTTCTCTATAGTTGAAATCAAATCTGTTTTCGAAACACCGCGGGACTTCAATTGCTCCACAATTCCCGTAAGTTCCTCGGAGCGCCCCGCCGCGGCATTCCCCGCAACATACGCGCCTTTCTTCGGCTGTGTGTAAATAATTCCCGCCTCTTCAAGCTCGCGATAGGCTTTGGCAACCGTGTTGGGATTGATCCCGTTTGCATGCGCAAGGTCACGGACGGACGGCAGTCTGTCACCGCTCTTTAAAACCCCGACCTCAACAAATGAGATAATCTGGGATTTTATCTGCTCATTCAGCGATTCTTTGCTCTGTAAATTCAGTAAAAACATTTCCCACCTCATCTGTACTAACTGTACTATCTGACCTAACTGTACTACAAAAAACTTCAAAGTCAACACCACAAATCCGAATATTAATAAGGTCTTAATGTGTCAATCGTGTTACAATGTTAAACAGTGAATTTTAAGGAGGGGTCATTCATGAATAAGCGGACTTTATCAAAAAGATTTTCTGCACTGACTATAGTCGTATCCATGCTGTTAACGATGTTCAGCGGGTACGGCTTTGTTTTTGCGGCGGATACCTATTCCGTCACAGCAGAGGGTACTTACTGCCAGACGGTAGCAAGATCGATGCTCTCGCAAGTTAATGAATTCAGAACAGGCAGTGATGCATGGTATTGGAATTCCGACGACTCTACAAAGACAGATTTGACCGGTCAGTTGTCTGAGTACACATATGACTATGACTTGGAAGAGATAGCAATGGCAAGAGCAATAGAAATTGCATTGTCCTTTTCACATACAAGACCTGACGGTACCAGTTGTTCCACTCTTAAAGCAAGCAGCGGAACATCACTCAGCGGCGAAAATATAGCCGTTAACGGAACGGGTACAGCAGAGTCGTTTTTCACACAGTGGGCCGAAGCCGATAAAACATACAGCGGACAGGGCCACCGCAGAAGTATGCTCAGTTCCAGTTTCACATCTATTGGAATTGGTATTGTAAAAATCGGTAAATATTATTTTGGTGTTCAGGAATTCGGTTATTCGAATTCAGGTGCTTCCGAAACCACCGTCAATGATGGTAGTTTTACGCAAACAGTAACAGCCGATCCTTCAATATTTACTGTCAGCATGGCTGCATCTCAATCTTCATATACATTGTATTCCGTTGGAGAGAATGTAGCGGTTCCGACAATAACAACACAGATTTATACACCTACCAGCAGTGGATATGTTTTTGCTAAATTTACAGTTAATCCCACGATAACATGGACTTCATCCGATGAAGCTGTTGCCAAAGTTGAAAATGGTAATATTGTGACTACAGGATACGGAAATGCGACATTGACTGCGACAATCAGTGAACCTTCAACGCAGACCTGTGAGATAACAATCAGCGTGGTAGATAAGGATTTGTCATACGCAACTATGAGTTTTGACACATTGTATTACCAGGGTGAAAAACAGACTCCTACCGCAACGGTTGTATTTAACGGCACGACATTGACGGAGAATGTTGATTACAAACTTTCTTATGACGGCGATTTTATTGATGCAGGTAAATATACTGTTACAGCAACCGGTATTGGCGATTACAGCGGTACGTTGTCAGCAACATGTACTATCAGTCCAATAACATTCTCATATATAAAATCAAACTATTCCTATTCGTATAAGGTTTCAAATGTTACTTATACAGGTGCAGAGGCTGATCCCGAAGTAACATTTACATGGACAAATGCCAACGGTAATACCGTAACAGCAGTGCGGGAAACTGACTTTACCACATTCATTGCGGAAAGCTATTCATCTACCAAAGAAGTGGATATCACAAATGTAGGTACCGTTTACTGGGTATGGCTAAAATTCATGGGAAGCAATTATTCTGCCAGCAGTTCTCCTGCAACATCTTTTAGAATAACGCAGGCAGATCTTGCCAATGCGACGATTGAATTGAGTGAAACATCTTATGAATACGACGGCACGGCAAAAGAACCTGAAGTTACAGTAAAACTCGGTGACGTTACATTGCCCGCTGCGGATTACACTGTTGCATATTCCGATAACACAAACATCGGCACGGCTAAGGTAACAATTACCGCAGGTACAAGCGGTAACACCAAGGGAACAAATACCGCAACATTTGAGATAAGCAAAATTAAAATCGACAGTTCCAAGTTGGATGTAAGTCTGGCATCCGATTCGTACACTTACACAGGATCCTCCATCGAGCCTTCTGTGACCGTTAAATACGACGGAACAACATTAACCAAAGACACCGATTATACTGTCACTTATTCCGATAACACAGATGTTGGGACTGGTAAAGCGACCATTACTTTCACAGGCGATTACACCGGTGATTCCGTTGAGAAGGAATTTACGATTTCACAAGCCTCTGTCTCGGGAGCGACAGTCAGCGGATTGTCTTCCTGCGAATATACAGGTGAGGCGGTAAACCCTGACGGTATCACGGTCACTCTGAACGGAAAAACATTAACATCCGGAACAGATTACGAACTTTCCTACAGCAACAATATCAATGTCGGATCGGCAACGGTAACCGTTACCGGAAAGGGTAACTACACAGGAACGAAAACCGCTACTTTTAAAGTTACGGCAGCTTCGATTTCCAAAGCGACCGTTACCGCATCCGATTGCGAGTACACAGGTTCTGCGCTTGAGCCTTCCGTTACGGTAGTGCTTGGTGAAAAGACACTTACACTGGGCACAGACTACACGGTTGCATACAGCAACAACACAAATAAGGGAACGGCAACAGTTACTGTTACAGGAATGGGAAATTACACCGACAGCGCATCGGGAACATTCACCATTGCGGCGGCTGTGATAAGTAGCGCAACTGTCACGATGGATAATTCCTTTGCATACACGGGTTCTGCCATTGAGCCTGAAATAACCGTAACTCTCGGAAACAAAACATTGACGAAGGATACCGACTATGAAGTTGCTTACACCGACAACACAAATGCGGGTACGGCAACGGCAACAATCACCGGTATAAATTCGTATGCCGGTGAGATAGTCAAGACTTTTGAGATTACACCTCTTTCTATTGAGGATACAACCATTACTACGACCGCCATCGGTGTACAGTTCTATACAGGCGAGGCTGTCACACCAAATTTCACCATCGTCGTAAGTGGTAAAGAGTTGGTTAACGGAACCGATTACACCTATACCACAACCGGTGATTTGACAAACGCAGGAAAATTCTATATTAACGTTACGGCACAAGGTAACTACACCGGAAGTCTGACGCTTGACAGCGATATTTTCCCGGTACCGATGGAATCGGAAGATGTTAAGATCGCCGATATCACAGAAAAGATTACATACACAGGAGAGGAATGCGAACCGGCGCTGACAATTACGTTCAACGACCAAACACTTGTTGCCGGTACCGACTACACAGTTGAGTACAGTTCGAACATAGATGCCGGAACCGCCACAGCAAAAATAACGGGTAAAGGCAACTTTGATTCTGATACTTTTAAGGAAATTAATTTCAGAATCGACCCGGCCCCTCTTACAGTTAAGGCGGACGATGCAAAGATAACATACGGCGATGATGTTCCGAATTTCACGGCATCGGCGACAGGACTTGTAGTTAATCAAACCCTGGATAATTATACGGCAGTTCTTTCCAAGTCTGTTACAGGTGTGGGAGAATATTCAATTTCTGTAAGTGATGCAAAAATTGTTGATGCCAATAAAAACGACGTTACATCCAACTACACTATAAGTTACGAAACAGGAACACTTACAGTCGGTGAGATGTCCATTGCCAAAGCAACCGTTACACCGGATGAGACCGGCGTTACTTACACGGGTTCTGTTCTTAAGCCTGATGTTACAGTAACGCTTGACGGAAAGACATTGACTTCCGGGACTGACTATACTGTTGTATACAGCAACAACATAAACGCCGGCACTGCAACAATTACCATAACCGGCAAAGGAAACTATACCGATACCGCAACAGGTTCGTTCACAATTACTGCGGCATCAATATCTGACACTTCGGTTAAACTTACACCTTCAACTTATACTTACACCGGATCTGCGATTGAGCCGGAAATCAAGATTACATTCAACGGTAATGAGCTGACCGAAGGAACCGACTATACTGTTACGTTCACGGACAATACTGATATTGGCCGGGCTACTGCGACAATTACAGGTAAGGGAAATTTCACCGGGTCGACGACAGTGAATTTCGAAATTGTCGAAAAAAATCTGGGCGAAGGCAGTATCGATGCGATTGCAGATCAGACATACACGGGTGCTGCAATCGAGCCGTCCTTGGTTGTTAAGCACGGCGACGACACTTTGGTTCTTGGCACTGACTACAAGGTAGAGTTTTCGAACAATGTAAATGTTTCTTCCACGGATTCGAAAGTTTCTGTGACTGTTACGGGTATAGGTGCATATTCCGGAACGCTTAATGCGGAGTTTGCAATCACGGCTGCGCCTCTTACGGTTAAGGCGAACGACGCTTCCATGACATACGGAGACGACGAGCCCGAATACACGGCTGAGGCAACGGGTATTCTCACGGGACATACATTTACCTATGAGGCGTCTGTATCCGAGACTGATTTGGCTGTGGGTACGTACGACATTGCAGTTTCGACTGTCAAGATTGTTGACGGCGAGGACAACGACGTAACTTCCAACTACTCCGTAACTTTCGAAAAGGGAACACTTACGGTCAGTGCGGCATCTCTTTCCGAGGCTAAGGTTACGACTTCAGATTGCACGTACACCGGAGCCGCGGTAACACCGGAGACCCTGACCGTTGCACTTGGAGATGTGACTTTGAGCAGTTCTGATTACACAGTATCTTATTCGAACAACACTGATGCGGGAACTGCGACAGTTACGATTACGGGTAGCGGAAACTACACGGGCACGGCAATGGGAGAGTTTACGATTTCGCCTGCATCGATTGAAAAGGCTACGGTTACTGTAACTCCTTCGATTGCTTCGTTCACAGGTTCTGAGATTAAGCCTGAGTCCGTTGTTGTTACATTGGACGGCACGACGCTCACTGCCGAGACGGATTACACAGTTGCTTACAGCAACAACACAGAGAAGGGTACCGCGACGGTTACCGTGACCGGTATCGGAAATTATGACGGAACAGCAACGGGAACGTTTGAGATTTCGGACAAGATTTCCATTGACGATGTGGATATTTCTGCAATTGCCGATCAGACCTACACGGGCTCCGCGATTACTCCCGCGCTTACGGTTAAGAACGGTGAGACGGCACTTGTCGAAGGCACTGATTACACCGCAACGTATTCGAACAACACCAATGTCGGAACAGCGACTGTTAAGGTTACGGGTTCCGGAAATTACACGGGAACCGTGTCTGCAACATTTAAGATTACGGCTCTTTCGATTTCCTCGGCAACCGTAAGCCTTTCGCAGACTTCTTATACCTACTCAGGGTCTGCCTGCAAGCCCACTGCGACCGTGAAGGTTAACGGCAATACTCTGACATTGGGTACCGACTACACTGTTGCTTATTCTTCCAACACGAATGCGGGTACGGCAACCGTTACGATTACGGGTAAGGGCAACTATACAGGAATCGTGAAAAAGACATTCACGATTTCCAAGGCTTCGCTTTCGTCCGTGACATGCGCGTCTTCGTCGGTCTACACGGGTTCGGCGATAAAGCCCACGCTGACGGTTAAGAGCGGCAACACAACCGTTTCCTCTTCGAATTACACCGCAACGTATTCAAACAACACCAATGTCGGAACAGCGACTGTTAAGGTTACGGGCTCCGGAAATTACACGGGTACGGTATCCACAACGTTTAAGATTACCGCACGTTCCGTGGCATCGGGCACGGTTACACTGTCGCCTTCGTCTTACACTTATTCAGGGTCCGCTTGCACGCCTACCGCGACTGTTAAGGTTAACGGCAAGACTCTGACATCGGGGACTGACTACACGGTATCCTATTCGTCCAATACGAATGCGGGAACCGCAACCGTTAAGATTACGGGTAAGGGCAACTACACGGGAACGAAGTCCGTGACATTCAAGATTGCGGCCAAGTCCATCTCGTCTGCGACTGTTACTTTGTCCGCAACAACATTTGCTTACACCGGTTCCGAGATTAAACCCGGAGTTAAGGTTGTTTTGAACAACAAGACTCTGACGGGCGGAACGGATTACACCGTTACCGTTAAGAACAACAAGAATGCAGGAACGGCGACAATGACGATTACCGGTAAGGGTAACTACACGGGAACCGTTACAAAGACGTTCAAGATTGTTAAGGCATCCGTTTCTTACAGAACGCATGTACAGAACTACGGCTGGCAGGCTTGGAAGAAGGACGGTGCAACTGCGGGTACCACAGGCGAGGGCCTGCGACTTGAGGCGATTAACATCAAGTTGTCCGGCGTATCAGGCGGTATTTCCTACAAGACACACGTACAGGTTTACGGCTGGCAGGGATGGAAGTCCAACGGCGCGCTGTCCGGTACATCGGGCGAGGCCAAGAGACTCGAGGCAATCCAGATTAAACTGACAGGAGACGCCGCAAATCTCTACGATGTCTACTACCGTGTACATGCTCAGAATTTCGGTTGGCTCGACTGGGCAAAGAACGGCGAATCCGCAGGTACGGCCGGTTATGCGTTCAGACTTGAGTCCATTCAGATTAAGCTTGTGCCTAAGGGCGGAGCAGCTCCGGGATCCACGGACACACCTTTCGAGCAGGCTATGGTCAGATACCAGACACACGTTCAGAACGTCGGCTGGCAGAGCCTCGTAGGTGACGGATTCACATCCGGTACTTCAGGCAAATCCTTAAGACTTGAAGGTATCAAGATTAACCTTAACAAGCAGCCGTATTCGGGCTCCATAACTTACAGAACATCCGTACAGAATATCGGTTGGATGGGTTGGCAGAGCAACGGCGCTATGTCCGGTACTTCGGGCAGGTCTCTGAGACTTGAGGCTATTCAGATTAAGCTCACCGGAGAGATGGCGAAGCATTACGATGTTTACTATCGTGTGCATGCCCAGAATTACGGTTGGCTTGACTGGGCGAAGAACGGACAGACATCCGGTACGACGGGATACGGTTACCGACTCGAAGCAATTCAGATTAAGATTTTGCCGAAGGGCACAATCGAGAGCGGAATGAAGACATCGGTTACTTATCACTCGAAATGATTTTAAGAAGGCCGCCTGCTGAGGGCGGCCTTCCGTTTTAAATGAGGTGGCTTATGAGAAAATTGGGATTCGGTTTGATGCGCCTTCCGATGAAGGACGGCGAAATTGATTTAGAGCAGTTCAAGGAGATGGCGGACCTTTATTTGTCCGAAGGTTTTACGTATTTTGACACGGCTTACATGTACCACGACGGAAAGAGCGAGACCGCCTTCCGCGACGCGGTTGTTAAGCGCCATCCGAGAGATTCTTTTACGCTGACGGATAAACTGCCGATGATGTTTGTAAAGGAAAAGGACGATTTGGAGAGGTTCTTTAATGAGCAGCTCGAGCGCACGCAGGCCGGGTACTTCGACTACTACTGGTTGCACAATTTAAATTCGAACACATACCCGGTAGTGCTGAAGACCGACGCTTTCGATTTCATTCTTCGAAAACAGTCGGAGGGCCTGATCAAGCATATAGGTTTCTCGTTCCACGATTCCGCTGAACTTTTGGAGAAAATTTTAACCGAGCACCCAGAGGCTGAATTCGTTCAGTTGCAGATTAACTATGTCGACTGGGACGACGCCGGTGTGCAGTCGGGCAAGTGCTACGAAGTCGCGCAGGCACACGGCAAGAAAGTTATAGTTATGGAGCCCATCAAGGGCGGAAGTCTTGCGTCTTTGCCGCCTGAGGCCGAAACTCTTTTGAAGACCCGAAATCCGTCCGCATCGATTGCTTCGTGGGCCGTGAGATTTGCCGCAAGCCCCGAGGGTGTCCTTACCGTTTTAAGCGGTATGTCAAACATAGATCAGATGCGTGACAATATTTCCTACATGAAAGATTTTAAACCACTGACGGATGAAGAAAAGAAAACACTCGAATCCGTTGTTGAGATTTACAAGGCCTCGGTCGCGATACCGTGCACCGCGTGCAGGTATTGCGTGGAAGGATGTCCGATGTCGATTCCTATTCCGAATTATTTTGCTTTGTATAACAAATGGGATTTGTGGCGCAAAGAAGGCGCGAAGGGCTTCAACAACCAGGGAATGTACTACGAGCATTTCGTGGTATCCGGTGCCGGGCGCGCATCAGACTGTATCGGGTGCGGACAGTGCGATGCGGCATGTCCTCAACATATACATGTATCCGAACTGATGCCTAAGGTCAGTGAAGCGTTTGATTGACGACTGTCTATGCTTTCGGGAATCTCAGATTGACTTTGAATAGATCGGCATCTATCTTTATTTGCATCGTTCCGCCCTGCAGTTCGGTCAGACTTTTTGCGATTGAAAGTCCCAGGCCGTTGCCTTCGGTGTGACGGGATTTATCGCCCCTGACAAACCGTTCCATGAGTTCGTCGGGTGAGATGTTGAGTTGATCTTTCGATGTGTTTCTGAAAGTGAAGAGGACATCGTCTCCATCTTCTTCGGCGCTTAAATAAACCCTTGTGCCTTTCTGTGAATACTTACAGATATTGTTCATGAGGTTGTCGAACACGCGTTGCATCCTGCGGCCGTCGGCCATTATCTTTAAGTCTTTGCCTGAAGGGAGGACGACCAGATCCAAATTCTCGCTTGCGAGTTTATCGGTATATTCGCCTGCGGTCTGAGTCAGGAAGTTGTCGGCACCGGCAGGTGCAAGATTTATTTCGAGGTTTCCGGTCTGTGCTTTTGAAGCTTCAACCAGGTCTTCTATCAGGCGTTTTAGCCTTGTTGATTGGCGCGTGAGGACCTCGGAATATTCCTTGATTTTCGGATTGTCGGTATCTTCCCCGGCGATTAAATCGGAGTAGTTGATTATCGAGGTAAGAGGGGTCTTGATGTCGTGCGACACATTTGTTATGAGCTCGGTTTTCATTCTCTCGCTCTTGAGTTTTTCTTCAACGGCAACAGTCATGCCTTCGGATAAACTGTTGAGGTTTTCGGCGGCTGTTCTAAATCTTCCCACGAGCCCATGGGTGTCAATCTTATTTTCGTAATTTCCTGCGGCTATTTCCTTTGCTCCTTTTTCGAGTTTTCGAAGCATGTAGACAATGTAGCAATTAATTGCGATAAGAATGGTCAAACCTATGGGCAGAAGGAAAAGGAACGGATGGAAATTGTTGATTACCGAATACAGAGCAATCCACATTACAAGCACTGCCAGAACCGTCGTCGCAGCGGTGAAGGGAACTATGGGAATCATGCAGATTGCGGTGTAGAGTGCTTTGAAGATTCTCCCTATAAGTTTTAAGAATTTCCAAATAATTGTATTGGAGAAAAGCGAGCCGCCCTTGATTCTTGCGGCAATGGTCATGATGAGGCCTTCGGCGATGTATGTGAAAACGATCGCCGCAATAAAGACGGTAATGTAAAGAGAGTAGCCCGTTAAACCTATCTGATCGATTGTAAAATATACCGCGTACAAAAGGAACGGAATCGGGATGAGCAACACACCGAGCGGCACTTTGTAAAAGTACCCGGGGTAGAAGCCCTTGTCGGCCGGGCGTCTTGCGCTGACCGCCGCCATAACGGCTATAAGGAAGGCGGCTGCGATGAGAAACACAATTGCCGCTGACGGGATTATATATCTGCAGTTATACGCAAACGACACCAGCTTGTATTCGGTGCCGGATTTGTACGCCGGTGCGTCACCGTCGATGTAGAAGCCCTCGATTATGTAACTTTCGATATTTTTCTTGGAAAGTCCGTTTTCCTCGGCCAGATTTTCTGCGGCCTGTTTTGTGTCCGCAAGATACATTTCGTCGCCTGAACTGTCTTTTACGGCAAAGAAGGAATATGTGTAAACATTGTCGATGTATTCCTGCATTGTCCGGTAGTCGGTGTTTGTCTCGGTAAGACTGCCGTTAATGTAGATGCGGTAAAAGAGATCCGGGTCCGCCGTATATGTTTGGTCGGACAATGCGTATTGGTAGAGAAGTTCTGTAACGCTGCTGTATTTGTACTCTTCCACGAAAGACTCGGGAGTGTCGGTGTAAAGGTTCAACCCGGCAATTACGGCCGTCGCGCAAACGCAGCATGCGGCGGCCACGATAACCACATTGGTAAGAATAATAAGAAGCGTCTTGCCCGCAAATGTTTTCAAAAATTTCTTCATGTCAATCCCCCGCGTTTTCTAAAATATATCCCTGTCCGAAAACAACCTTGATGTACCTCGGGTTGTTCGGGTCTATCTCAATCTTTTCGCGCAGATGCCTTATGTGCACCGCCACCGTGTTTGCGTCCGTTCCGAACGCTTCTTCGCCCCATACTTTGCTGTATATGTCTTTTGGCGAAAAGACCGTGTTCGGCTCTTCCAAAAACAGTTTCAGAATATCGAATTCCTTCGGAGTGAGGCCGACCTGATTTCCGTCTGCAATGACTTTTTTGGATTTGTTGTCGAGTTCAATCCCGCCGCATTTCAAAATGTTTTCTTTGGGGGAGGAACTCCCAAGTCTTGTGTAGCGCCTTATCGCCGACTGCACACGCGCCACGACTTCAGCCGGATTAAAGGGCTTTGTTATGTAATCGTCCGCGCCGATGTTAAGCCCTAAGATTTTGTCGGAGTCTTCGCTCTTTGCCGTCAGCAGAATAATCGGAACATTCGAAAACTCTCTTATGTTTTTCATGGCAACGATTCCGTCCATTACGGGCATCATGATATCGAGCAAAACCAACTGAATATCTGTGTTCTTCACAATATCCACAGCCTGCGCTCCGTCGTACGCTTTTATGATGTTATACTCGGGATTCGTAAGATAAATCCCGAGCGCGTTCACAATATCTTTCTCATCGTCACAAATCAAAATGTTATACATAAGGCAAAAAGTCCCTCCGCAAAAATGATACACCATAAGCCCATTAAGAAAGAACATTCATCACGATTAAGATTTCCTTAAGACCCGGTGGTAAAATTGCGATATGGATTACAATCTTTCAGACATTGCCAAAGACATAAACATGCTTGCGGCTTTTTGCGGCCCGAGGGATTTGTCCGGATTAAATAAAACGGTTGTGTCGGATTTGTTGAGAAAACCGCAGGCTGATTTGTTTGTTTTATTCGGCGGAAGCATCGTTGCCGGCGGTGATGTTTTGTATGAGGCGATGAGACAGAAGGCAGCAAAACACTATCTGATTGTCGGAGGCGCGGGGCATACGACTGAGACATTAAGAGTTCAGATGAAAAAATATCTGCCGGGTTTTTCCTGTTCCGGCGCGAGTGAGGCGGAACTGTTCGACGAATATCTGTTCGTCAAATACGGAGTGCGTGCAGATTTTCTTGAAAAATCCTCTACTAACTGCGGTAACAATATAACTTATATGCTGGATCTAATCGGCAGGGAAGGGGTGGATTTTTCTTCGGTTATTCTGTGTCAGGACCTGACGATGCAGAGGCGTATGTCAGCAGGTTTGGAAAAATATGCCCCGTCTGTGAGAATTTTGAATTATGCGTCATATACTGCTGAAATTACGGCGTCGGATGGCAAACTTGTATTTATAAATTCGCCCAAAGGAATGTGGGAGACGGACAGATTTGTATCACTTTTGTTGGGTGAGATTCCGAGACTGGAAGACAAGGGTTACGGGCCTTCGGGCAAAAATTTTATAGCACATGTCGATATCCCCGAAGAAGTTTTGGCGGCTCACAAAAGACTTGCTTTGAAATTCCCCGAACTGGTTAGAATCGCAAATCCCAGATATGCCTAAATGTACCGATATCTGTACGGAGGGTCGGTACAGACCTCGGTACAACTATCTTTGATTACCAAAAATTTACGCATGGGTGGCAGAAAGACGGTAATTATCCGAGAATCAGGCGTTTGTGTTTTAGAATTACCATAAATTTACGCATGGGTGGTAGAAAAACGGTAATTATCCGGGAATCGGGCGTTTGTGTTTTGGAATTACCATAAATTTACGCATGGGTGGTAGAAAGACGGTAATTATCCGAGAATCAGGCGTTTGTGTTTTGAAATTACCATAAATTTACGCATGAGTGGTAGAAAGACGGTAATTTAAAATTCGCGAGGTTGTTTTGAAGGCGGGATGCGGGTAAAATTGGCGTATGCGTAAGTTAAGTAAGAAATTTTGTTTGGTAGGTTTGGCGGCGGCTGCGGTTTTGGCGGTTGCTTTGAGTTTTGTGATTCCCGTGGAGTCTGTTTTCGCGACATCGGACTTTGAATTGTCCGGGACGGGGCATGTGCAGAACATGGGGGATGTCAAGGGGACTTATGAGTCCGATGTGCTTTCGATCGGGACGTCGGGGAAGAGTCTGAGGCTTGAGGGTTTCCAAATTGATTTTGAGAACAAGACCGAACTTTCGGGGAAATTGCAGTATCGCGTGCATATTCAGAACAAGGGCTGGACCGACTGGATGGATGCCGGGACTTATGCCGGCTCGAAGGGCGAGGGCCTGAGGGTTGAGGGCGTGCAGATGAGGCTCACCGAAGAGTTGGGTGAGGCTTACGATGTCGTGTACAGGGCTCACATTCAGGGCTACGGAAACTCACAGGGGTGGGTTAAGAACGGCAGGATTGCCGGTACCGTGGGCGAGTCTAAGAGAGTCGAGAATATCAGTGTAAAGATAACGGAGAAGACCGGGGATACCGGGGCATTTTTGTCGTACCGGACGCATATCCAAAATAACGGCTGGGAAGTTGTCTGGAGAGACGATGGGCAGGTGTCCGGAACAACGGGGGAGTCCAAGCGCCTCGAGGCGATTAACATAACCGTTACGGGGACCGATATCGAGGGTTCCGTTGAGTATCGCACACATGTCCAAAACATTGGCTGGCAGGATTGGGTAGAAGACGGTGCAATGGCGGGAACTTCGGGCAGGTCCTTAAGACTTGAGGCGATACAGATAAGGCTCACGGGCGATTTGGCGGATGCGTACGACATTTACTACCGCGTGCATGCGCAAAACTACGGGTGGTTGTCCTGGACCAAGAACGGTGAGAAATCCGGCACAGCGGGAGGCGGTCTGAGGCTTGAGGCAATTCAGATTGTTTTGGTCGATAAGGGCGGCGATGCGCCCGGCGATGTGGGCGGAATTAAGAGCGTGAGCGATAAGTCGTTTGTGGAGATACAAAACGGCTTTGTGACGGTCGGGGACGACACATATTACTATCGTTTGGGAACCAAGGCGACCGGATGGGTCACAACGGGCGGAAACAAATACTATTTCGGCTCGGACGGCAAAATGGTGAAGGGCGCTCGAACGATAGGCGACGGAGTTTACTATTTCGATGAGTCCACGGGTGTTATGCGGAAGTCCGGGCAATTTACGGCATCCGACGGGACGAAATACATCCTGAGGTCCGACGGAAAGCAGTATAAAATTTTGGTCGACGCCGGCCACTACGGATATAAGTACAACCAGAGCCCGTCGGTTCCGGCGTACTACGAATCGGTTATGACATGGAAGCTGCACCTGTACCTGAAGGAAGAACTTGAGGAGCGCGGCTTTGCGGTTAAGACTCTCAGGAGCTCGATTGAGACGGTTATGGAGCCGTACGACAGAGGCATCGGATCGGCGGGGTGCGATTTGTTCCTGTTCCTGCACAGTGACGCTTCGAGCAACTACAATGCGGATTTCGCGACGGCGTATTGCTCGATTAACGGATCTGCGGATGAGATTGGTGAGTTGCTTGTAAATGCCGTGTCCGACACTATCGGCACAAAGCAGAGTCCGAAGGTTTTGCATAAGAGAGATACGGAGAACTCGTCCCTGGATTACTGGAAGTCGCTTAAAGGGGCGACGAAGGTCGGCACTCCGGGTATTTTGCTTGAGCACAGCTTCCACACCAATGTCAGGGTGGCAAACTGGTTGCTGAAAGACTCGAACCTTGCCAAACTTGCCAAGGCCGAGGCGGACGTTATGGAGGCATACTATTCGTCAAAATAAGTGATTTTTTCAAATGTCACGGAAAAGTAAATATTACGAAAACACCCGTTTTTAAAGCGGGTGTTCTTTTTCGCGAAAACAGCGTCGGATTTCCGAAAAATGCCGCAGACTCGGGTTTTGCCGCTGACCCGAAAATCACATGTTACACATGTGTGACGGCAATGTTTCAGAAATATAGGCAAACAGGACTTTTTATGCGTTTTTTGTCGATTGACCGTGCCCGAAAACCCATATATATTTTTTGCGACTTAAATAAATAAAGGAAGGACCGGCATCGGCCGGAACGATTTATGAAGTTTAAAAAGATTATTGCTACGGTTTTGGTTTTTGTTTTGAGTTTGTCGGCTTTGGATCTGACGGCGATTTCCTCGATAGCTTCGGAGATAACAGAAGATGTTCCGACGGAAACGACAGTCGAAGAGGTTGAAGAAGTTGAGGAAGAAACGGTAACTGAGGAAACCGAACCCGTTGAAACCGCAGAAGAAGAGACCATCGAATTCGTTGAAGAGGTTAAGGACCTGGACGACGACAACCGTTTGGTTGTTGTGACCGACGGAGAGATTACGGAAATCCCCGGTGCGGCTCAGGCGGTCGAGCTTGAAAGCGGATATGTTTTGAACTACGACACCGAAGAAGAGATGAACGAAGCAATCGATACACTGTCGCAAATGGATGAAGTCCTTTGCGTTGAAGAAGATGCGGAATTCAAACTCTGCTCAGACGATATATCTTACACTCACGCTTTGTCGGCAAGTGCCGCAAAGACAGGGAAGACCGTTGCCCTGATTGACACGGGATCTAATGTTGCGGATGCGTCTTACAGCGTTATCGATGAAGATACATCTGACGGAAACGGACACGGCACGGCGATGAACGAAGCAATTCTTGAGACGTCCTCGGGTTCGGCTTACGTGCTTTCGGTAAAGGCACTTTCGGCATCCGGTTCCGGCAAGCTTTCCGATGTTTACGCGGCGTTCGAATATGCCGTGAATTCGGGGGCGCAGATAATAAACATGTCGATTACGACGACTGCGATTTCCGAATGCGAATCTTTGAATATTTTGATTGAATCCGCAACGGCTTCAGGCGTCACGGTTGTGGCTGCCGCAGGCAACAACGGCGTTGACGCGGGCACATATTTCCCGGCATCCGTTGACAGCGTCACGACGATAGGTTCGTGCGACGGTGAAGGTTATCTCAAATCATTCTCAAACTACGGCCAAAGCGTTGATTTATACGCCGTGTCGGATTCCACATCCGAAGCTGCGGCTAAAGTCAGCGGGTATCTTGCCTCGGGCGCCCTTGAAAGCGCTGTTGCCGCAGGGGATGTTTTCGATGCCTTGAACGAAGGTGAGACGGAAGAAGTGCAGGAAGCCCCGGCTTCAGAAGAGACTGAGGCTGTCGCAAATGTCGACGAGGACGCCGACGACGCGAACCTGCCTTACATGGGCTACACCATGGAAGACACATCCGCGGACGACGAGTTTTCCGTATGCGGAACGGCCACGCAGAGAAACACGATTTACGCGAAGGCCGTGAAGATGATTGATGTCTCTTCGCACAACGGGTCCATCAACTGGTCTGCGGTAAAAGCCTCGGGCATAAACTACGCAATAATCAGAGTCGGTGGACGCTACTACAGCAAGACCAAGACGACTGACTGCCTCTACGCGGACTCCATGCTTGCGGAAAACCTCAAGAATGCGATTGCGGCGGGGGTTAAAGTAGGTGTTTATTTTTTCAGTCAGGCAGTAACAGAGGCTGAGGCGATAGAAGAAGCAAACTACACGATAAACGCAATTTCCGGCTACAACATAACCTTGCCCGTGTATATCGACTACGAGTGGTCGGGCAGCAGTTACAGGCTCGCCGACGGCGGTTCCGCAGCGACGAGAACGAAGGTTATAAAGGCATTCCTGTCGACCGTCGAGGCCGCAGGCTACGACGGCGGCATCTACGCTTCCGACTACACCCTCTACAAGTACATGGACGCAAATTCGATTGCCGAAGACTACAATATCTGGATTGCGCACTGGAACGTCGCATCCCCTGGCAAAAACTACTCCGGATACTACGATGCATGGCAGTACGGCGACGCAGGTTCCGTCAGCGGAATTTCCGGAACCGTGGACACCGACTATTGGTACATCGACAACTACTACACGGTCGAGTACTACAACGACGACGAGCCCTCTCCGACCACAACCAAGGTTGCAATCGGATACGACACGGAAACCCTCACCGCATCCGACTTAGGCTTCCTTGAGGCAGGATACATCAACACCGGCTGGAAGGCATACCGCGAGGTCGACGGCAAGTGGGCGGCATACGACACTTCCGATACATCGAAAACCACATGCTGGGTTAAGTTGTCTTCCGGAGAATTGCCGGAAGGGTACGACTATAAGATTATGGGCGACGGAGAATCCGTTTTGAATCTTGCCGCATCCGGCATTGTGAGATTCTACGCACAGAAGGAATATGTGGGATATTTTACCGTTAAATACTACGACGGAGATCTGATCTCATCAGAGGTCACGGACGTTACATACACCGTGCCCACAACAACACTGACCGCATACGAGGCAGGCTTTTCGGACGACGGTTACGTCTGCAGCGGCTGGGCCGTGTACCGCGAGGAAGACGGCATGTGGGCCGCATACAAGACATCCGATTCATCGAAAACATTATGCTGGGTGGAAGCCGAAGAAGACGGCAACCTGCCCGAAGGCTGCGAATACTATATTTTCGAGGACGGCTGTGAGGTCTCCGAGACCGCCACATCCGGAACCGTGAGATTCTATGCACAGTGGCTCGATCTTGAGACGGCCATTGCAAACGCAAACGGCTCCGTTAAGTACAGAACCCACGTTCAGGACTACGGTTGGCAGTCTTATGTCAAGGACGGTGCGATGTCCGGCACAACAGGTAAATCCAAGCGTCTCGAGGCTATCAATATTCAGATGTCCGGAGTTACGGGAAGCATTTCCTACAGCGCGCATGTTCAGAATATCGGATGGCAGGATTGGGTTTCCGACGGCGCATTGTCCGGAACATCCGGCAAGTCCCTGAGACTTGAAGCAATCAAGATCAAACTCACGGGAACCGCATCGCTTATCTACGATGTCTACTACCGCGTGCACGCACAGCATTTCGGCTGGCTCGACTGGGCTAAAAACGGTGAGGCCGCCGGAACTTCCGGTTACTCCTACCGTCTCGAGGCAATTCAGATTGTGCTTGTAAAGAAGGGTGACGCGGCGCCGGGCTCAACCGACACACCTTACGAAGCATCTCCCGTCAGATACTGCACGCACATCCAGGATATCGGTTGGCAGAGCCTCGTAGGCATGGGGTGCCTTTCGGGCACAACCGGAAAATCAAAGCGCCTTGAGGGTATAAAGATCAACCTGACGGATGCCGAGTACGAAGGTTCAATTACCTACCGCACACATGTTCAGAACATCGGTTGGCAGGATTGGGTCGAGGACGGGCAGATGGCCGGAACTTCGGGCAAGTCATTGAGGCTTGAGGCGATACAGATTAAACTCACGGGCGAGATGGCCGAGCACTACGACATCTACTACCGCGTTCACTCGCAGAACTACGGTTGGCTCGGCTGGGCCAAGAACGGAGAGAGCGCAGGCACGGCCGGCCACTCCTACAGACTCGAAGCAATCGAAATCGTTCTCGTCGAAAAAGGCGGCGAGGCCCCGGGCTCCACAACCCGCTCGTTCGTCGGTTAACACACTTTTTATTTTGAAAATCAAAAAGTGTGGTAAAATCCTTTCGGTGATAAGAGTACGATAGGTAACGTACCTTACATAAAAATTTTATAAGGAGGGTATGGGAATGGCAGAAAACAATGTAGCCCCTACCAGAAAGTTCGGAATTATCAGCCTCGTATGCGGTATCGCATCAATTTGCTTGTCCTATGGTCCGTTTATCGGCGTAATCGTAGCAATCGTAGGTATCGTTATGAGCGGCAAGGCAGCAAGCGTCGGTGATGAGAGCAAGATGCCCAAGGTTGGCAAAATTCTTTCCATCATCGGTCTTGTTTTGAGCGTTATCCTCAGCATCATCTGGTTGATTATCATAATCGCTGCGGCAGCAAACAGCTGATTTCGGCAAAACTTTTTATAAAGCGGGTTCCGTTAGCGGGACCCGTTTTTTTTATATTTTGTAAAAGTATTTCGAACGATAAATGACAATTGCTCCGATTAAATTGTTTTTTGAAGTTTTGAAGTTTATTCTGAATGCGTGAGGTGATTTTTATGGGCATGACAATGACACAGAAAATCCTGGCTGCGCATTCGGGCGCCGAATCCGTTAATGCCGGCGATTTGATTGAAGCAAAACTTGACTATGTTATGGGCAACGATGTTACGACTCCGCCGGCTATCAAGGTGTTCAAAGACATGGGCGCAACGGAAGTGTTTGATAAGTCCCGCGTCTGCATGATAGGCGATCACTTCACTCCGAACAAGGACATTAAATCCGCCGAACTCAACAAAACAATGAGATGTTTTGCGCGCGAGCATGAGATAGAACACTACTACGAACTCGGGCGCAAAGAGATGGGGATAGAGCATGTTATCTTGCCCGACAACGGAATTGTTTTCCCCGGGGATGTGGTAATCGGCGCGGATTCACACACCTGCACATACGGTGCTCTCGGATGTTTTTCCACAGGCGTCGGTTCGACAGATCTGGCTTGCGCGATGGCACGCGGTGTTACATGGTTTAAGGTGCCCGACGCAATCCTTTTCCGCCTGACCGGAAAGTTAAATCCATATGTCACCGGCAAAGACTTAATCCTTTACATAATCGGCAAAATCGGTGTGGACGGAGCACTTTACAAATCTTTGGAATTTACCGGAGACGGCGTCAAAAATCTTTCGATGGCGGATCGCCTGACCGTGTGTAACATGGCAATAGAATGCGGCGGCAAGAACGGGATTTTTCCCGTGGACGACATAACTTTGGAATACATAAAAAAGACTAACCCCGAGAGATTTGATTCAGGAGATTATAAAGTTTTCGAGGCGGATCCGGACGCTTCTTACGAGCATATTTACGATATCGATTTAGGTGAGATTCCCTTGCTGGCGGCACTCCCGCATCTGCCTTCAAACACCGTGAAGGTTGAAGATGCCGAACGCATTGAGATTAATCAGGTTGTGATAGGGTCGTGCACAAACGGCAGGTTCGACGACATCCGGACGGCCGCCGAAATTCTGAAGGGTAAACAGATTGCACCGAATGTCCGTTGCATCGTTATCCCCGGATCTTCGCGTGTATGGAGGGCGGCGCTCGACAACGGGTGGCTTTCTGTTTTCGACGACGCCGGGTGCGTTATTTCAACGCCCACGTGCGGCCCGTGCTTAGGCGGCCACATGGGTGTTCTTGCCAAGGGCGAGGTTTGCGTGTCGACCACAAACCGCAATTTTGTAGGGCGCATGGGAGACCCCGAATCGAAGGTAATTCTCTCGGGCGTCCCGGTTGCGGCGGCAAGCGCAGTCGCCGGATACCTTGCAACACCTGACATGATTTAAAGGAGATTTTATATGTCTGTTAAAGGTAAAGTTTTTAAATACGGAGACAATGTCGACACCGACGTCATAATCCCCGCAAGATACTTAAACACCGCCGACCCCGAGCTTTTGCGCGTGCACTGCATGGAGGACATCGACAAAAATTTTGCGTCTGAAGTCTCTTCGGGTGACATCATGGTTGCCGGAAAAAATTTCGGCTGCGGGTCGTCGCGTGAGCATGCTCCGGTTGCAATCAAAGCGTCCGGCATATCCCTTGTAATCGCATCCGACTTCGCGCGCATTTTCTACCGCAACAGCATCAACGTGGGCCTGCCTATATTGGAGTGCCCCGAGGCATCCGAGGACATCGAAAACGGAGATCTCATTGAAGCGGATTTCGACACGGGCCTCATCACAAACCTCACAAAAGGCAAGACCTACCAATCCAAACCGTTCCCCGATTTCATCAAGAACATAATCGATTGCGGCGGTCTGGTCGAATACACAAGGAGGGCCATGCATGAATAAGTCTTATAGAATCGCGGTAATAAAAGGCGACGGCATCGGCCCGGAAATCATCGACTCAAGCCTTCGAGTCCTGGACGCTGCCGCCGAAAAATTCGGTTTCGAAATTCAAAAACAAATCGTTAAAGCCGGAGGCGAAGCCATCGACGAATTCGGCCATCCATTGCCTGACGAAACACTCGATGTTTGCAAGAATTCCGATGCGGTTTTGCTGGGCGCGGTAGGCGGCCCGAAATGGGACACTTTGGATCCGTCAATACGTCCCGAACGCGCACTTCTGGGTTTGCGTTCCGGACTCGGATTATATGCAAACCTGAGGCCGGCGCTTTTGTTCAGTGCCTTAAGTTCGGCATCCCCGATAAAGGGTGTCGAAGCAATAGATATTTTGTTTGTGAGGGAACTTACGGGCGGCATCTATTTCGGCGCAAGCGGAGAATCTGAAAGCGAAGAAAAACTTCCCGACGGCACCGTCAAGGGTCGCATAGCCTTTGACACCGAAAGTTATTCCGAAGGTGAAATCAGAAGAATCTTAAAGATTGCTTTTGAAGCCGCGCAGGGTCGCAAAAAACATGTAACCCTGGTTGACAAAGCAAATGTTCTGACATCTTCGAGACTCTGGCGCGAACTTGCGCAGGAAATGCATAAAGATTACCCGGACGTTGAATTGGACTATCTCTACGTGGACAACTGCTCGATGCAACTGATATCCCGCCCGGAGACATTCGATGTAATCGTTACAAGCAACATGTTCGGCGACATCCTTTCGGACGAGGCCGGCCAAATCACAGGGTCCGTGGGCATGCTACCATCGGCATCTTTGGGCACACCCGGCACACCTGGTATGTTTGAGCCCATTCACGGGTCGGCCCCCGACATTGCGGGGCAGGGTAAAGCCAACCCTCTGGCCACAATTCTCTCAGTCGCAATGCTTTTGCGCTATTCACTCAATCTCCCCGAACCCGCAGACGCAATCGAGGCGGCAGTAAACAATGTTTTGGATGCGGGATTCAGAACAGCCGACATAGCGAGTGGTTCTGATAATGAAACTGTGGTCGGGACTGAAGAAATCACAAACGAAGTCATAAAAATCTTCTCGACCAATTGATTACATAATATTCACTGTTAATTGCCCTGAATGCACTGACATGTGAATCATAGCTACACTCGAAGAGTCCCGCTTGCGGACACTTGAAAAGTCTGGCTCGCCGACACTCGAAAATGTGTTTTTGTTTGAAAAATCCACAACTTTGCAAATATTGCTAAAAATCGCACGAAAATCGTAAAAGTTAGCAATAAATAAATGCTAAATACAAATTGGCAAAACAATGCTATAATCTGCGCATAGATGTTTCCTTGGGGGATGGATATGAAATATTCGCGTGGATTTAAGCTGTTTTCTTTTGTACTGTCGTTGATTTTTGTTATCGGGAAAGGAAGTGCATTACACATTTTTAATAATAATATTATTAGTTATAGAATCGTAGGAGGACAAATATGAACTTTGATAAAGATTTATATGAATACTATTTAAAGAGAGAAAACAGAAAAAATCTGGCTCAAGCGATGTGTCCTAACAGACCGGAATTTTCTTCGCTTTTACTGAGTGATATTTTGGAATGTAAAAGAAATAAAGATGATCAATTATTAGAACTTCAATTGATAATTCTTAGTATTTTTTGTCAAAACATCGACTTTTCTATGTTTACAGATGTGTTTAATAGCTTAATC
>Ga0065709_1005999_pt1 | contig 24804 bp, 20 predicted proteins | sample Hoacrofraction14_2_FD_59096 | JGI IMG/M metagenome (GOLD analysis project Ga0065709, IMG submission 59096) | Hoatzin crop microbial communities from Cojedes, Venezuela, sample from fiber fraction 14 v1 | ecosystem: Host-associated > Birds > Digestive system > Esophagus > Crop | place: Venezuela...
TGACTGTCTCCTTCTTGCGTTCTAAGCCTGTGCCCTTGCAGTGGGAGCAGGGGTTGGAGACAATCTTGCCCTCACCGTTGCACTGGGGGCAGGTCGCGTAGGTCACGGTACGGCCAAACAGGGAGTTGGCAACATGCTGGACCTGGCCTGAACCCTTGCAGGTAGGACATACCTTAATATCGGATGCGTTCTTGGTGCCGCGGCCGTCACAGTGCTCGCAAGGGCGGTTACGCTCGATTGTAACCTCCTTCTCGCAGCCTGTTGCAATCTCTTCAAGGGTGAGTTTGACGCGGGTACGGATGTCGCGTCCGCGAAGTACCCGTGAAGATGAAGATGCGCTCTGCTGGCCTCCAAAGCCAAAGTTGAAGCCACCGAAACTGCCACCAAAGGCACCACCGAACAAATCGTTCAGGATGTCGTTCAGGTTGCCAAAGCCCTGGCTAAAGTCGGGACCTGCACCGGAATCTACGCCAGCGAAGCCGAACTGGTCGTACTTGGCCTTCTTCTGAGGGTCGGACAGTACGGAATAGGCCTCGGAGGCCTCCTTGAACTTCTCCTCGGCGGTCTTCTTCTCTTCTTCGGTTCCGCTTACCCAACGGTCAGGATGCCACTTTAGGGCAGCCTTGCGGTAAGCCTGCTTTATCTCGTCCTCTGTTGCACTCTTCTGAATGCCAAGGACCTCGTAGTAATCTCTTTTTTCTGCCATAGTTTATGCTCCTACAACAACCTTGGGGTAACGCAGTATCTTGCCATTGAGGGTGTAGCCCGTCTGGATTACATCCAGAATCTTGCCCTTCATATCCTCGGAGGGAGCGGGAATCTGGGTGACTGCCTCGTGGAGTTCGGCATCGAAGGTCTCCCCCTTTGCCTGGACCACTGCAAGTCCCTTGCTCTTGAGATACTCCATTAACTTATTGTAAATCAGGGATGTACCCTGCTTTGCGGCCTCGTCGGATGACTCTTCCAGCAGCTGCATCGCCCTCTCGCAATCGTCCAGTACGGGGAGCAGACCCTTGATGGTGTCGGCAGAGGCCGAAGCAATCAGGGAGAGCCTATCCTCGGCACTGCGCCTGCGGAAGGTCTCAAACTCTGCCATCAGGCGGAGGTAGTCGTCGTGCTCTTTGGACAATTTGGCACTAAGTTCCTCGTTTTTCTTGCGGAGCTCGTCCATCTTGGAGTTTTTCTTCTTGGGCTGTTCCTGCTGCTCTTGGGGCTCCTGCTGGGTCTCCTGCTGTTCCTTAGGCTGTTTTATTTCTTCTTCCATAGTCATATTTCATTTTTCCAGTGCAAAGATAAACAAAACTTCTGCCAGAGGCTAAAAACTTGCCACTTTGTCAGTAAAATAAACTATCTTTGCACTCGTGATTAGCAAAGAATATATGGAAAGGGTGCTCGCCATTGCGGCCGACACCAAGTTCTTCGAGATGTACCCCGGGGCCATCTACGAGGTTGCCGAGGTATTCAAGAAGGCCTTCCCCGCAAAAAGGGCCCTGGTTGTTGCAGATGCCATCACCTGGAGCATCTGCGGCAAGGAGATGACCTGCCATATCCAGGAATCCCGCCTGCCGAGCGAATACCACCTGATTTCCGACGACCACTTCAAGGCAGAGCTCAAGTATGTCGAGGAGATTGAAGAAGCCCTCGAAGAGCCCGAGACAATCGCCATTGCAGTGGGGTCAGGAGCCATAAACGACCTCTGCAAACTGGCCTCGTACAGGGCAGGAAAGCAGTATCTTTGCTTCCCCACCGCCGCTTCGGTAGATGGCTACACGGCCTTCAACGCATCAATATTCGTTAATGGGGTCAAGACCACCTTCGAGTGCCCGGCACCCCGCGTTGTGGTTGCAGATACGGCCATTATCGCCAGCGCTCCAAAGAGCACCACGGCAGCAGGCTATGCCGACCTTGCCGCGAAAATCATCTCTGGAGCAGAATGGATATTGGGCGACTTCGTAGGACGGGAGCCCATCAACAGCGACGCTTGGCACGCACTTCAGGATGTACTCGACATCTCGCTTTGCAGGCCAAAGAAGGTGGCAGAAGGCGACCACAATGCCCTTGATGACATGTTCAAGGCCCTGTGTCTCAGCGGAATGTCAATGCAGCTGGTACACTCCAGCCGCCCCGCATCGGGAACCGAGCACCTGTTCAGCCACTATCTGGACATGATAGAGCACAGTTTCAACGGCCGCCGCTTCTCGCACGGATTCCAGGTGGGAGTTGGTACGCTGATCATGTGCCGCCTATTTGAAAAGTTCCTTGCAGCCGACTTCACCACCATAGATGTTGACGCATTGGTGGCCAAATGGCCTACACTGGAGCAGGAACAGGCAGAAGCCGACCGCCTCTTTGCCGACTTCGTAAAACCCGACTTGGGCCGCCAGATAGCAGCAGAGAAGTATTACACCAAGGACGAAGTAAGGCAGATTCTTACCAAAATCAAGGCCAAATGGCCCGATCTTCAGGCAAGGCTTCGCGGCCAGGTCTACACCTACAAGCACATCCACAGGCTGCTCCGCCGAGTTGGAGCGCCCAGCAAGGCCGCAGATTTGGGACTTAACCGCCGCGATGTACGCAAAATCCTATCCCGTCTCCGCCTGATGCGAAACAGGGTAAGCCTTCTGGATATTGCCAAGATGTTGGACTTTAAGCTTTATTAAGCAGACTTTTAGCGTTTGCAATGGCTTCAGGGGTGATGTCTGCCCCACTCAGCAAACGCGCAATTTCACGCACTCTCTCTTCGCCTTCCACCCTTCGCAGGGTTGTAGTATCCGTCTTTTCCACAACGAAATGGGCGTTGCCCTTTGCTGCCACCTGGGGCAGATGGGTAATCGCGATTACCTGCATATTGCGGCCCATGTCGCAGATGAGCGTGCCCATTGCGTCGGCAGCGCTACCGCTAACACCCGTATCAATCTCGTCGAAAATCATGGTGGGCATGCCCGTAAACTCAGCCATTACAGCCTTGAGACAGAGCATGATACGCGACCTCTCGCCACCTGATGCGCATTTAGCCACATCGGCAGGGCGTACGCCTGCTGCATCGAACAGATAGCAGACCGCATCGCTGCCGCTAGCGTTCGGTTCAGCCTGCTGCACCTCAACCTCAAAGGCGGCGCGGTCAAGTTCCAGCGATCGCAGCATCGTTCGGATTCTTGAGGAGAATGCTGGAGCAGCCTTTTCCCTCGCGGTGTGCAGGGTTGCGCAGATGTCTTCGTACTTCTTTTGGGCCGTGTTTATCTGCTTTTCCAGAGATGTGATTTTGTCCTCAAGTGCCGTAGAATCAAAGAGTTGCGAGGAATAGTCGTCGCGTTTCGCGATGAGTTCCGCCTCGTCGGCGCAGGAGAATTTCTTGAGCAGACTGTAAAGCAGCGACATCCTCTCTTCGACCTGTTCCAGTCTCTCGCGCGAGATGGAAATTTTCTCGTTCTGGGCCGAGATTGTTTCGGCCAAGTCGCTGATTTCAATTCGCGCTGACCTTAGTCTATCGGATATATCTGCAAGTTCGGGGACGAAAGGTACTACCCTATCCAGCAGTCTGGAGGCTTCCTTTAGGCTGGCCTCAACGCCAAGTCCTTCTTCAGGGTCGAAAAGCTGCTCTATGCCACCCAGCGACTCCTTAATGGACTCCGCATTGGCGAGTTGGCTCTGCTCAATTTCCAATTCGGCCAGTTCGCCTTCACGAAGGCGAGCATCTTCCAGTTGGCGGAATTGCGCAGAGATATAGTCCCTTTCCGTAGAGATTCTTTCGAGTTTTTCCTTGGTCTCTGCCAAGTCCTTACGGAGAGCAGAAAGTGCCTTGTAGGCATCTGCACAGTCCTTTAAGGCATCCGTATTGCCCGCAAAATTGTCCAGCAGTGAGAGTTGGAAACGCTTGTCGGTCAGCACCGCGGTCTGGTGCTGGGAATGGATGTCGACGAGGTGGGATGCTATAGAGGACAGAAAGCCGATTGGTACGGGGCAATCGTTCACAAAGCAGCGCGAACGGCCGCTTCGTGCAAGCACCCTGCGGATTAGGATGCTGTCGGAGTCCCACTCTACCCCATTCTCTTCAAAAATGGGCTGCAGGTCGTCTCCCTTTAGGCTAAACTCCCCCTCCACTACGCAGTTATCTGCCCCTGCAGATATCTGTGTGGCATCTGCCTTGGCCCCCGTGAGCAGAGAAAGCGCACCCAGCAGGATACTCTTTCCCGCGCCTGTCTGGCCGGTGACAATACAAAGACCCTCTGGAAAGCTGACTTCCAGAGAATCTATGAGAATGTAGTTCCTTATGCTAAGGGAGCGGAGCACGACGGGATTATTTTACAATATCCTCGCTGTTTGCCTTCCTATAGTAGAGTTCGTCGTTTTCAAATTCGGAAAGAGCCACAAGGTCGGGTTTAGGCTGGCGCTCGTAGTACTTGGAGATTTCGATCTGCTCCTTGTTTTCGAACACCTCATCCTTGGTGTCACGCTCGTTCTTGAAGTCTTCCAGCTTCTTTGAAAGTTCCTTTTTCTCGGCCATAGCAATCTGGTTGGCCCTCTTGGACAGGATTACAACTGTCTCGTAGATGTTGCCAGTGGGTTCAGAAAGATTCTTGATATCCCTGGTGATTGTGTTTGTAGGTATTTTCTTTTCCATATACTATTGATACGCAGCTAAAGGTGCTGAAAGTTTCAAATTTTTTGTTTTACCTTTTCGTGAAGGTTGTCAAGCTCCTTGCGGTACTTGGATTCGGGGTACTCGCCGATGAAGTTGAAGTAGTCGTCCTCGAAGATGAGGAAGCGCTCCTTCTGCTTTGCGGGGACGCTCAGGTTGGCGTACTTGTACGACGACATCGCGGTATAATATAGGATGTCCTCGCGGTACTGGTTGTCGGAATCGTCCTTGAGCACATTCCTAAGCGCAACGCGGGCAGCCTTATAGTCCTCCATCGTGTAGTAGATCTTGGCATTCTCGTAGGCCTTGCGGTCCAGACGCTCGTTCAAGTCCTCCAGCATGCGGTTGCAGACGCCTGCATTCAAGGTGCCGGGGTGCTCGCGCTTGTAGTTATAGATGGCCGTCATAGCCTTGTAGGTGGGGGTCTGGTCGAGTTCGTAGCGGAGTGCGGACTTGTAAAGACAGTCGATTCTCAGGAACTCGGCATTATCGGTGAAGGGACTGTGGGGATACTTCTGGATGAAGTTGTTGAAGTTGGTCTCGGCAGTCACGAAGTCCTTGTAGCGGTAGTTGCTAAGGCCCCAGTAGAACTGCACGGTGTCGTCGCGATCTGTACCGTTGGTCATTACCGACATGCTCTCGAAGAGGTCGGCGGCCTTCTTGTACTTGCCACTGTTAAAATATTCAAATGCGGCCTTGTATTTGGCATCCACATCATTTCCTTCCAGAAGTGCCTCGTACTGGGACTTGCACGATGCGAGTCCGAGAAGTGCCAGGCAGAAAACTCCAACTAAAGCTTTATTTCTCATCTTTTCAAAAATTTTTCAGCATCAAGTGCCGCACGGCAACCCGAAGCGGCAGCATTTACGGCCTGGCGGTAGTGGGGGTCCTGGAGGTCGCCCGCTGCGAAGAAGCCTTCGACATTGGTCTCGCTGGAGCAGCCGTTTGTTACCACATAGCCATTTGCATCGGTCTTCACCCACTCCTTGAAGAGGTCGGAATTGGGGTGATGCCCGATTGCAAGGAAAAAGCCGCTGAGTTCTATATCAAAAACCTCGCCATCCTTGCGCTGGATGCGTACACCCGTAACACCGTTCTCATCTCCCAGCACTTCCTGGGTGTTGCAGTTCCACAGAATCTCAATCTTGGGATTCTCCAAAACGCGCTTTCGCATGGCCTCTGAGGCCCTTAGGACATCGCGGCGGACAATCATGTACACCTTGGAGCAGAGGCCGCTGAGGTAGGTAGCCTCCTCGCAGGCGGTGTCTCCACCACCAACTACGGCAACAACCTTCTTGCGGTAGAAGAAGCCGTCACAGGTAGCGCAGGCGGATACGCCCATGCCCCTGTACTTGCTCTCAGATGGCAGGCCAAGATACTTGGCGGTAGCACCCGTAGCGGCGATGATGGTCTCGGCCTCGATTGCCTCAACCCCATCTACGCTGACCTTGAACGGCCTTTGCGACAGGTCCACCTTGTCGATGGTACCGCGACGGATATCTGCACCCAGTTCCGCAGCCTGCTCCTTCATGGTGGTCATGAGGGTAAAGGCATCAATGCCGCCCTTAAAACCGGGGTAATTCTCTATCACTGTGGTAGTTGTGAGCTGGCCGCCGGGCTGGGGGCCTTCGTACAGTACGGGGTTCAGCCCTGCCCTTGAAGCATATATCGCTGCGGTGTAGCCTGCAGGCCCTCCGCCAATAATCAAGCAATTAATTTTCTCCATAGAATTGCAAATGTAGCAAATTTTAATGATATTTGTTTCATCTATGCCACGAAGACAAAAGACAATACCCGATATCGACCGCTTTAAGTCGATGCTGAAGTCCAAAAAGATGAGGGCAACGCCCCAGAGGCTGGCCGTACACACCGCCATGATGGCGCTGGTGCACGCCAGTCCGGACGAGGTGTACGAGTGGATTGCCAAGGAGTGCGACACCGCCATTTCGCTCTCCTCCATCTACAACATCCTCAACGACTTGGCGGCAGCGGGCATCTACCGCTACAGGCTAAGTGCGGACAACAAGCTCTACTTCGATGTGTGCAACTTCACCCACCCGCACATCTATGACCGCAAGAACAACATCTTCAAGGACCTTCGTGACGACGACCTAATCAGCATGATGAACTCCTATCTCAAGACCCACCGTGTCCGCGGCTACAAGGTCGAAGATATCGACGTTCAGATAGTCTGCAGGCCATCCAGGTCAAAATAAATTTGCAAGATATACGAAATAATTTGTACATTTGTCTTTCGAATAAATCAATTCGAAAACAATGGAACTTATCAACCTTGGCGAGAGCAACACCCTGCTCAACACTTTCGTAGCGCAAATGCGCGACAAAAAAATCCAAAAAGACAGTATGCGTTTCCGCACCAACCTTCACAGGCTTGGCCAGATTTTCGCGTACGAGATCAGCAAAAAGCTCTCCTACAGCGCAAGCGATGTGGAGACCCCTCTTGGCACTGCCAACATCAACCTCTATGACAACAAGATTGTGGTAGCCACCATCCTTAGGGCCGGACTTCCCCTGCACGAGGGCATTCTATCGTACTTCGACGACGCCGAGAACGCCTTCATCGCCGCCTACCGCAAGTACGATGCTGCCGAGAAGTTCCATGTAAACACCGAATACTGCACCTGCCCCGACCTTAGGGGAAAGGTCCTGATCCTGGCAGATACCATGCTGGCCACAGGATCGTCCCTGCTGCTCGGCTACCAGAGGCTCCTTCAGGACGGCGGCGACCCCGCCTACACCCATCTGGTCTGCCCCATCGCCAGCACCTACGCCGTAGAGGCCCTCAAGAAGGCCCTGCCACAGGACACCACCCTCTGGACCGCCGCCATCGACGAAGAACTCACCAGCCACTCCTACATAGTGCCTGGCCTCGGTGATGCCGGAGACCTCGCCTACGGCGGCAAGCTCTAGGGTCTCGGTTATAGTATCTGCGGAAGGAAACATGAAACAACAAGGGCAACAAGCCCCAAAACCAACACGGCAATGGTCTTGCGGGAACATCCCCTCCATTCTTTGAGAATAATTCCCCAGAGGTTGCTGAAGCTGACATTCAGCGCCATCAAAATACACCAACTAAAGGTCAGAAGCACCGCGGAGTCCTTTAGGAAGCCCCTTCCAAGACTCAATCCGAAGAACTGGCTATACCAAAGCACGCCGGCAAGGCAGCAGAACAGCAGGTTTCTTCCCCAGACGCTGCCATTCCGATAATCAGCCCAAGTTTTATTCTTGGCATTCTGGATAAAGCAATAGACGGCATTGGTAAGAAAGCCGCCAAAAGTCACCAGCAAGGTGGCAGGAAGGGTTTTAAAGACATCGGGAGTCTGCGACCATGTTAGGTTTTCACCAAAGCCAAGTCCAATGCTAAAGCACGCGCTCATAAAGCCGGACAGCAATGCTACCAGAATGCCCTTGCCAAAATTAAAGTCCTTGACAGAGGCCTTAGCCTCATCTCCAACATCCTTGGATTTCAAAGCACCAGCATAGCCGATAATTGCAATACCAACCAAGGTAACGGCCACACCCACAAGCACTGGAGCGGTCAAATCCCCCACCTTCCCGGTAAAAAGCGGGGTGAGGATAGTACCCAGACCTGCGCAGGTTCCGAGAGCAATGCTCTGCCCTAGAGCCACGCCTAAGTATCTCATACTCAGGCCAAAAGTCAGTCCGCCAACGCCCCAAAGAATACCGAAGAAGATTGTCAGAAGCGATTCCTTGGGGTTGGCAGTATAGATTCCAAGCAGACTCTCGCCAGATGGGACTGCCAGCAATGCACCAAGAAGTGGAAATAGCAACCAGGCGAATACTCCCTGAACCATCCAGTAGCTTTCCCAACTCCAGTCCCTTACCTTGTTGATTGGGACATAGCTGCTGCTCTGGCAGAATGCACCTATGGCAATTATCAGTAATCCTAAAAGTATCATTTCGGAAGATTAAAGGTTTTGGTCATTTCGGCCATTTGAGTATCCGACATTCCATCCGGCTCAAATCCCATATTGCGTGCAGCGATATAGATTTGGGCTGATTTGTTTAGTACATCCACCTGGTCAAAGGCGTCCATTACGGTGGTATCCACGGCAAATACTCCGTGCTTTTCCCACATCACCACATCGTAGCCATCGTCTATGGTTCGGATTGTAGCATCAGCCAGTTCCACGCTGCCGGGGAGCATATATGGAACCATACCCAATCCCCTTGGGCAGAAGGCCTTGGTCTCGGGAATCATGCTCCAAAGCATGCGCGTTGCGGCATCCTTTTCCAGCCATTTTGCGCTATGCGTAAGTGCCACTAATTCAATGGGATGTGTATGCAGCGAAGCCTTATACGGCGATCCTTTTTCCAGCAGATAATTATGTACAGCAAGATGCGAAGGCAACTCTGAAGTTGGTAGCACAGGCTTGTCTGCGACTATCTCATAATGGGCGCAATCGTCCAGAATCCTGATTATGGACCCGTTGCCCATAGGGTCGCGAGCCAAGTCCCTCATCCTCTTGCCAGTGCCCTTGCAGTAGAACCAACATCCCTTCAGATGAGGCAGGGTCTTCCCTATCTCCAACGGGGATGAAATTGCATTTAGAGCCTTCATTTCGGAGTCAACAAATTCCGTAATATTCACGGTAATATTGCCACCGTTGCGCTCTGCCCAGCCTTTCTGCCAGAGACAGTCGGCAACCTTGGCGACTTCCTGCACCTTGCAGGCCAGTTCAGGACGGTTTTCCAAGATTCCCATAGCCTAGCGTTTTGATGTTACCTCTTTTTCGTAGCGCTGCACTTCGGCGAGATAGGTCTCCCCTACAGGCACGCCCCAACGCAGGCAGAACTCATCGTAGACTGCGCCCCAAGGCAGGCTCTTGCCTTCTTCCAGCATAGCCAGACGCTCGAATCCATGACCTTCATCTTCGTATTCACGAAGCGCGTCAAGAGGCTCCAGAAGGCCCTGTAGCAGGCATTTCTGGGTAGCGCGGCTGCCAATTACATAGGCGCCAATGCGGTTAATGCTGGCATCAAAGTAATCAAGGCCAATATGCACTCTATTCAACGCATCCGACCGTACAAGTTCCTTGCAAAGTTCAAGAGTCTCATCATTGATGATGGTGACATGGTCGGAGTCCCAGCGGACGGGGCGGCTGACATGCAGCATCAGTTCAGGAAGGAAAGGCAGCAGGGCAGAAATCTTGTCGTAGCAGTTCTCTGTCGGATGATAATGTCCAGTGTCAATAGTGAAGATTTTATGATTCTGCGCGGCGTATGCGATATAAAAGTCGGCCGAACCAACGGTGTAACTTTCCAGGCCGATTCCAAAGAGTTTTGCCTCGATGCAATCTTTCATGTTCTCGTACTTGGTTGCAAAGATTTCATCAAGCGAGTCCTTTAGTATCTCCCTGTATTTCAAGCGGTTAACGGTCAAGTCCTTGCTACCGTCGTGAATCCAGAGGTTCATGATGCAGGGGTCTCCCTGGCGGCGTCCCATCTCCTCGGCAACGGCACGGCAGCGCTTGGTGTGCTCTATCCAGAACTCCCTAATACTCTTGTCGGGATTGGACAGGGTCAGGTTACCGCTCTTTGGGTGCGAGAAAGAAGTTGAGTTGAAGTCCAGTTTCATCCCATTCTCTGCAGCCCACTGCATCCAGCTTTCAAAATGCTTGGGCTCAACCTGGTCTCTATCAACGAAATGCCCGCCGAAGTCTCCATAAATCTCGTGCAGATTCAGGCGATGAGTTCCTGGAATAAGGGATTTTGCCTCAACGATATCAGCCCTTACCTCTTCAAGGGTGCGGGCCCTGCCAGGATAGTTTCCGGTAGTCTGGATGCCACCGGATGCTGCAAGTCCGCTTTCAAAGCCGACCACATCGTCTGTCTGCCAGCAATGCAGCGAAATATGAATGTTTCCAAGAGCCTCAATGGCCTTTTCGGTATCAACACCTATGGCTGCGTAGCGTTCCTGCGCCACTTCATAAGCCTTGTGTACAAGTTCTTCTTTCATCTTATTTTTGTGGATAAAAAGTTTCTAGTTCAAAGGATTCCGTAATAATACGCCTCATTTCCCAGCGGTCGGCTACCAGCCCTGCGGCCTTGGCCTGCATTAAAAGGTTCCCTATGGCGGTGGCTTCAAGGGGTCCGGCAACGACGATTCGCATCGTCGCATCGGCGGTTAATTGGTTGAGATAGTTGTTGGCTGAGCCACCGCCAATAATGTAAAGTTTTTCAATAGGGAACGGTGAAAAGTCCTGCAAGGTAGTCATTACCTGGCCATACCTATTTGCAAGGCTATGGTATATGCAGCGCAGATAGTCCGAATTGTCTATAGGGAGAATCTGCCCTGTCTTAAAGAGATATTCATCAATTGCGTCCAACATTGACTGGGGATTCGTGAAAGCAGGGTCGTCGGGATTTATAAGGCCTGCGTACTTAGAACGCTGCGCCATTGCGACCATTTCGTCGTAGGTGTAGTTCCGCCCGTCGTCAATCCATTCCTGCCGGCAACGCTCCAGAATCCACATTCCTGTGATATTCTTCAGGAATCTTGTGGTACCTTCAATTCCGCCTTCATTGGTGAAATTGGCGAGGCATGAATCCTCGTTTATTATAGGTTTTGGAGATTCGATGCCCATCAGGCTCCATGTACCGCTACTTAGATACGCGAAATTCTCATCCCTCCCGGGAACTGCTATAATGGCAGATGCGGTATCGTGTCCTGCCACGGTGACAACCGGGATTCTTTCCACCCCACATTCCTTGGCGATTTCTTCGCTCAAAAGACCAAGCTGTGTTCCTGGCTGGCATATAGCAGGGAACAAATCCCCGGAGATATCAATCTTTGACAGTATTTCCGAATCAATCTCGCGTGTCCTCTGGTTTACAAAGCCAGAGGTAGAGGCATCCGTGTATTCGCAAACTGCCTGTCCTGTAAGGAGATAGCCAAGCAAATCAGGCATAAACAGAATCTTGGATACTCCATCAAAGACCTGAGGATTTTCCTGCTTTTGGGCATAGAGTTGGAACACAGTATTAAAGTCCATAATCTGTATGCCCGTAATGTCATAAAGGTCCTTGCGGGAAATCTTTTCAAAGACTTTGTCGGGCACGCCTCGGGTATAGTTGTCCCTGTATGACCTAGGCTGTGACACAAGCCGACCGTCATTTCCAATGCAACCAAAGTCCACGCCCCAGGTATCAATTCCAATCGAGTCTATCTTGATTCCACGGGTCTTGCCGATAGCGGTCTTGAAACCGGCAAGAATTTCATTGACATTCCAATATAGCTTTCCTCCATCCCGCAGCAGAGGCGTGCGGAAACGATGGATTTCCTGCAATGCCAGTTTTCCATCTTCCAAACTGCCAATTACGGCCCTGCAGGAAGATGCACCACAGTCAAAAGCGAGAAAATTATTTTTCATAAACTCCTATCATAGTGCCGATGTAGCCACCTGCCTTATGCGTACTAAGCAGCGAAGCGTCCACATTTTCGGCCATTGTTTTCCATTTATTCGTCTTGTATCGGAAGCTGTAATATCTTCCCCTGCCGACAACCTCAATCTGCAATTTTTCGGAAGACACGGGGCAAGATTCCACTTTGGAGACCCCGTTCTCAGTGCATCTAAGCACCAATTCATCACCCTCTCTTGCAAAATCAATCCTGTAATTCTCATTCTGGAAGAAGACCACTCCCGCAGTGTCGGCGGCGGCGGAGAGCACAGTCCTAATCCTAAAATTCTTGTGTTGCTGCCTATAGTAGACAGTGTTGTCATAACCGGGATATCGCAGATACTCCCACTCCGATCCAAAAGTCTTCAAATCGCTGCGATACCTGAATTTGGGATGCTTCGAAGACTTCTCTGCAACAACTACAGGCCAACCATCCACCCATTCAACGGGCAGCATGAAGGTCTCTCGGCCTGTGTTATAGTAATCGTCCTCGTACGGCCNGCACCCCAGAAAGACCATCTTCCACTCCCCTTTTCTGTCCTGAATCAAATCGGCGTGTCCCACGCTGGTAAGCCCCGTTATCCCTAGTTTAGCCTCGCTTAAGATGGGATTGGAAGGGTTTTTCTCCCACTGGCCATCAATGGATGAACTGCGGTAGATTGTCTCGCTATGGTTTGCATCCGTCCCTCCTTCAGCACACATCAGAAAGTATTGATTATCAATCTTATAGACATGCGGCCCTTCTATCCATTTGCCTCGAAGCAATTCCCTCGGCTCTCCACTCACCTGTCCTGATAAAATGTCAAAATCAACCACTCCAATGGCCATCTCCTCGGGATAGGTCTGATTCCTTGGACGGGTCGTAAACAGCAGATAAGCCTTGTCACCATCAAAAAAGAAAGATGGGTCCATGCCGCCTCTCTTTAGGTAAACAGGTTCACTCCATCCCTTGGCCGGGTCATCCGTGGTAACATAGAATACGGTAAAATTACTCATGTTCATTGTCACCATGTAGAACAGCCCGTTGTGATAGCGAATGCTCGGAGCAAAAATCCCATCAGAGACCCCTCCAGCGCGTAAATCCACCTGCGATTCCCTATCCAGAACATGCCCTAAAGACTCCCATTTTGAAAGGTCGGAGCTCTTAAAGATGGGCACGGCAGGAAAGAAGGAAAACGAGGAATTCACCAGATAATAGTCCTTGCCATCCGTACAGATGGAAGGGTCAGGGTAAAAGCCCCGAAGAATAGGATTTAATTCGTTCTTATCTCTCCCCTCATACAAAAAGGCCGTCTGCGCCGATGCAACAGCACAGGCGGCCACAAAGCAAACCAAAATATTAATTAACCTATTCACTAATAGACAATGTCGGAGGGTTTGTCCATCTGCCCGCTCTTGAATTCAGCCTCCATTTCCTCGGAGTATTTGCCAAAGCCAAGAATGTACAGAGGCACATACTTGAGCATGCTGTCAACCCCTGCCATGTTAGCAGGAATCTTATCCCGGCGCTCGGTAACGAGAACCCTGTTGGACTTCTTGTTCACGAATTCCTCAATGAACTTATCGGTCTCGTCCAGATAATCGGTCAGGGTAATCATCGCCATTACATGGTCTGCACCCTTGTTTACATAGTACCAATGGGGCACACCCATTTCGGTAAACTGCTTGTGCAGGGTTGCGGAAGCAACGCAGGTGAACCAGCTTGCCTCCTGGCTCTGATTCACATCAGCAACAGCTAAGTCCTGGTCGCCATGGAGCAGGAATACAGGGCAAGGCTTGTTGTCCCAATGAATATCCTGTTTGTCAGAGACAACCCCACCTGCCTGCGATACGATGCCTGCATAATTAAAGCCTTCGGGGAGTTTCTTGGTGTATTCTACTCCATTGCAGATATCGTTTTCAATGGTAAGGCAGGTGCAAGCGCCGGCACTACCGCCGCCGATAATCACCTTTTCTGGGTCTGGATTAAGTTCACTCAAACCAAGAATAAAATTGGTAGCGTCTATCAAATCCTCGTTAGAGATTTTCGCAACATGATAGACACTGGTAATCCCATACTTAACGGGGTCAGCCATTCCAAGACGATAGTCGATTGAAGCTGAGATATAGCCCTTTGAGGCATAATGCCTGTTGTAGATTTCCTGGGCTACATTCTTGCGGCTACCGGCGGAATAGCCACCACCATGAACATAAATCATCACGGGGCGCTTGCCTTCGGCCTTGATGCCTTTATCGATATAGATATCCAGTTTAAGAGTATCTACACCCTTAATCGCATAAATGTATGTTGTGCGCTCAACTCCCTGATTTACAGGGGATTCATTTGCCTGCTTGTCAGCAGCATTCTTAGCAGTGCCGCAGCCAAGTACTGCGGCAGCCGCCAAAATTACAAAAAGTGTTTTCTTCATTACCAACCGGGGTTTTGAGTAAGATTCGAGTTGCTGTTCACATCACTGCTAGGGATAGGGAAAAGCTCATTCTTTCCTGCTACGAAGCCAGGACCACCGGTCTCTGAAGTTGTGGTTGACCAGGAACCAGGGAAGTACATGTCGAGGTTCATGGTCTCGGTCAGAGGATACTGGTAGGAAGGAGTACCTTCAAGAGTGTAGCGGAGCTTACCGCAGTCCTTAAGCTCAGTAGCAGCATCGCCCCAACGGACAAGGTCGATGAAACGGCAGCCTTCGAAGGCAAGCTCTGCCCTACGCTCCTGCTTTACACCGTAGGTCTCGTTATCCATAACAAGTTCGGGAGCCTCGCCCAAACCAGCGCGGGTGCGCACAAGGTTCAGGGCCTGAAGGCCGGAAAGTGAGCCAGCGCTACCGCCCTGTGCCACAGCCTCTGCATAGTTAAGCAGAACCTCGGCATAGCGCATGTAAACGGCATTCTTCACTGTATAATAGAAGGGGAAATCGCCTGTAAGGTCTTCGGCAAGAGTTAGGTTCTTAATCTTGAAATAGCCCTCGCACTCGCTGATAGGCAGAGTTACCATTCCCATGTAGGTGCAGGATACCTTGTAGAGGTCGGCCAGAGTCTGGTCATACCTTGAGGTCATTATCATGCTGTAGGTGGTCATGTCAAAGTCCTTGTACTCGTGAGTGCTCATGAATGCAGCAAAGCCAGATGAAGGATTTGCGCCCATACCAAAGGCCATCATAGGACTTGCGAAAGTAGTCAGCCACATGCTGATGTTAGGAGCGAAGCAGGCAATGTCGAAGCAGCCTTCCTGAGAGGTTGAAACCGATCCATCGCTTGAGAAGTCGAACTCCCAGATATTCTCGTCGCAGAAGTCGCTGGATGAGCTGTTGAGGCTGGCCCAATCGTCCTGAAGGGCATAATAACCTGTAGCAATTACCTTGTTGTAAAGGGTCTTGGCGGCATTGTCATAGTCCTTCTGCCATAGGTAGGCCTTGCCAAGATAAGCGTAAGCGGCTTCCTTGGTGAGACGGCCACCGATGCTGGCCTGTGCGCCCTTAGCGCCCTTTGAAGGCAGGGCTTCGGCAGCCTCTGCAAGTTCACTGTTGATGAACTCCCAAGACTCTGAAGCGGGGGTATTGCCCTCGGTTCCGTCAAGGATATGGTCAGCCAGAGGCGGGTTGCCAAAGAGCTGAACAAGGTGCATCATTGAGATTGCGCGGATGGCGCGGGCCTCTGCAACAACCTGATTAACAACATCTGCATCAGCGACATCGTTGTCGGGGAGATTTTCAATAATCATGTTGCACCAGTAAATGGTACGGTAGAAGTAGCTCCAGATATTTGAGTAGGTCTTTGCATCTGCACTCTCGTTGTATGCATAGTANTCAGAAGATTCTCCACCCATGCGGGTAAGTTCGTACAGATAGGAACGGTAGCAGGCAGGGCCGGCACCAAGNACGGCCTGGTAGCCATCGCCCAAAACCTCGGCGTAAACGGCAGCGATGAAGGAGAGGACTCCGTCGTTATCGGCTGTCTTATAGGTATTTACGCCCATTACACCCTGCTGCTCAATGTCAAGCTTGTCCTTGGAGCAGGAGCAAAGCAGTGCAGTTGCAGCTNCTATTGCAATTATGGTTTTGAATATAGTTTTCATCATTGTCTGCATTTAGAAAGAAAGGTTAACACCGAATGAAATGCTCTTTGCCATAGGNTATGCACCATAGTCGACTGCCATAGCGCTGCCGGAAGCATTGAGTTCAGGGTCACTTCCAGGATATTTGGTNAAAGTGAAGTAGTTATCGATTGATACATAAGCCCTTACGGACTCAAGATACATCTTCTCGACAAGATTCTTGGGAAGGGTGTAACCCAACTGAATCTGCTTAATCTTGAAGAAGGAAGCATCGAATACATACGCGCTGGAGTTGTAGATGCGCTGGTCGTTCACTTGATAAAGTGCCGAAGGCATTGAAGCAGATGTGTTGGAAGAAGTCCAGCGGTCGTCGTAGCAGAACAGAGGTCTGTTGGCGCGGGGAACTAGGGGTCTGTGGTCATCATACCATAGACGAGCTTGTTACCTGCTGCACCTGTTGTGTAGACCATAAGGTCGAAGTTCTTCCAGCCGGCGGTAAGAGTCAAACCATAGGTGAACTTAGGGATACCGCTACCAAGGTTGGTACGGTCGGCATCGGTAATGGTACCGTCGCCATCTACATCCTCGAATACAGGTGCACCGGTTTCAGGGTCAGATCCATTGAGTTTGTAGCCACGGATGTACCAAAGAGGATAGCCTTCCTCAAAATAGGTAAGGGCTGCGCTGGAGCCAAGAAGGGTTGCACCCTCAATCCTGACACCCTCGCCAGCATATTCCTTAACAAGGTTCTTGACGGTGGAGAAGTTAGCCTTTACGCCATAGTTGAAGTCGCCTATCTTGTCCTTCCAGTCGACTTCGAGCTCAACACCCTTGTTTGTAACCTGTCCCAGGTTGCGGTATACGGTGGATGCGCCTGTGGAAAGAGGAGCAACGCTCTGCACCAGAAGGCCATCGGTAAGCTTGCTATAGTAATCGATGGTGGTGCTCAGGCGACCGTCGAACCAGCGGAGGTCAAGACCAAGGTCAAACTGCTTGGAGCGCTCCCAGCGAAGCTTGGGATTAGCCAAGGTAGAAGAAGGATAAACACCTGTATAGAGTTGGCCATTCATCCAGTAGGACATGTTGGCGGTCATGGTGGCAAGGTCATACTGGCCTGCGTTAAGAGTAGCGGCATACATGTAGCCACCGAGGTTGCTGATGGAGCCATTTACACCCCAGCTTGCACGGAGTTTACCGTAGGAGAACACATCGCCAACTACGGGCTGCATGAAGTCCTCGCTACTGAATACCCAACCTGCTGAAACAGAGGGGAAGAAGCCCCAGTTGTGGTCTAGGTCAAGATAAGCGGAGTCGTAAGAGTCTGCGCGGAAGTTTGCCTGGAAGTTGTAGCGTCCAAGGTAGTCCCAGCTGAGTCGGCCGAAGTAAGCAATCTGGCGTGCATACGACAGATTACCATATACATAGTCGTCTGCAGAATTTGTAGAGTAGTTCAGATACCTGAAGTTTGAAGCCTCGCTGGAGAGGTCGTTTGTCTTACCACTTACAGTGCTGATCTCCCTATTGGAATAGCTCATACCGAGCATTGCGCTGAAGTTACCTGCGTTATTGGTCTCGTAGGTATAGTTGGCAAAATTCTCCCACTGATAATATCTTACAGTAGTTCCGCCAGCCTTGAGGTCAAGCTGGGAATCGGTATCTGCAAAATACTTGGTCAATCTGGTAGGCACATACGAATCAGTATAGACATTGTAAAGGGAATAGCCAAGCCTTGAGGTAAGTACAAGGTTCTTGATGGGGCTGAGGTTAAGGGCCGTACTGCCATTTACATAGAAGGTACGGCTCTGACCATGAGATGCATACACGCTAGCGTATGGGTTGGATGCATCTCTTGCCCAGCTATAGCCAAAGTACTGGCCATCCTCGCCCTGAAGGGGATGAAGCCCGGTTGCAATCCAGTTCTGCATCCTTGCAGGAAGGTTTTCGCTGGTGTAGTAAACAGGAGTAAGAGGGTCTGCAAGAAGCACATCCTTCATTATACCTGTCCTAATATTGTTCTCGGAAATGGCGTTGTTGTCAACTGCTGAGATGGTGTTGTTTGTGGTAATCTGGAGCCAAGGCTTTATGTTGTAGCTAGCATTAATCTGGCCGGAAATACGCTTGTAGAAGTCCCTGTCCAGAACTACCATACCCTGATTGTTGATGTAGCTGATTGTGGCAAAGAAGTTACCCTTGTCGTTGGATCCCTGAAGGCCAACGCTGTACTTCTGCATCTTGCCAGTCTCATACATCTCATTCTGCCAATCGGTATCGGTGCCTGCAATGTTATAGGTATTGTAGAGGCTTGTGAAAGTATCACCACCCGATTCGGTGTAGAATTCAGTGTACTGGGCGGCATCCATCAATTCTACCTTGTGAGCAAGATTCGAGAATGTCCACTGGGCGTCGAAAGTCACCTTTGAATTGCCCTTGTTACCTGATTTAGTGGTGATGAGAATAACGCCATTACCAGCCTCAGCGCCATAGATTGCTGCAGAAGCAGCATCCTTAAGCACCTCCATCCGCTCAATGCTGGAAGGGTCCAAGTAGCTGATATTGCTTACCTTAAGACCATCTACAACATAAAGAGGGTCACTGCTGCCATTTGAAGAATAACCACGCACGCGAAGCACAGGAGTAGAACCAGGAGCACCTGAATTGTTTACAACCTGCACACCTGATACCTTACCCTGAAGGGCAGAGGCGGCATTTGTAATGCTACCGCTCTTAAGGTCATCGGACTTGATGCTGGAGATGGCACCGGTAACATTGCTCTTTTTCTGAACACCATAACCGATAACCACGGATTCCTCAATCTGGAGATTGTCGACGTCAAGCTTTACATTAAGGGTACCGCTTTCGTTTACAACCACCTCTTTGGGAACGTAACCAATGCAGGAAAATTCTATTGTACTTCCTGCGGGAAGTGTAAGGGAGTAATTACCATCAAGGTCGGTGATGACACCATTGACGGTTCCCTTTTCAAGAACACCGGCACCAATCATCGGGAGTCCCTGCTCGTCGACAACAGTACCGGAAACAGAGACCTTGCTCTGGGCAAAAGCCGGGCAGAGGCCTACAAAAAGCGACAATAGCATTATTGTCAAAACTTTTAGTGTTGAATGTTTCATTGACATAGATATTGGTTAAAAAGTACTAATTACGCTTTTTTACGCTACAAAGTTGCGAGGAAAATTTCGCAGCATTGTGCCGATTTGGTAACCCTTTCTGCACTTTTGGTACACTAGGAAAATTTTCTTAACTTTGTGCCTACCACACTGCCAACCAACATGGATAACAATCGCTTTGAGGAATTGACGGACTTCAATCTTGAGGACATTTCAGTCTTCAATACCTATCTTATCCTCAACGGCAACCTCTTCAGCGAGATTGACTGGAACGGTGTCAAGAGGCCCGACATGCGCAATACACCACTATTGGTTAGTTCCCACGAATTCTTTTTCTTTTGTGCAGAAGGCGAGGCGGTGGTCTCCGAGAGCGGAAAGACCCATGTACTGCACAAGGGAGATGCCCTGATGTCCCCCAGCGGCTATATCAGCGAACTGGTCAGCATGAGCGATGACATCAAGTACTTTTACATCGCCATCAGCACGGAGTTCCTCAGGGCCTCAAAGAGCGTATTCAACGAGCCTGACCTAATGAAGAAGTTGTCGTCCGACCCTGTCAGCCACATTGGCGAAAGCGAATTCCAGGAGTGCATAGACATTTACAAGAGGCTGCTGGACAGGGCGAACAGAGGTCGTGAAGGAATGCTCTACTCCGAGATTATCAAAGGTTACCTGCAGGCTTTGGTCACGATTTACTTTGCCGCCAAAATGGAGGACAATACCACACTTCTGGGTCAGAAATTCTCGCGCCAGCAGGAACTTTACGACAGGTTCATGACCGAGCTCAAGGCTACCCGAGGTCTGGAACGCAACATTTCCTACTACGCAGACAAGCTCTGCGTCACCCCACGCTATCTGTCCAGAATAATAAAAGAGGTCAGTGGCCAGTTTGCTTCCGACCACATTGACCTCTATGTAATATCAATTGCCAAGCAGCTTCTGGCAAGCAAGAAATACACCGTGCTTCAGGTCAGCGAGATGCTCAATTTCTCAAGCCAGAGCCTTTTCGGCCGCTTCTTCAAGAACTTTACCGGCCACACACCGAAAGAGTACCAGAGCATGGTTTAAGCCCATCGGCACTTACACTCACCTTGATTTTACCCTTGTCAGATGTAGGACGGACTATAATCTGGCCCTGTCCCTGATAGAGTTTGATGTCCGTTTTGTTAACACTATCAATGCCATATTCACCAGCATTTCCAGATGCCACCATAACGCCATTACCAGACACATCTATCGCAACGGAAATATCATCCTTAGGCACTACAACGCCCTGATTATCAAGCACAGAAACTTTTATGTAAGCAAGGTCATCCTTTCCTTCCAATTTAGTTTTATCAATGTCCAGACTAAGCTCTACGGGTTCTGAAGCAGTACGAAGCACCTTGCTGCAATCCTGCCCGACAGCCTTCAATTCTCCAGGCTGATATGGTACTTCGAACACTGCGGTAAAGTCTTCGGAAGTGGACTTTTCGCCTATCTTCTGCCCATTAAGTTCAAGGGTAACAACGGGAGATTTGCAGAATACGCGAACCTGAAGGGTATCGCCTTCACTCCAGTTCCACTTGGCAAATTCGCGAGGCCAGCCCCAAGGTGAAAGCTGCTCCTTCTTGCCTTCGAGAATGGGTTCATGAACGCAGATCTCAATAGAACTTCTATCCCAAAGCACATCCCGGTACAGGCCCTGAGGCTTCTTCTCCCCAATGATGTCAATATCTCCGCACCACGACAGATATTTCGGATAGGTTGGAGTGGAGTACATCTCCATCATTGTGTAGATTCGGCGAGGGTCAGTGCCTTCGGGAATGCCGTCACGGTCCTGCATGCTGCGGACATTGATTTCATCCACGTATTCCGACCTTGCGACCTCAACCTCACCGATGTAGTCCAGGGCAGACCATACGAAATCTCCCACCACATATGGCAGGGTCTCTGCTGCCTTCCAGTTGGCATATGCCTGGATAGGATAGGTCTCAGACCCATAGATTACCCTGTCGGGGTAGAGTTCATGGTCGGATTCATAATGCTGGAGAGTGTAGTTGTAACCGCATACGTCCAACTGGGCAAAATAGTCCTTTGTATTGGCCCAGCCACCGTGAATCAGGAATGAAGGTACGCCCTCGGTAACTGGACGGGTGGTATCAATTGACTTCACCTTGGCGCCCAGCATCTTTTCTAGACGCGCACCATCCTCAATATTCTCCTTGGGGATTTCATTACCGATGCTCCACATTATTATGCATGGATGATTGCGGTCACGAAGCAGCATCGCCTCCAGGTCAGACTCCCAACATTCATCAAAATAGTTGGAGTAATCGTTGGGGTTTTTCGCAATAGTCCACATATCAGAGAACTCGTCTATTACCAGCATTCCGTACTCGTCGCAGGCATCGAGAAAGTGCTGCGAAGGTGGATTGTGAGAGCAGCGGATAGCGTTATAGCCATTGTCTTTTAACAACTTAACCCTATGATATTCAGCGGCTTTGATTGCCTTTGCGCCCAAGAACCCATTATCGTGATGCACGCATCCACCACGCAGATTTACAGGCTCTCCATTAAGCAGAAAACCATTCGTTGCATCAAAGAAAATTGTCCTAAGTCCAAAGCGCTGCGATGCAGAATCGATAGCCTTCCCAGACTTCTTTAGGCTAACTTCGGCCGTATAAAGATAGGGGTCATTAAGGGTCCAGAGATGTCCTTCCGCAAGGCTATATTCACCCGGTGTGCCACTTGCAACCACCTGTCCCTTGGCATCCTTGATGTCAACCTGGATTTCATCATAATCGCTACCCTCAACATCCACATCCACCTTGATGCAATCCTTGTCCAAAACACTCACTGCAATGCCCCAGGGCTTGATATGGGTGGGATTGGTAACAATAATCTTCACATCCCGGTAAAGGCCAGAACCAGAATACCAGCGGGAATTTCGGCCAGGATTCTCAACCTTAACCTCAATTGTATTGTCCCCGGGAATATTCAGGGCAGAGGTTATGTCAAAGTAGAACGGGGTGTAGCCGTATTTATGCCCGCCTATCTTTTTACCGTTCACACTTACCTCTGTAAGCATATAGGCACCATCGAAATAGAGAGTATAGACCTTGTCCTTATCCTTAGCGGTAAAATTACGGATGTAGATGCCTGTACCACCCTTTACATGGCCCACATGATTGCCACCGGGAACGCCATCAGAGAAGGCATCAGGGCGGTCAATGCTAAAGTCGTGGGGCAGGGTGACTCTCTGCGCCTCTCCCCCATCCAGGGAGAAGGTCCAGCCATCATTCAGGGAGACTTCCCTTTGGGCCTTGCTGCAACCAAAGGCCAGCAGCAGGGCTATTGCGTAATAAAACTTTCTCATTGGTCAATGTGCCAGCGGTCACTTGTTACCCTTTCGGGCCAGAAATGTACCGCATATTTATATCCGTAANTATCGTATAATTTTGCGAGTTCTGTAAGTCTATCCCTGAAAGAATCCGCATCCCGGCTGGCGGTCCACTGCACTTCGCACAGGGCAGCCATGCGTGGAAGTACCATATACTCAGCCACTTCCTCACTTGCAATATGCTCCGTCCAGAGATTGGCCTGTACGCCCATGATTTTTAGCGAGGGGTCGAATTNCAGGCTGTAGACTTTGTCGACGCTGATTGGCCACATGCCCGTAATCGAAGGTTCATAGTTGGTATTTTCGCACTGGTAATAGTCAAAGTAGCAATGGGTTAGCGGGGTCATAATCACATCGTGACCCATCTGTGCGGCCTTTTCGCCGGGAGTCGTACCTCTCCACGACATAATCACCGCCGACTTGTCAATACCGCTTCCCAGCATCTCGTCCCAGCCTATAATGCGCTTGCCCTTTGACTCAACAAAGGCCGCAATTTCGCGGGTAAAATGCCCCTGAAGGGACTCTCCTTCGCCTAGAGAGACAGCCTCGCACTTAGAGCAGGCTTCCCAGCGGACTGTAGGAGTCTCGTCTCCGCCAATGTGGATATATTGCGAAAGGAAAATATCCATCACTTCGGAAAGAATCTTTTTTACCACCTCGGTGGTCTTGGGGTTGCCAATGCAAAGCACATCGTTGTATACTCCCCATTTATGCCCAACCTTGTAAGGGCCACCTGTGCAGCCCAATTCAGGATAGCACGCCAGAATGGCGCTAGCATGTCCAGGCACATCTATTTCGGGAATAACCTCAATGTGCCTCTCGGCCGCATACTTGATGATTTCCTTGATTTGGGCGCGGGTATAATAGCCACCGTAGGGCGTCTCATCGTCAACATCGGAGTTGTTACCAACCACGGTTCCGCTGCGCTGAGATCCCTTTTTTACCAGTTCGGGCAAGCCCTTGATGGGGATTCTCCAGCCCTGGTCATCGGTCAGATGCCAGTGGAAGCGGTTCATGTTGTGAAGGGCCATCAAATCGATGTATTCCTTTACGAAATCCACCGTGAAGAAGTGCCTTGCGCAGTCCAGCATCAGGCCTCGCCACTCATACAGAGGGCTGTCCTCTATCTTCACAGCGGGGAGTTCAACCTCAGAGAACTTACCCTTTGGAAGACTTTTGCGAAGGGTCTGCACTCCATAAAACACCCCGGCAGCGCTGCCACCGCTGATTTTTACTCCATTCTCCGTCACTTCCAGGCAGTAGCCTTCTGTAGGGAGATTCGAGTCAATTTCCAAAGAGATTCCACTCCCCTTTTTTGAGCATTGGAGACCCGAAGATTCAAGGATATATTCCTGCAGAAAAGAAGTTTCGCGGGCAAGGCTCTTGTCTGCCTTAATCCCTGTGACGGAAGAAATTACATAGCCCTTTCCCTGCCCTTCATCAATGCTCTGGGGTAGAGGAACAACATTGTAGGATGCTACAGCGATTGAAAGAATCAGGGATAGTATCATTTTACTTCAAGTTTGATTTTCTCGTTGTTGTCGGAGCTGGGACCAACAGCTATTGTGAAGGTCCCTGGCTCCAACTGCCATTTATGGTTGATATCGTAATATGAGAGTTTTTCCTTGTCAATCCGGAATGTAACTGTCTGGCTTTCACCTGCTTTCAGATTAATTCGGGCAAAGTCTTTCAGTTCCTTTACAGGCCTTGTAAGGGTAGAATAATCGTCGGTAATGTAGAGCTGGACAATCTCTGCACCATCACGGTCGCCGGTATTCTTGACATCTACGGAAACGGTTGCGACATCATTCTTCCCCATTTCAAGCCTGTCGATTGTAAGATTGCTATACTCAAATGTGGTATAGCTCAAGCCGTAGCCGAAGGGATGGAGAGGACCAACATCGAAGCCCAGATTATAGCCCCTTCTGGAAGCTGGCTTGTAATTGTAGTAAGCAGGTACATACCCCGCTCCGTGAGGTATGGAAATGCTGAGCTTGCCACTAGGATTTACCTTGCCGAACAGGGCATCTATCATGGCATATCCACCTTCCTGGCCCAGATACCAGCAGTACATTACAGCGGGCACAAGTTCCTCCAGAGGGCCCACATTAAGGGTTGTACCGCAGTTCACAAAGGCACAGGTGGGCTTACCGAGAGCAACAACCTG
>Ga0065709_1006017_pt1 | contig 24794 bp, 21 predicted proteins | sample Hoacrofraction14_2_FD_59096 | JGI IMG/M metagenome (GOLD analysis project Ga0065709, IMG submission 59096) | Hoatzin crop microbial communities from Cojedes, Venezuela, sample from fiber fraction 14 v1 | ecosystem: Host-associated > Birds > Digestive system > Esophagus > Crop | place: Venezuela...
CGCCACCTTATTAAACATATTCAGGAAGGCCGGATACATGTGGCCGTTGCCCAGACCTATAAGCAGCGCCGAGAGGTAGTAGAGCGCCGCCATCACGTTGCCGCCGCCGAAGAAACCCAGGGACGCGAAGATGACATATCCCGCGAGGGAGAGCACCATCCCCTCGGCGGCGTTATGAGTGAGATGCCCCTCGCGCAAAGCCCTCGCCCCCTGCAGACGCGAGAGGAAGAGACCTATGGAGAGAAGCATGAAGTAAGTACCCGTGCCGCCGGTGATGCCCAGATCTTCCTTGCCGTATATGGCGATATAGTTGCTCAGTACTCCGAAACAGAATCCGAAGAGCGCGATATTCACCGCCATCATCCAGGCGCGGAGGAGGAAGAACCTGTCGAGCGAGATCTTTTGTTTGCCAACGACCTTTTCACGCGGTTTGGTCTTTATCGACGCGGCGCTGACAGTGCCGAGGGCCGCCATGAAGAGCGCTATCCAGAAGATCAGCGAGAAGTCGCCCGTAAGATGGTAGATATACAGTCCTATCGTCGGCGCTATCGCCATGGCGATATTGTTGCTCAGACCGTAATACCCTATTCCCTCGTTGCGGCGGCTTGGCGGCAGCACGTCGATAGCCACGGTGGTATTCGCCACGGTGATAGCCCCGAACGGCACACCGTGGAGCGTCCTGACGATGGCGAACATCAGCAGCGTGCCGGCGGCGAGATAGCCCACGAAGAAGGAGGTGAAGACGGCGAAGAAGATCACCAGCGTCTTCTTGCGGTCGAAGCTGTCGACGAGAAAACCGCTGAAGGGACGGAAGAGCAGCGCCGCGATGGTATATCCGCAGAGCACGATGCCGATGACATCATTGGTGGCTCCGAAGTGGTCGGAGAGATACAGGGGAAGAAGCGGCGTGAGGATATAGAACGCGAAGTAGAGCATGAAGTTCGCCGTCATCGCCTTCAGGTAATTACTGTTCCATAATCTGTCGCTCGTTGCCGTCATATTTACCTTATTATACATTTTCGGGCTGCAAAGTTACGTATTTTCCCGCCACGGATGTATCGCATTTGGCATTTTTTTACTATCTTTGCATAAAATTTACGGCAAATGACAATCAGAGATATCACTACAGCAGTCTGCATCGCAGCATTATCCCTTATCGCGGGAACAGTATCGGCCTACGACACCCTGCCCCTCAGAGGCAGCGTGATAAAAGCCTCCGACACTAATTTCAGATATACCGGCAGGGTGAGCCAGCGCCATCCCGACGCCGCGGAGTTCACCTACCCCGGAGTGCAGATAGAAGCCCGCTTCGAGGGCACGTCGGCAAAAATGATCGCCAAACCGAAGAGCGGTTATTTCATGGTGCAGATCGACGGGTCGGAAGCCTTCAAGGTGGCATTCACGGGAGAGCAGGACTCCGTGGTGACGATAGCGGCGGCCCTGCCCCGGGGAGAGCATTCGGCGGTGATCACCTACGCCATCGAGGGATATGAGTTCATGCCCGAGTTCCGCGGACTGATCCTCGACGAGGGCTGTTCGCTCAGACCGCTTCCCGAAGCGCCGCAGAGGAAAATCGAATTTATCGGAAATTCCATTACATGCGGATACGGTAATGAGAGCATCAACAAGCTCGACCACTTCGACTATGCCACTGAAAACCATTATTATACCTACGCCGCCATCACGGCCCGCAACCTGAACGCCAGGGAGTCGGTGTGCGCCAGAAGCGGCATCGGCGTGTATCGCAATTACGACGGGCCCAAGACGGGAAACCCCAAGGATAATATGAGGCAGCAGTATGAGTATACCTTCTATAACAATAAGGAAGAGAAATGGAACTTCGACGCGTTCGTGCCCGACGTGATATGCATCAACCTCGGAACAAACGACACTTCCACGAAAAATTATGACAAAAAACTCCTCCGTCAGGCTTATCAGGACTTCCTGAAAATGGTAAGGCGCAACAACCCGTCGGCGAAGATCGTATTCCTCACCGGAAGCATGCTCCAGGGCGAGGAGCTCGAAGTGGTGAAGAGCACCCTCGACGACGTGGCGGAGGAAGCACGCAAAGACGGCGACAAGGAAGTATACCGCTTCGACATGACTCCCCACGACGAGTCGCTGTATTACGGAGCCGACTATCACCCCAGCTACTGGCAGCACCAGAAGATGGCGGCAGAGCTCACCGCATACCTGCGCGCACTCATGCACTGGTTCTAAAACGGCCATTTATGCATCGGTGTGCGTAAAAGTGTTAGAAAAACAAAAAAAATCACTATAACGGGCGGTTTTTTGCGGAATTGTTGTATATTTGCAATCGAGATGTTCAAACGTATCCTTACAATGATATTTCTGACGTTAGCCATCACGGCTTCCGCTCAGACCAGCATTTCTGAAAAAGAACTGCTGAAAAAGGATATGTACAAATATTACGGCACCAAGCAGAAAGACAGTCTTTTCGCAGCCACGACGAAACTCAAGGAGGTATGCCTCAAAGAGGGCGACGAAAAGCTCTTCTATAAGACATGGGCCAACGAACTGCTCTATACCTTCAACAACAGCAGCCGCACCGAGGGCCTCAAGGGCGCCGAGGCGATGAAGGAATACGCCCAGAAGGTAAACAGCAACTACGGCATCTACACTTCGATATATCTCTCGGGCTCGTTCCTGCTGTCGCTGAGGCAGAAGAAACTAGCCAAGCAGCACATGGAGACGGCCCTCGACTACCTGCATAAATACTTCCCCGACGAAAGTCCCGCGTCGATATATCTCACCATGGCCAGAATCGGACTGAGCGAAAAGGACATGAAAGAGGCCATGAAATACTCCAAGAAGGTGATGGACAATCCGAAGTCGGCGCTCCACCACCGCACCGCGGCCATGGCGATATACGGTCTCGCAGCCTACGACCTCGGCGACTCCGCCACCTTCGTGAATACCTGCAAGGAGCGCATCGCCCTCGAAGAGCAGAACAACTACCACGACAACTTCGACGAACTCGTGGAGACTTACCTCGCCATGCAGAATCACGACTACGACAAGGCGGAGGATATGGCGAAACACGCAAAGACGAAGTCTTCAATGCACAGCCTGCTCTCCAAGATATACGAGAAGACACAAGACTACAAAAAGGCGTATTACAACCTCAAGGCATACAAGAACTATCTCGACTCGGCAAATACCGTGGAGCTCAACCGCCGTTCCGTCGAATACGCCACCGACCTCGATCTGGTGAAGGCCGAAAACGAGGCCAAGGACCTCAGACTGAAAAACCAGCAGCTGCAGATCGCCAAGGTGAAGGGCGAGCTCGAGAGAAAGCAGCTCGCCGAAGAGGCCATGACGCTGCAGCTCAGAAATGCCGACATCGAACTGCGCAACGCCGCCGCAAGACAAGAGAACGACTCGCTGCTCACATACAACCAGCAGCTGCAGATCAAACAGTATGAGAGCGACATGACGGCGCAGAAGGAAAGGGAGAAGACCCGCCGCACAAGGACATACGCCGTATTGCTCCTGGCAATCCTCGGAGGTATCTTCTTCGCATATCTCTACTACCGCCGGCAGAAACAGGTGAAGGAGCTGCAGGAGATGAACGCCCGCCTGGAAGAGGCGCGCAAGGAGGCCGAGCTCGCACTGCAGATAAAGCGCAACTTCATCAACAATATATCCCACGAGATAAGGACGCCGCTCAACTCTATCTCGGGATTCGCACAGATCCTCACATCGTCGATGGGAGACGAGTTCAGTCATGAAGAGCGGCGCAGCATCTGCCAGAGAATCAACGAGAGCACCGACGTGCTCACCGACGTCATCGACAAGATGATAGAACTGTCGCACTACGACAGTATGGTGAGCATCGAGAAGGTCGACAAGGTGGATATCATATCGCTCTGCAGGAAGATGGCAGACGAGTTCTCCGGCGCCGCCGCGAAGAAAGGACTGAAGATAAATCTGACGACGGATATCAACGACGGCGACGAGATAGTGACCAACAAATCGTGCGTGGAACAAGTGTTCCGCCATCTGCTCGACAACGCGGTGAAGTTCACCACGGCGGGCAGCGTCACCATCGAGGCGTCGGACCGGAAAGACGACGAAAAGATAACATTCAGCGTCAGCGACACCGGGCCGGGAATCCCGGCGGAGAAGGCCGACAAGGTGTTCGAGCCCTTCGTCGACACCGGCGAGGAGGTGAAGACCACAGGCATGGGACTGAGCATCTGCCGCACCATCTGCAAACTGCTCGGCGGCGAGATTCTGCTCGACCAGACATACAAGGAGGGCTGCCGCATAGTATTCACCCTGCCCGGGAAGCAAGACGAGGGCACCAAATAAACGACAATGCTGATAACACTCATAATACTCGCTCTTACGGCTGTTTTTTTCGCCATCGGGAAGATCCGTTCCGATATCGTGGCGCTGTGCGCTCTCATCGCCCTGCTGCTCTTCGGAATCCTCACCCCGACGGAGGCACTGTCGGGCTTTTCCAACCCCGTGGTGATTATGATGGCGGGACTGTTTATCGTCGGCGGCGGCGTATTGCAGACAGGACTGGCAAAAATGATCTCCGGACGACTGCTCCGGCTGGCTGGCGATAACGAGACGAAGCTCTTCCTCCTCGTGATGGCGGGGACTGCCGGCATCGGAGCCTTCGTGAGCAATACGGGAACAGTGGCGCTGATGCTGCCTATCGTGGTGTCGATGGCGGCAAGCGCAAATATGAACGCCGGAAGACTGCTCATGCCCATGGCCTTCGCCAGTTCGATAGGGGGTATGTTCACTCTCATCGGAACGCCTCCCAACCTCGTGATCGACGAGGCGCTGCAGCACGCGGGATACGAGGGACTGGAGTTTTTCTCCTTCTTCCCCGTCGGAGTGGTTTGTATGCTCGTGGGAGTGGTGTTGCTCCTTCCGCTGAGCAAACTGTTTCTTTCCAAAGGGAGCGGCGAAAGCAAAGGCAAGAAACAATACGGCAAGACGCTGAAACAGCTCGTGAAGGAATATTCCCTCGCCGATGATATCTCCCGCTGCATCGTAACGAAAGGCTCCGACATGATCGGACATACGATAGGAGAACTGGGACTCAGACAACAGTACGGCGTCACCGTCGTGGAGATAAGGCGCGAGAAGACGCATCAGCGCGGACTGATAAAAGACATCACCCAGTCGCTGGCATCGCCGGAGACGAAACTGCAGGAGGGCGACATTATCTATCTGCAGGGCAAGGAAGACATGGTGATGCATCTGGCGAAGAAATACAAACTGAGAATCAACCTCGACGCGGAGGGGCTCGACTTCTACGATATCGGACTGGCGGAGATCGTGCTGCTCCGGAGGTCGAAGTTCGTCGGCCGCACCCTCTCCGAAGCGGGATTCCGAGCGAAATACGGCATCAACGTGCTGGCCATCCGCCGGGGATCGGAGTATATCAAGGAAGGGCTGCCCGACCTGAGGCTCCATGCCGGCGACGTGTTGCTGATGCAGGGGTCGTGGGAGAGCATCGGCCGCCTGTCGAACGACGAGGAATACTGGGTGGTGCTCGGACAGCCATTGGAAGAAGCGTCGAAGGTGACGCTCGACTACAAGGCTCCGCTGGCCGCGGCAATCATGGTTTTGATGGTGGTGATGATGGTGTTCGACTTCATCCCCGTGCAGCCGGTGACGGCGGTGCTCATCGCATCCGTACTGATGATTCTCACCGGATGTTTCCGCAGTGTCGAGGCGGCGTATAAGACGATCAACTGGGAGAGCATCGTTCTGATAGCGGCGATGATGCCGATGTCGGTGGCGCTGGAGAAGACGGGAGCCTCGGCGATGATCTCGTCGTCGCTGGTGGAGAGTCTGGGTGACAGCAGCCCGTATCTGCTGCTCGCCGGGATATATTTCACCACGTCGCTGCTCACTATGTTTATCTCGAATACGGCCACGGCAGTGCTGATGTCGCCGATAGCGATGTCGTCGGCCGTAGCGATAGGAGTGAGCCCCTACCCTATGCTCTTCGCCGTGGCGGTGGCGGCAAGCATGTGTTTCGCATCGCCGTTCAGCACTCCCCCGAACGCCCTGGTGATGAGAGCCGGACGATATACCTTCATGGACTACATCAAGGTGGGACTGCCTCTGCAGATCGTGATGGGAGTGGTGATGGTCGTCGTTCTGCCGATGATATTCGGATTCTGACAGGCCGTTTCCTTAAAAAAAGCAAAAAATCCGCCTGTAATTTGCATATATCAGAAATTTTAACTAATTTGCGCCCGAATAACAGAACAAGAAGAATATGTTTAATCTTAAAATAACAGAATTATGGGAATTTTAATTACATTGCTCATCGGAGCGGTAGCCGGTTGGCTGGCAGGTTTCTTTATCTCCAAGGATAAGGGCGGTTTGTTGTGGAACATCATCATCGGTCTTGTCGGTGGTTTCATCGGTGGTAACGTGCTGAGCTGGATCGGAGTTGACTTCGGCGCTACGATCATCGGCCAGATCATCACAGCTCTCATCGGTGCTGTTATCCTCCTCTGGATAGTAAGCCTCATAAAGAAATAATCCGGCAGGATTGCAATAAAACGAATGACGGATGGCATACTCTCGGTGAGAGTGATGCCATCCGCTTTTTTCATGGTCGCTTTACTGCAAGTCTGTGTGGTTATTTAGTAACTGGTATCAATCATCGTCCTCGTCGTCGTCGTCATAATCAGACGAACTGCCGTAGTCGTAATTGATAGTGGAATTCCAAGTATCATTGATACTGATTGAGAAGTAGTCGGAGTAACCGAAGAAATCGCCCACATATCGGGTGATGGTATTCCGCCGCATGAAGACATCCTCGAATTTCCTCTCGTGGATGGTGTTGTCGAGCGAGTCGAGAGTGGAGACGGTGATGGTGAGTTCGTCGGTCTCGTCTTTGAGGAAAGTATAGATATCGTAGGTCGACGGTTTGGCCGACACATCCTCGATGCTCCTGTATTCCGTCTGGCGGGAGTTGGTAGCACCGTATCCGGTGATGGCATTGAAATTGCTGCTGCCGCCCTGGTAATAGAACTTCATCCTCGTAGCATTCTTGGGAATCTCATCCGAAGCCACGAGCTGGAACTTCGATACGGGGCGCTTGAGCTCCAATGAGAAAGTAGTGCTTGAAGTTACTGATATACTGTCGGTTATGTAGAACGTATCAGTAACTTTTCCGTTGAATATGATGCTGTCGGGTCGGGTCATATTGGCAGCCTTCTCCCCGCTGTGCGCAATGGCCACCACCTGATAGTCGCCCTTGGTAAGATTGACGCAGATCTCTCCGAAATTCTCGTCGTCGAAAGTCTGCGACAACGTCTGTACTTTGGCACCATTCTGATACACGCCGATCTGCAGCCGGGTACAAAGACTGCTGACGTCGGCTCTGGTAAGAGATGCAGGGTCGTCGAAAGGAGTGTTTTCAAACTTGGTGATCCTGAACGTCACCTTTTCGCCCTCCGTTTCGGTCGTCTCGTAGTTTTCGTCGGCCTGCACTATCATCTTCTCACATGATGCGAGAGCAAGAAGTGACGCAACGAACACACACGAAAGTGATAAAATCTTGATTTTCTGTTTCATAATTTTTCTGATATTAGACTTAGCGGTAAATCAACCGGTTGCAAAGATACGCACTTTTTTCGAGGAACATCATATTTATAACTAAAATTAACACACATAACAGAGGTTTTTTCTTAAAAACCATACCTTATTTACAATAAAAGGTAAAAAAATCTGTTTTTAATTTGATGGAAGCAATAGCATACGAACATCGGTCGCATGATGCGATGGGTGTGGTTCAACATACAATAAAACGACTAACCGACGTAATACTGAGTGCGGTGGCTCTGGTGATACTATCACCGGTGTTTCTTGTGATATACATAGCCCTGAAGAAGGACGGCACGCGGAGAGTGCTGTTCCGGCAGGAGCGGATCGGGCGTTATGCCAAACCGTTCACGATATACAAGTTCCGCACTATGAAGGAAGGCAGCGAGGGCGACACTCCCAAACTCTGTGCCGACGTAGACCAACAGTCATCGACGAAGATACAGATCTTCCTCCGCCAGCACCACCTCGACGAACTGCCGCAGCTGTGGAACGTTCTCACCGGCGACATGTCGATAGTAGGCCCCCGCCCCGAGAGGCAGTACTTCATCGATATGATCATGGAGCACGACCACGACTACGAGCTGATCTTCGAGATGAGACCCGGGCTCACTTCGGAAGCCACCCTTTACAACGGTTATACCGACACCATGGAGAAGATGCTCCGACGGCTCCACATGGACATACATTATCTGGAGAACCGTTCCCTCGCCCTCGACATGAGGATAATGTGGGACACCTTCATCAGCATCATCTCCGGCAGGAAATTCTGACAAAACAATCGAAAATACAGATATGAAAAGATTTCTACTCTTAACAATTCTGACAATCTTCATCGGAGGAATCGCCTTCGCGCAGTCGTCGATGACCGACGACCAGATCGTGAAATTCGTGATGAAGGAGCGGGAAGCAGGTACATCGCAGGCACAGATAGTAACAAAACTGATGCAGAGAGGTGTCGACATACAGCAGATCCGCAGGCTGAGAAAGAAATACGAACGGATGCAGAACAACAGCGGACTGGGTCTTTCGGACGATACCAAGACTAAATCCGACGACCGCACTCGTTCGGGCAGCTCCGGATACGGCACGGGATCGAAGACCTCGAAAAAGAAATCGACCTCCTACGACAAAGAGTCGGGATACGGGTATTCGAGCCAGCGCCTGAAGAAGGCGAAGAAGAAGAACGTCACCCATACCTACGACGAGAACGACGAGGACTTCATGGAGTTCAGCGAGGAGTTTGACGAGTTTATGCCCGACTCTATCGAGCTGCTCCGCATGGAGATAAAGGAAGAACTGGAGCTCGAGCGCCAGAAGAAGGTGTTCGGCCGTGATATCTTCAACAACGAAGACCTCACCTTCGAACCGAATATGAATATCGCCACTCCGCAGAACTATCGCCTCGGGCCGGGCGACGCCGTGTATATCGATATCTACGGAGCATCGCAGAAGACTATCGAGAGCACCATCTCCCCCGACGGAGCGGTGACGATAGAAGACTTCGGACCCGTGCAGCTGAGCGGACTGACGGTGGAACAGGCCAACGCCAGACTGAGATCGACGCTCGGTGCGAGATACAAGAGCTCGAAGATAAAACTGACGGTGGGACAGACCCGCACCATCATGGTTAACGTGATGGGTGAGGTGGAAGCGCCGGGAACATATACCCTCTCTGCTTTCGCCACCGTGTTCCACGCCCTGTATATGGCGGGAGGAACAAACGATATCGGTACTATGCGTAACATCAAGGTGTTCAGACAGAACAAACTGGTATCTGTTGTCGACATCTATGACTATATCCTCAACGGAAAGCTCACCGGTAATGTGCGTCTGGCCGACAACGACGTGATCGTGGTAGGTCCTTACGACTGTCTGGTGAACATCCAGGGTAAGGTGAAGCGCCCGATGTACTACGAGATGAAGAAAAACGAGAGTATCGAGACTCTTCTGAAATACTCCGGAGGCTTTACCGGCGATGCCTACAAGAAGGCTGTGAGAGTATTGCGCAAGACCGGCAGGGAGTATGCCGTGTTCAACGTAGGCGAGTTTGACATGAGTTCCTTCCATGTTGCCGACGGTGACTCGGTATCCGTCGACTCCATCATGCCCCGTTATGAGAATACAGTGGAGATCAAGGGTTCGGTATTCCGTCCGGGAATGTATCAACTGGGCGGCGACATCACTTCAGTAAGATCGCTGCTCGAGCACGCCGAGGGAGTGAAGGAAGACGCCTTCACCGCTCATGCCGTGATGCACAGGATGAAGGAAGACCGCACGCTGGAAGTGATCTCCGTCGATGTTGACGGTATCATGAAGGGTACTGTCGCCGACATCCCCCTGAAACAGAACGACGTGCTCTTCATCCCCACGAAACAGGAGATGATGGAAGAGCGCACGATCACTATACACGGTGAGGTGCAGTATCCCGGCGTATACAAATATGCCGACAACGAGACGATAGAAGACTTCGTGCTGCAGGCAGGAGGACTGAAGGAGTCGGCCTCGGTGATGAAGGTGGATATCGCCCGAAGAGTTGTCAATCCCAAGGCACTCACCAACGACAGCGTCATCGCCCAGACTTTCAGTTTCGCCCTCAAGGACGGTTTTGTCATCGACGGCGAGGCGGGATTCCATCTGCAGCCTTTCGACGAGGTATACGTGAGAAAGAGCCCCGGATATTCCGAGCAGCAGAATGTGACAGTTGAAGGCGAGGTGATGTTCGCCGGAACATATACGCTCAACAAGCGCAACACCCGTCTCAGCGATGTCATCAAAGCAGCGGGAGGCACCAACGACAGAGCCTACATCGAAGGAACACGACTCGAGCGGCGCCTCAACCAGGCCGAGCGGTTGCGACTCGAGACTCTTATGAAGACCCAGGCCCGTGCCAGCGGCAAGGACTCTATCAATATCAAGGCTCTCGATATCGCGGAGACCTTCCCTGTAGGTATCGAGCTCGACAAGGCACTCGCCAACCCCGGAGGAACCGAGGATATCGTATTGCGCGAGGGCGACAGGATCATCGTGCCGCAGTATAACTCGACGGTAAAGATCAACGGTGAGGTGATGTATCCCAACACTGTCGGCTACCGCAAGGGAAAGAGCGTATCGTATTATATCAACCAGGCCGGTGGTTTCTCCAGCAACGCGAAAAAGCGCAACACATATATTATATATATGAACGGACAGGTGGCAAAAGTAGGACGAGGAGTGAAACCGATGCCCGGCTGCGAGATCGTCGTCCCGTCGAAGCCCAAGCGTGATGCGCGACAAGTGACGGAGATGCTCACCATCGGAACGTCGGTGGCTTCAATAGCGACGATGATCGCTACGATGGCCAGTCTGTTGAAATAACATCTCTCGCTGATGGACAGCAGGACATCGCTTATAAACAAGAATATCTTCTTCTCGTTTATCCTGAAGGGATGGTCGGGACTCATCTATCTGATGATAGTCCCGATAACTCTCAGCTGTCTGGGAGAATACAAAAACGGAGTGTGGATGACCATCAGCTCGCTGCTCGTGTGGATCGACAACTTCGATATCGGACTCGGCAACGGACTGCGCAACAAGCTGGCCACGGCCCTGGCTCACGACAATATCGAAGAGGGGCGCAAGATCGTTTCCTCCACTTTTCTGATGCTCGTGCTGGTGATAATACCGATAACACTGCTCTTCATACTTCTGATAAGCAGCATCGACATCTACGGTTTTCTTAATGTAGACGAGGCGGAAATCGACGACCTGCGGAATGTGGTGACGGTGGGCGCCATACTGATGTGCACCACCTTCATCTTCAAGTTTATCGGTAATTTCTACCTCGGGCTTCAGCTGCCCTACGTGAACAATCTGCTGATAACACTCGGCCAGACGCTCTGTTTTATCGGAACCATCATAGTATATCTGTCGGAGAGCCACTCCCTGATGATGATAGCCATCGTGAACACGGCATCGCCGCTGATAGTGTATCTGGCGGCCTATCCCTATACATTCTATTATAAGTACAAAGAACTGCGCCCCTCGCTGAGACTGTTTAAGAAAAACGTTGTGGCCGACCTGTTCAGCATCGGAGTGAAATTCTTCGTGTTGCAGATATCCGGAGTGATACTCTTCTTCTCGTCGAATATCCTCATCTCCAAACTCTTCAATCCTGCATTGGTAACACCGTATCAGATAGCTTACAGATATTTCAGCGTCATATTGCTGCTCTTCACCATAGTATGCACACCCTACTGGACAGCTACCACCGATGCATACGAAAGGGGCGACATGGAGTGGATACACAAGTCGAAGGCGAAGATCAACAAGATACTGATGTATATCTTTGCTGTCGAGGTGCTGATGGTGATAGTCTCTCCTCTGGTGTATTATCTATGGATCAACGTATGGATGGAGAAAGATGTCGAGATACCGCTACAGCTGACGGTATGTATGGCGGTGTATGTGTATGTTTTGGTATACAGCATGGCATACTCCTACTTCCTCAACGGAATAGGCAAGCTCCATCTGCAGCTGATATTCACCATCATCGCGGCCGTGGTGTTCATTCCCCTCGTCATCGCCGCTACGAAGATATCCTACAGTCCGATAGCACTATATATAGTACTGATACTCATAAACCTGCCCGGCCTGTTTATCAACAGAAAGCAGTTCAATAAGATAATCAACGGTCAGGCCCGCGGAATATGGAATAAATAAAATAACAATATATGGAAGAAAACAAGTCACAAAAATTTGAGATCGACTACTTCAGATTACTGAAGATTCTCAAAGCCGACAAGAGGAAGACGATGATCTACTGCATCGCCTTCGGAATCTTCGGTATCATCGTGGCCTTCAGCATACCGAGGATATACAAGACGACGGTGATGCTGGCCCCGGAATCGTCGGGAGGAAGCAGCCTTACGTCGAACATCTCCTCCCTGGCGTCAATGGTGGGTATGGACATGAACTTCGGAGACAACAACGATGCCATCTATCCCGAGATCTACCCCGACCTGATGAAATCGGCAGACTTCACGGTAAGCCTGTTCCCGATAAATGTGAAGTCGAAAGACGGAAAGATAAACATGTCGTACTACGACTATCTTTTCTCCAAGCAGAAGATGGCATGGTGGGACTATCCCAGAGCGTGGATAGCAAAACTGAAAAAGCACTTCCGCAAGAAGGAAGAAGGAGCGGACGACGGCAAGATCAACCCCTTCATGCTTACTCGCGACCAGTATGACGTGGCGAAATATATCAACGGAAATATCGATTGCACCGTGGATAAGAAGACGAGCGTCATCACCATCGTCGTCACCGATCAGGACCCTCTTATATCCGCATCCATGGCCGATTCGGTGAAAGACCGTCTGCAGGTGTTTATCACCAACTATCGAACCAACAAGGCCAGGAACGACCTCGCATACATGGAGAAACTCTTCGACGAGGCTAAGGCACAATATGTCAAGGCCCGTCAGAAATACGCATCCTTCTCCGATGCCAACAGCGACCTGATACTCGAATCGGTAAGGTCGGCGCAGGAAGATCTGGAGAACGATATGCAGCTCAAATACAATATCTACACCCAGGTGGCGGAACAGCTGCAGCTCGCCAAAGCCAAAGTGCAGGAGAAGACTCCGGCATTCACGGTGGTGCAGTCGGCAAGTGTTCCCGTGAAACACAGCAACAAGCCGAAGATTCTCATCCTCGCTTTGTTCCTCTTCCTCGGATGGCTGTTCAGAGTGTGCATGCTGGCATACAAGCATCGCAAAGAACTGGTACACATCACCGGCGAGCCACAGACAGCTGAATGATATAAGATATGGCGGAAACGAACTGGAGTGCAGGCAAGGAATGCCTCAAACACAAGAAACTCTATCTCGCAGTATGTCTGATAAGCATCCTGCTGGCCTCTGTCATATATATATCCATCCCCGACGAATACTACGCCACCGAAGAGATGGCCGACGAACCGAAAGAGACCGACATCCTCCTCGGACTCAACAGCATCACGGCGATGATCAGGCAGCATATCACCAGCAACGAGCCGATGGGCGACTACGAGATTTATCCCCAGATGGTGAACACTCCCGAATTCGTCAGAGATGCCGGAAAGATAAAGGTGGAAGGATACGACTGCGATTACTACACCTATCTGAAGGAAAACCACAAATACCCCTGGTGGTATTATATCGCAAAAATCTTCTCCAGCCAGAACGAACAGGCAGAGATCGAAGAAGTGATCAAGGACAATATCAAATACGAAATCGACATCACATACCACACCGTCTCGCTTCAGGTAAGAGACAACGATCCGCTGGTGGCAGTGATGATGCTCGACTCCATCACCGATCTTCTGCATAAGTATATGGTGAGAGGGAATACTAAGAAACTGAAAGCCGACCTTGCCAACGCTGCCAACACGAGGCTGATGAGAGGCAAGAGATACAAAGAGGCCCAGGCGAGATATGCCGCCTATTCCGACGACCACTACAACCCCGTGACGGAAGAGGAAAAGACAACATTGCAGAGTCTGCAGCAGGAGCGCGACAAGGCCTTCGAAGCATATAATACTGCCAGTATACAATACGAGCGCCAAAAGGCTCTCGCAGGGAAGAAACTGGCGGGGTTCGCAGTATACCGCAAACCGGTAGTGCCTCTTGATCCGTCGAGCCCCAAACTGATAGGATATCTCTTAGGAATCATGATCACGACACTGATTTTCACCACCTGGTGGATACTCTTCCGCCGCTCATACTACGAATACTGCCGGAGCAGGCAGGAGACGGAGGATTAATACTTAATATATGGATCTGGCGATAGCAATCATACTGGCACTGGCAGCCCTCATCCTCAAATACATGAAGATAGGCGACTGGTTCTCACCGTGGATGATCACCCTGGTGATATGGTCGGCCATTATGTTTCTCGTCCCTCTCCATGCAGAAATCCTCTATCCGCTGAGTGATCAGTTTTATATCTCCCTCGCCCTGTGGGTGCCCATCATCTGCGTGTCGTCGATACTCACCTACTCCCTGATGCCGAGGGCTTCGGGCAAGGATGTGCATCTGAGAGAGATGCATCTCAACAAGGCGATATTCACTGTCCTCTACGTGATATCGATGATCATCACCCCGCTCTATCTGTATCAGATTATGCAGATAGTGACGATGTTCGACACTACGGATATGCTCTACAACATCCGTGTGTATGCCGTATACGGCGACAACACCTTCGGATTCCTCAACTATTCGTTCGTCATCAACCAGTCGCTGCTCGTCGTGGCGATATGGCATTATCCGAAGATACCGAAATGGCAGTTGATAACTATCTATCTGGCCAACGTCCTCTCCTGCTTCGCCATCATGGAGAAGGGAGGAGTATTCTATATGGTGTCGACGACCCTCTTCGTGCTCTTCGAAAAGAGGATTATCAAGACCCGCTCGATCGTGATTACCATCCTCGTCATCATCGGTCTTTTCTTCCTGATGAACAGTACCCGCGAGCTGCAGTCGGAAGATGTCGACAGCATGACATTCGTCGACTTCTTCGCCATCTACGTAGTATCGCCGGCGGTAGCTTTCGGCAAGGTGGCCGTCGACATTTCCGACCAGGTGGGATCCCACACCCTCGAGGTGATATATCTCTTCCTCGAGCGTTTCGGCATGGATATCGAGGTGCACAACAAGTTGCAGGTATTCGTATGGGTGCCTCTGCCCACCAACGTGTACACCATCTTCCAGCCGTTTTATCAGGACTTCGGATATGTGGGTGTGGCATTCTTCGCACTCATCTACGGATTCCTTTCAGGACTCATCTACCGGCATTACCGCAACGGCAGCGGATTCTGCCGATGCCTCTACGCTTATTTCGTATACGCACTGATACTGCAGTTCTATCAGGAGAATATCTTCCTGTCAATGGTGTTCGTCATACAGATGATGTTCTTCCTGTATCTCATGCTGCAGGATAAGATTAAATTATCATTTAAAAGCAGTTCTTTATGAAACATACTATACTTCACGTCGCAAAATATTACTATCCCGTCGAGGGAGGCATCGAGACCGTCACCAAGTATCTGGTGGAAGGTCTTACAGACTATGAGAATATCGTGATATGCTTCAGCACCGACGGGAGCACACACAAAGACGAGATCAACGGGGTGACCGTGTATCGCGTGGCACCGTCCTTCCGGCTGGCAAGCCAGGATGTGGCATTCTCATATTACCGCGAACTGAAGAAGGTTATCAAGGCTCATCAGCCCGAAGTGATCAATATCCACTGCCCCAACCCATACGTATACCCCTTCGTTGTGAAGCTGGCTCCGAAGAACTGCAAGATAGTGATGTTGTGGCATTCCGACATCCTCACCAAGGGATGGCTCTACAAGGCGATAAAACCGTTTGAGACGAAGGCCTTGAAGCGCACCGACCTCATCATCGCCACCAGTCCCAACTATGTGCATGAGTCGAGTCCTATCTTCAGATATAAAGACAAGGTGAGGATAGTGCCCAACGGAGTTATCACCGCCGACCTCGAACTGCGTGACGGCGATGCACAGCGCATCGGTAATATCAAAAAGACTTACGATGGGAAAAAGATTATACTCTTCGTCGGACGACATATACCCTACAAAGGCATCGACTGTCTTATCGAGGCTGAGAAATATATCAAGAGCGACTGCGTGATACTCATTGCGGGAAGAGGTCCTCAGACCGACAGACTGAAGGCTATGGCCACATCCGACAGGATCGTGTTCCTCGGCAAGGTGTCCAACGAAGAACTCCGTTGCCTCTATCATGCCGCGGATATCTTCGGTTTCGCTTCCGTGACAAAACAAGAGGCTTTCGGGGTGGCTCTCGCAGAAGCGATGTACTGTCGTTGCGTTCCGGTGACGTTCACTCTCGTCGGATCGGGAGTTAACTGGGTGTCTGTCAACGGAGTAACGGGCGAACAAGTCGCGCTGAGGGATGTCAAGGCATACGCCGCAGCTGTCGACAAGATACTGGGCGACGAAGAACTGGCGAAAAAATATGCCGAGGCGGCGCATCAGAGAGTGGAGGATCTGTTTACCGACGAGAAATCTGTAGCAGCCGCCGATGCAGTATTCAAAGAACTGATATAGGAATGGCAGTAAAAGATTTGACACAGTGTGAAGTGGCCGTCCTCATGGCAGTATACAACGGCGGCAGATACATCAGAGAACAGATTGAGTCGCTGATGCGGCAGAGTTTTTCCGATTTCACTCTTTACATCCACGACGATGGTTCCACCGACGATACCATGTCTGTTGTGGACGACCTCGTCAAGAAGTATGATAACATCGTAGTGATATACTATGAGAGCCAGCACGGGGCGAAAGACAATTTCCTCAGTCTGCTGCAGAAAGTCGATGCCGAGTATTATCTCTTCTGCGACCAGGACGATGTGTGGCACGAAGACAAGATAAAAATACAGATGGAGGCTATGAAGAGTCTGGAGAAGAAATATCCGGACAAACCCGTCGAAGTATTTTCCGACCTGTATATCGTCGACAGCGATCTTAATATCACCGGCGAGTCGCTGTGGCAATACAACGCCATCTATCCGGAGTTTCTCACCACCTTCGACGAGCTCGGGGCCTCCAATGCCGCCACGGGATGCACAATACTCATCAACCGCAAGGCGAAAGACTGCATCGTATTTCCTGCCGACAAGGCCACTATGCATGACGCGTGGACCACTCTCTGCGTCGCCCGCTCGGGAGGCATCCTCCATCCGATAAGAAAGAAACTCGTATATTATCGCCAGCACTCCGACAATGCTATCGGGGCTGTGGATGCTGCGAAAGTGACTATCTCATACAGACTGCGCCATCTCTCCGAGATATTCCGTAAGAATAAGGAGACGTTCGCCATGCTCTCCGCCCTCGGATACGGATCGGTGTTCAAGTTTATCAGATATAAGATAAGGTATCGCAACAGGATAAAAGAGAAAAACCTCCAGAGATGATTTCAGTGTGTATCGCGACATATAACGGGGAGAAATATATCAGAGAACAACTGATGTCGATCCTTCCCCAGCTCTCGGAAGGTGACGAGGTGGTCATCTCCGACGACTCCTCATCCGACAATACCCTCCGCGAGATAGAGAGCCTCAGCGACAAGAGAATACGTGTCGTAAGCCATCAGCACACGAAGCATAAGTTCACCATCGACTACAGCACCCACAACTTCGAGAATGCTATCGCCAATAGCAAGGGAGACGTAATCTTCCTAGCCGATCAGGATGACAAGTGGACGGAGAATAAGGTTGAGGTGATGATGGAGGCGCTGAAAGACGCCGACCTCGTGATGTCTGACTGCTACGTCACCGATTCCGACCTCAACATCACCTGCGAATCATATCTCTCGCTGAGACCCTTCAGCTCGTCAAGCATCCGCAATCTTCTGAAATCGTCATTCCTCGGCAGTTGTATGGCATTCCGCAGGGAGATACTGAGCCGTGCGATGCCCTTCCCGGAATACGGAGTGGGCCACGACCTGTGGCTGGGACTCGTGGCACTGAGGTATTACAGAGTGAAATGCGTAAACCGGCCGCTGATGTACTACCGCCGCCATGACAACACCGTCACGGTGAGCGGCATGCAGAATACCACCAGTCTCTCCTTCAAGATCAGATATCGCTTGTATGTCGTCAGTTCATGGCTGAAAATGATTTTTCAACATAAATAAAGCGGCCGATGCAATATTTGTCTTTCATTTCTGTTATTTATAATACAGAATGATGAATATTGCTTATGAACATATATCTACTTCTCATTATAGGAGCATTCCTGCTGAGTATAGTGTGCGGGTTTGTCTTCATACCGATAATACTCAACTACTGCAAGGAGCACAATCTCTATGATATCCCCAACGCAAGGAAGATACATAGCAACTACGTGCCCCGTCTGGGAGGAATATGCTTCCTCCCCAGCATGCTCATCGCCTTTCTCATTGCGATAATCGCGATGGGGCTCAGCCAGGGCAAGCAGGTCACCGTGAGTCTGTGGAGCATCTACTTCCTCGCAGGTCTTCTCATGATATATAGCGTCGGCATCATCGACGATATCATCGGAGTGCGCCCCCGGACGAAATTCCTCGTGCAGATTGCCGCAGCCTGTTTCCTTCCGCTCGCCGGACTTTATATAAATACCCTCTACGGTTTCTGCGGCATTACCGACATTCCATATTACATAGGAATGCCTCTCACCATCTTCGTCATCGTTTTCATCGTGAACTCGATAAATCTTATCGACGGTATCGACGGACTATGCGCATCGCTCACAATACTCTCACTGGGGGGATACTTCTACCTCTTTTTCCAACAAAGAATATTAGTATACTGCATGCTCATCGCCGGACTTATCGGTGTGCTCGTGCCTTATCTCTATTTCAACATCTGGGGAAAGGTGGAAAACAACAGAAAGATATTCATGGGCGACTCTGGCAGTCTCACCCTCGGATATGTGCTCGCCTTCCTCTTCGTGAAGTATGCGATGCACAACCCTCTGGTGATGCCATATCGCACTGACGGACTGCTCCTGTCGTTCACGTTCCTTATCATTCCGGTATTCGACGTGGTGCGCATCATCCTGATGAGAACCATCAAGCACCGCCCTATATTCGGAGCTGACAAAAACCATATCCACCACAAACTGATGCGAGCCGGACTCACCGCACATCAGACGCTTGTAGCCCTGCTTCTTTTCTCGGTGTTCTTCATCGCACTCAACTTCAGCCTCAACAGCATGATCTACGCCTCGTATATCGTGGTTATTGATATCATCATCTACACCGTCTTCCACCTTATTCTCGACAGGATTATCGGAATAAGAGGAGGGCAGCCCTTTGAATAGAAATCAAGTATTGCTTAGTATTTCTTGAACCCGATCCTCACTTTCCGCGATTCGACGGTCATCTTCGAACCACTCAGTTGGCGGATAATGAAAGTATCCGTAAGCTGATGTATCCCGTACGGTTTGAGGTACGATATATCGTCGAGCGGGCGGTCGTCGTTGAGCCGGTCGAAGAAATACGGTTCCGATACTATAAGGGTGTCGCCGACATGATTATACCTCATCAGCAGCATCTCCGCTTTCGTGTCGTAGTTGCGGAGCTCCATCAGATTAGCCTCAAACATCCAGAAATATCTATCATCACCGAGATAATAACTCTTCCCGGTGGAGAGAGAATCGATCTCTGTCATGTGCCACATCCCGTAGAACTTGTCGAAGCCGGATGTCTTCACATCGCACGACGACAGCAGCACTACCGAAAGAATACTTATTATGATGCTAATCTTTTTCAATATACCTTGTTATAATAGTTTCACTTTATCAACCCTCGTTTGCAGATTGTTATCTGCGCTCCCATATTATCTCCGAGCAGTCCTCCCTTGTCCATCGCCAGGGCGCCTGTCAGCGACCATCCGTCAAGAAAACCTCTGAACCGGTAAGTGCCTTCTGCCAAAAGACTGAAATTTGTCTGCGGATTGGCGAACGGTTCGGTATATGTACCCCACCCTTTCTGATACGTAGCGAGAATGCGATAGCTGATATTATCCTCCGGCTCACCGCTGAGTCCTAAGTGGAAAGCATAGAATCTGTTGTTTTTGATTTCGAGTTTCCCGTCGGAGTTGTATATCGGCGATCTGTAGAGAGGATTGCCGATCACCTGTCCCCAGTGCTGCCATCCTCCGTAGAAGTAATGGTTGTAGTATTCGTCCACTCCCCCGATATGGTCGCTGATAGTCCTGGTATGGTCGTGATAAATCGGTCCGCTCTGATATTTCGTATAGATATATTCGAAGAGAATATTGTTGAGCAGAGTGGCATCCTTAAGCCTCAATTCAGCCCCCACGAGCATATCCTTCAAGGGGTTATATACTAAGAAATTAAAGTCTTTCTTATCATCCCATTCCTCTCCTGATCCGTATCCGTCGTAGTCGAGAAAGAACATTCCGGAATGGTCTTCGAAGAAGTGGTCGTAGTAAAGGCTGAATCCCCATTCATCGACATCATAGTTGGCCCGAATCACCCAACTGCCGAGGTGGTCGCCTTGCGCGTTGGGGTATTTGAACTCTCCCACGTCGGTGCCTCCGCCGATAAACGCAGCTACGAAAGCCTTCAGATCCGAGCGGCCGTAAGCCGTGGTCTTCTCGCCCGACTCCACAGCCACCTGATAGGCCTTTCCTCCGAAGAGTGAAGCCATCTCAAGTCCCATCTCGAGCGAGAACGGGCAGAAGAGCTCGTCATTACCTATCTTTAAATAAGCAGCCTTGCTATGATACAGCACATTCTCCGCGTACTTGGATTTCTTCTCGGTGAAATCCCGCTCCCAGTTGTCGTCAGTGAGCCGTCCGTATGCCACATGACCTTTCACCCCGAGCCATCCGTTGAGAACGGGCAGACTCCAGTAATCGGCCAGAGCGAGTCGCACCTGAGGGATGGGACGGGCGTTGATACCGAGGGTCTGTGAACCGGAACTCAGTTTCTGGTTTTTCATTTCCATCGGCATCTCCTTCGACCCTATGGTGAGCACTCCTTTCTTCCATCGTCCTTCGACGTATGCCTGCTGCGCCACGAAACGGCTTGTGAAATTATGAGCCACAGCCAAATCAAGACCATAGCCAAGTCCCCATACATAGTCGGAGTCTTTCTCTATCGGACGGATGAGGGCGGCCCGCAGATATCCGTTACTCGTCTCCAGTGAACTCAGGCCGTATTTGTTTGCATTCAGCCACAGAGGTGTGTTGTCGCCATCTGAGATGGTTGCCTGCATCTCCGCCTTATATTCCAATCCGTCAAAAACACGACTGCCTTCCTGAGCCACGACCTTCACAGTCACAGCCAAGATAAGTGTAATGACAATATAGCAGCGTAAAAATCTCATTCATCCATCATTAATGCGATGCAAAATTAGCAAAAAAAGACAGAAAAACGGCATTAAAACCGTTAAAAAAGCACTTTGTAGGGTTTTTCCCTCCCCAAAGTAGGGAAAATCCTTTTGCGGGGGCTGAAAAATTTTGTTACTTTGCAGCAGAAAACAAAAAAAAGAATGTTGAACAAATTAAAAGATACGATTATGAAGAAGTTTATATTAGCCCTCACAGCCCTGGTGACGATGACCGTCACAGCGAGCGCAATGAGTTACGAGCAGGCCCGCGAGCAGGCTTTGTTCCTTACTGACAAGATGGCTTACGAGCTCAACCTCACCGATGATCAGTATGAGGCTGCATACGAAATAAACCTCGATTATCTGATGAGTGTGAATGACTATAACGACCTCTACAGCGTATACTGGGAGCGCAGGAATCTCGACCTGGGCTACATCCTTTTCGACTGGCAGTATCGCCTTTACTGTGCGGCCAACTACTTCTATCGTCCTCTCTACTGGGGCAACGGATACTGGCACTTCCGCATCTATTCTATCTATCCCCACAGAGACTGGTTCTACTTCGGACGCCCCGACTTCTATCTGCACTACCGCGGAGGTCACGGCTGGAGAATGAACGGCGGACACAGCTGGTATCACGGACGCAGCTTCGGCAGAGGCTTCGAACATGGTGGCGGCGGCATGAGAGACGGTTGGAACCGCGGTGACTACAACAGAGGTGGAAGACACTACAACGAACAGAGATTTGCCAACAGCGGACGCGATGGTCAGGGCCGTATGAATGGAGGAAATGGCATGACAAGCAGAACGAACTCACAGGACGTCCGCAACAACAACGGAATGAACGGTGGCAACAATCGCCAGAGTTTCGGCAGCAGCCGCAGATCCGACATGAGCAGCAGATCGTCTGCCGGCACCAACAACAACAGTCGTATCGGTCGCGAGAGCAGCACCAGAACCACCGTGAACCGCAACTCAGGCAGCGTAAGCCGTCAGAACGATTCAAGAGTGAGCGGAAGAAGCTCTTCCTTCGGCAGCAATTCGCAGCGCAGCAGTTCTCAGCGCAGCAATGTAAGCAGAGGCACTGTCAACAGAGGTTCGTCAAGCATGAGTTCCCGCTCGGTACAGAACGACCGTTCCAGCATGCGCTCCTCTTCTCGCAGCAGTTCCTTCGGTGCAAGCCGCAACAGCGCTCCGTCGGTAAGCCGTAGCAGCAGTGCAGGCATGAGCCGCAGCAGTAGCGCTCCTACCCGTAGCAGCTCATCAAGTATGAGCAGAGGCAGCAGTTCTCACAGCAGCAGTTCTCACAGCAGCGGCGGTTCCCGCGGCGGAGGCGGTTCGCACGGCGGAGGCTTCGGAGGCCACAGATAAAGAAAAAATCTAAGGTATTAAAAGATCAGGATTCGTACTTCTGCATTAGCCATGCGCGGAATATCGCGCATGGTTTTTTTATGGTATACGGCTTGTATCGCCTTGTTTATTATCCCGTGTCCTACTGCGACGACCTTCTTGTCTCTGTACATCGTCCTGATATACGTAATGAAATTCTGAGCCCTTGACAACAGTTTCTCCATCGACTCGATATCGTCGGGCCACTCCTCATCCTGCAGGTCGGGTATGAATCGTCCGGTGAACGAGCCCCAGTCTCTTTCTCTGAGTAGCGATGTCGCCTCCACTTCGAGATGATGAGGCTTCGCGATAATCTCTGCTGTCTCCACAGCCCTATGGAGGTCGCTCGACACGATGGCGTCGAAATGTTCCGCGGCAAGTTTGGAAGACAGTTCCTCAGCCTGCATGATACCCGTCTCGTTGAGTTTGCCCTGTGTCTGTCCCTGCATTATCTGATTGGCGTTGTCGAAGGTCTCGCCGTGTCGTACAAGATATAAATAAGTCATAATTACTTAAATTTTAGTGCAAAAGTACAAAAATATCATCTATTTCCAAAAATTATTCGTACATTTGCAAAGAATTATCTAAAAGAAAGAATTATGAAACTGTTAAGAAGCGGAATATTACGGGCGATATGCTCGTTGATAGTGGGTGTTTTGCTGTTGAAATACCCGTCAGACGCACTGATATGGCTCACGATGGTTATCGGTATTCTCTTCCTCCTTCCCGGGGTTGTCTCGATAGCCACTTATCTCGTAGAGCGTAAGAACGCTCGTCCCGAAACCGTAACAGACTCCGAGGGGCGTGTCATCGCCGGAGGTACCCCCACCTTCCCCATCGTGGCGGTGGGTAGCATCATTCTCGGTCTCTTTCTCGCCCTTATGCCTTCCACTTTCGTGCATTTCCTGCTGTATGTGCTGGCTATCATCCTTATCCTCGGTGCCGTCAGTCAGATTATGAATATCATCAGGATGAAAAAGATGGGTGAAGTGAGCAATGGTATGTTCGTGGTGCCGTGCCTCATCCTTCTTGCCGGTATGGTACTTATCCTCAAACCTGGTTTTGTGGCCAAAGCTCCGATGGTGATAATCGGTATCTTCTGTCTCATCTATGGTATCAACGAACTGATCAACAGCATCCTCGGCTATCGTCTGAAACGCCAGTGGGAGAAATCCGGCTATGCGGAAGCTGAGGAGATTGTCGACGAGACTGAAAAAGCTATAGAGAATATGGAGCGGAAGGCTGAAGAAGAAGCGGCCGAAGTGATTGAAGAAGTGGAGGAAACGGTGGAAGAATCACCTGAAAACGCTTCCGAGTGATAAAAAAACGCAAAAAAAAGCGGAAATATTTGTGGGAAAAGAAAAAAGTTAGTACCTTTGCAACCCAAAAGTGACAGAATTTTAGTAATAACAATATAAAAAGACATTTAGAATGAAAAAAGGAATTCATCCAGACAACTATCGCCCCGTCGTATTCAAGGATATGTCCAACGGCGATATGTTCCTTACAAAGTCTACTTGCAAAACAACCGAGACAGTAGAATTTGAAGGTGAGACTTACCCTGTGGTAAAAGTGGAAATCTCTAGCACCTCTCATCCGTTCTATACGGGTAAGAACAAGCTGGTCGACACAGCTGGTCGCGTTGATAAGTTCATGAGCCGCTACGGCAAGGCCCGCAAATAAGAATTTCTATCATACGAGATACAATAGAAAAAGAAGCATCCGGTAGTTGCATATACCCGATGCTTCTTTTTTATGTTCATACGACAAAAAGAATAAGACACGATTTTGTTCTAAAAAGTTCTGTATCATCGCCTAATCCAGGTTCTAAGAGTGTGCTTGACATGATGCTGGTAGTTGCAAATTTGTCAAGTTATGGCGGCAGGATTA
>Ga0065709_1006000_pt1 | contig 24782 bp, 19 predicted proteins | sample Hoacrofraction14_2_FD_59096 | JGI IMG/M metagenome (GOLD analysis project Ga0065709, IMG submission 59096) | Hoatzin crop microbial communities from Cojedes, Venezuela, sample from fiber fraction 14 v1 | ecosystem: Host-associated > Birds > Digestive system > Esophagus > Crop | place: Venezuela...
GGGCGCGAGGAAGGACGCGAGGAAGCACGAAAAGAAGCTTCGGCACGCGAGTCCGCAGTATTAGAGGAACTCCTCAGCTCAGGCGCGATAACAAAAGAGCAGGCTGAAATCCTTGCGGAGAGGCTAAAGGCATAACTATACCCGGACTTCTCCTGTCCTGCCACTCAAAATCGGCACGGCAAGCACGTTCTGGAGGAGCCATGGCACTTAGTGCCACGGCTCCAATTGTTTTAGCGTTTATGGGACATTTTCAAAAATGGCACGCACGCAAAGGGCTTCATTTTCAAAAGGGTTCAGTCCTCGTCCCAGCCGCCGAACTCGCTCAGGCGCAGTCGCCCGAATCCGATCCGCCCTGCCTTACGCCGCAAGAGCGGTGCTTAAGGCAGCCGTGCCGCCTTGCCCGCTTTTTTGCGAACGACTCTCTCGAAATGCGCTGCGCTCACCCAAGCTCCCGCAGCGCGTCTTTCATGCTCTTTACGTACTCTCCGACTGGCGTTGCCGCCGCGCGCCCGTACTTCGCGATCAGCTTGATTATCGCTGAGCCCACGATCGCGCCGTCCGCGTCCTTCGCCATCCGCTTTGCCTGCTCGGGAGTCGAGATGCCGAAGCCGACGGCGCAGGGAAGGTCGGTCGCGGAACGGATTATTTTCGTGATGGAAGCGATGTCGGTCGTTATCTCGGATCTTACGCCCGTGACCCCGAGGCTCGACACCACGTAAATGAACCCGGACGCGCCCTGCGCGATCATCCGGACGCGGCCGGCCGAGGTCGGCGCAACGAGCGGCACGAGCGAAAGCCCGTACTTTTCGCAGAAGGGCTCGAACTCCTCCCTCTCTTCACAGGGGACGTCCGGCAGGATCAGCCCGTCGATCCCCACTTCGGCGCAGCGCGCGCAGAAGCGGTCGGATCCATAGGAAAATACTACGTTCGCGTAGGTCATGAATACCATCGGGACAGTCACCTCGCGCCGCAGCTCCTTCACGAAACCGAAGACCATATCGGTCGTAATCCCGCCCTTCAGGGCGCGGATGTTCGCCTCCTGGATCACGGGGCCTTCCGCGGTCGGGTCGGAGAACGGGATGCCGAGCTCGATAAGGTCCGCGCCGTTCGCCGCGGCGGCCTTCACGACGGCAGCCGTCGTCTCAAGGTCCGGATCCCCGCAGGTTATGAAGGGTATGAACGCCTTTCCGTCCTTAAATGCCTCTGCTATGCGGTTCATTCCTGTATGTCCTCCCCTCTGTACCTCGCGATCGCCGCGCAGTCCTTGTCGCCGCGGCCGGAGACCGTGACCACAATTATCTTGTCCCTGTCCATCTGCGGCGCTATCTTCATCGCATGGGCGATCGCGTGCGCCGACTCGATCGCGGGTATTATCCCCTCGGTGCGGCTTAAGTACTCGAAAGCACAGACCGCTTCCTCGTCGGTCACCGCGACGTACTCCGCGCGGCCCGTGTCGTAGAGGTAGGCGTGCTCAGGCCCGATGCCCGGATAGTCCAGCCCCGCCGAAATCGAGTAGACCGGCGCGATCTGCCCGTACTCGTCCTGGCAGAAGTACGACTTCATGCCGTGGAAGATGCCCTCGCGCCCGGTCGAGATCGTCGCCGCGGTCTCCTTCGTGTCGATCCCGCGCCCCGCCGCCTCGCAGCCGATGAGCTTCACCTCGCTGTCGCCGATAAAGTTGTAGAAGGTCCCGATCGCGTTGCTTCCGCCGCCGACGCAGGCCATGACGACGTCGGGGAGCCTCCCCTCCTTTTCAAGCATCTGCTCTTTTATTTCCTGTGAAATGACCGCCTGGAAGTCTCTGACTATGGTCGGGAAGGGGTGCGGCCCCATGACCGAGCCCAGGCAGTAGTGCGTGTCGTCGATGCGGTTCGTCCACTCGCGGAAGGCCTCGGATACGGCGTCCTTCAAGGTCGCCGTGCCCGTCTTTACCGGCACGACCTTGCTGCCCAAAAGGCGCATCTTGTAGACGTTCAAGGCCTGCCTCTTCGTGTCCTCCTCGCCCATGAACACGACGCACTCCATCCCCATAAGGGCCGCCGCGGTCGCGGTCGCGACGCCGTGCTGCCCCGCTCCCGTTTCGGCGATGAGGCGCGTTTTGCCCATTTTCTTCGCGAGCAGCGCCTGCCCCAAGACGTTGTTGATCTTGTGCGCACCGGTGTGGTTTAAGTCCTCGCGCTTTAAATAAATCTTCGCGCCGCCGAGGTCCTTCGTCATCTTCTCAGCGAAGTAGAGCCTGCTCGGCCGTCCCGCGTACTCGTTCAGAAGGCTTTTGAGCTCCGCCTTGAACTCCGGATCGTCCTTGAAGCGGCTGTACGCCTCCTCCAGCTCGATCACCGCGTTCATGAGCGTCTCGGGTATGTACTGGCCGCCGTGAATGCCGAAGCGTCCCCTTGATTGTGACATTTTTTCTCCTTTGCAGGCGCCTTGACGCGCCCTCTCTCTCTTGAAAATGAAAGCCTGCCGGGCTTTTGTCATCGTCCGCCGCGCCTCGCCTCTTTTACGAAGAGCGCGGCCTTTGCGGCGTCCTTGACGCCTCCCGTCTCGACGCCCGAGCTTACGTCCACCGCGTAGGGCGAAAGCTCCGCGACTGCCCTTGCGACATTGCCTGGGTCAAGGCCGCCCGCCAAGACGTAAGGCCTCTCAAAGCCCTTAAGGAGCGACCAGTCGAAGGCCTCCCCCGTGCCGCCGCTGCCGTGGTCGAGGAGGATGAGGCCGGCCGCTGAGCGGGCCGCATTTTCCAAATCCGCCGCGTTTTCCACGCGGAAGGCCTGGACTATAGGGAGGTCCGTCAGGCCGCGCAGCGCGGCGATATACGCATCGTCCTCATGCCCGTGGAGCTGCAGGACCCCTACCGCGCCGCTTTGGGCGATCGCGGCGGCTTCTTCAAGCGGCGCGTCGACGAGCACGCCGACCGTCGTTATCCGCGGGTCGATTAGGCCGCGGAGGACCAGCGCGTCCTCAGGCGCGATATACCGCCTGCTCTTTTTCGCGAAGATGAATCCCGCCGCGTCGGGAAGCGCGGCATTCACTATCGCCGCGTCCCCGCGGCGCGAAAGGCCGCAGATTTTAACCTTAGTCATGGGCATCTCCATTATGGATCCGGCGATTTACACCGCCGACTTTGTTTTCGGCGCGGGCCGGCGTCAATCGCTTGCGCCCTTTCCGGAAAGCTCTTTGAGCATCGCCTTCTTGTCCGACGCCCGCATCAGGGTCTCGCCGATGAGGACCGCGTCGACGCCGTCCCTTTCAAGCTCACGGACGTCCTCCGCGCTCTTGATGCCGCTCTCCGCGACGAAGACCACGCCCTCGGGCGCGAGCTTCTTCAGCCTTCCCGCGTTGTGGACGTCGACCGTAAAGTCGCGCAAGTTTCGGTTGTTGACGCCGATTATCCTGGCGCCCGCGCGGGCAGCCGCCTTAACTTCAGTCTCGTCGTGCGCCTCGACGAGCGCGGAAAGCCCGAGTCCGTCGCACAGCGTTATCCATTCCCGCAGCGTATCCTCATCGAGCAGCGAGCAGATGAGGAGCACCGCCGACGCGCCGAGGGCCTTCGCCTCGTAGATCATGTACTCGTCCACGGTGAAGTCCTTGCGGAGCACGGGGATGCGGACCGCCTCCGCGATCTCCCGAAGGTACTCTGTGCTTCCCAGGAACCACTCAGGCTCGGTCAGCACCGAGATGCACGCCGCCCCCGCCGCCTCGTACTCCCTGGCGATATCGAGATATGGAAAATGCTCTGCTATAACGCCCTTCGAGGGCGACGCCTTCTTGCACTCGCAGATGAAGCCGACGCCCGGCGCCTTGAGCGCCTCCTCGAAGGCGAAGGCGCCTTCCCTGCCCCTTGCAAGGGCGGCCGCCTTCATCTCCGAAAGCGGCGCCTTTTCCTTTGCCGCCGCGACCCTGAGACGCGTCCTTGCGGCGATGCGCTCTAGGATGTCGCCGCTGCCGGCCCCGCTCCCGGGGCGGCCGGGCGCGGAGGCCTTTTCATTTACCGAAGCTGACATTTTTTATCCTCAAAACTAAAGTCGGATTTTCGCATTCCGCCGCCGTTTCACTTCGGCCGGCGCTGACTGCGCGCCGCCTGCACACAGTGCCGCCGCACGCCCATGAACCGCCGGAAGCTTCGCTGCTTTGCGGTTCACTCTTTGTTCGAAACCGCGATGAGCTCGTCGAGCACCTTGACCGCCGCGCCGCTTTCGATGATCGCACGCGCCTTCTCGATGCCCTCAGCCATGCTCTCCGCCTTGCCGCCGACGTAGATCGCGGCTCCGGCGTTCATGAGCACGACATCCTTCTTCGGCCCTTCGAGCTTCCCGGAAATAATGTCGCGCGTGGTCTGCGCGTTCTCCTCGGGCGTGCCGCCCACGATATCGTCCTTCGTGCAGCGCGTAAGGCCGAACTGCTCGGGCGTTATCGCATAGGAGCGATACCACCCGTCCTTCAGCTCGCAGACGGTCGTCGGCGCGCTAAGGGAGATCTCGTCGAGCTTGTCCTGCCCGTATACGACCATGCCGCGCTTTACGCCGAGCGAGGAGAGCACCTTCGCTAGCGTGTCGACGAGGTACTCGTCGTAGACGCCCAGGAGCATGCGCTCGGGGACGGCCGGGTTCGTCAGCGGGCCTAAGATGTTGAACACAGTGCGGACGCCGAGCTCCTTCCTTATGGCTCCGACGTACTTCATCGAGGTGTGGTACTTCTGCGCGAAGAGGAAGCACATGCCGGGGCCGGCGAGGAGCTCGCGGCACTTATCCGGCGACTGCTGGATGTTGACGCCGAGTGCTTCAAGGCAGTCGGCCGTCCCCGAGTTCGAAGACGCGGCGCGGTTGCCGTGCTTTGCAACCTTGACGCCCGCCGCGGCCGCGATCAGCGCGGAGGTCGTGGAAATGTTGAAGCTGTGCGCGTGGTCCCCGCCCGTGCCGACGATCTCAAGGACTTCCATCCCGGGGTGCTCGACCGGCGTCGCCTTCTCGCGCATCGCTGCGGCGCAGCCCGAAATCTCCTCGTAGGTCTCGGCCTTAGCGCTCTTCGTCGAAAGCCCCGCCAAGAACGCGGCGTTCTGGGTCTGGCTGGTCTCGCCGCCCATTATTTCCGACATGACCGCGTAGGCTTCGTCGTAAGTGAGGTCTTCCTTGTTCACGATTTTGAAAATGGCTTCTTTTATCATTGCTTCTCTCCTTTCATCTGGTGAGTTTTACCCAGTTCAAAAGCATCTTTCCGCCCTCGGGCGTAAGTATCGATTCCGGATGGAACTGCAGCCCGTAAATGGCATAGTCCCTGTGGCTGACCGCCATTATCTCGCCGTCCTGTGTCCTTGCTGCGACCTTAAGGCACTCCGGCATGGTTTCCTCGACGGCGGCAAGCGAGTGGTACCGGCCGACCGTCGTCCTCTCCCCGAGCCCTTTGAATATCGGACAGTCCGTGTCGAGGTACGTCTCCGAGCGCTTGCCGTGCATCAGCTCCTTCGCGTAGAAGACCGTGGCTCCGAAGGCCGTGCATATCGCCTGATGCCCTAAGCACACGCCGAGGAGCGGGATCTCCTTTCCGAGCTCGGCGGCCGCCTCGACGCAGACCCCCGCGTCCTCGGGGCGCCCCGGCCCCGGAGAGAGGATTACTCCCTGCGGCTTTAAGCTCCTTATTTCATCCACCGTAAGGGCGTCGTTCCTGATGACCTTTATGTCCGGCTCGATCGCCCCGACCATCTGGTAGAGGTTGTAGGAAAAGCTGTCATAGTTATCTATAAGGACTATCATCCCAGTTCCTCCGCCTTTCCCAGCGAGCTCATGAGGGCCGCTGCCTTGTTGATGCACTCCTGGTACTCCTTCTCGGGCACCGAGTCCGCGACGATTCCCGCGCCGCTCCTTACGAAGACCTTGCCGTTCTTCCTGTAGGCGAGCCTTATGCCGATGCAGGTGTCGAGGTTGCCCGTGAAGCTGACGTACCCGACCGCGCCCCCGTAGATGCCCCGCTTGTTGTCCTCAAGCTCGTTTATCAGGCTGCAGGCCTTTATCTTCGGAGCTCCCGAGAGGGTCCCCGCCGGCAGCACCGCGTCGACGGCGTCGAGCGCGTCGAAGCCTTCGCGGATCTCGCCGCGCACCGTCGATCCCAGGTGCATGACGTGCGAGTACCTGTGGACCGTAAAGGCGTTTTCGACCTCGACAGACCCGAAGGAGCTTATTTTCCCGAGGTCGTTTCGCCCGAGGTCGACCAGCATGCTGTGCTCGGCGAGCTCCTTTGGATCGGCGAGCAGCTCCTCCTCAAGCGCGAGGTCCTCCTCTTGCGTCTTCCCGCGGGGCCGCGTGCCCGCAAGCGGGAAGGTGTGGAGGATGCCGTCCTTAAGCTTCACGAGCGTCTCGGGAGAGGCTCCCGCGACCTCCAGGCCGCTGCTTGAAAAATAGAACATGTACGGCGAGGGGTTCACCGTCCTGAGCACCCTGTATACGTCCAGCAAACTTCCCTCAAAAGGCGCCTCCAGCCTGTTCGACAGCACGATCTGGAAAATGTCTCCCTCATAGATGTGCTTTTTCGCCTTTTCGATCATGCGGCAGTAGGCTTCCTTGTCGAAGAGGGCTTTCACCTCTCCTTTCAGCCGGCCGTGGGTGTCCTTTATCGGCGTCCCCTCCTCGATCAGCTGCTTCATCTTCTCAAGCTCGATCTCCGCCATGCTGTAGGCCTCGTCGGGCTCCTCAAGGGAAATGTTCACCATGAGGACTATCTTCTGCCTGAAGTGGTCGAAGGCGATTATCTTGTCGAAAAGCATCAAATCGACGTCGTTAAAGCCCTCCGTGTCCTCCGCGTCGAGCTTTAGCGACGGCTCGGCGTATTTCAGGTAGTCATACGAGAAGTAGCCCATGAGGCCTCCGGTAAAGGGCGGCAGGAAGTCGAAGGACGGGCTTTTCCTGGCCTCTACGACCTGCCTAATGTACTTTCCCGGATGTTCTGCCTGAAAGGTCAGGTCTCCGACCTTCATGCGCCCGTCGCGGCAGGTCAGTTCGAGCGAGGGGTCGTACCCGAGGAAGGTGTAGCGCCCCCAGCTCTCGTGCCCGTCTGCGGACTCCAAAAGGAAGCAGTGGCCCGACACTCCCTTCAGGATCCTAAGGACTTCCATCGGCGTCCGAACGTCCGCCAGGATCTCCATGCTCACCGGAGCGCAGCCGTACTCTCCGCTCTTTGCGAGCTCCCTTATCTCTTCCCTGCTCGGCCTTATCATCGCCTTCACCTCCGCATCCGCCCCGCCGCGCCTTCTAAGGCGCGGACGGTGCCTTACGTATCTTCGCGGCAGTGCCGCTCAGCGGGCTTCGCTCCACTTCGGCCGGTGCTGAGCGGATGTCCGCCCGTGCGGGCACGGCGGCCATCGCCCCCCTTTGCCGCAAACAAAAACCCCGGCAGAATCCCAGTGATTCTGCCGGGGACGAATAAGCTAAATTATCCGCGGTGCCACCCCGCTTTGCGGCAAATACCGCACTCTTTAAGGTACCATCATACCTCTGCCGATAACGCCCGGCTTTGCGTCGCAGCATACTCGGCTCCTGCCTTTGGCTGCGCCCTCAGCGGTCCATTTGAAGAAAGGGCTTCCACCTGCTCTCAGCGCCCAGGCTCTCTGTAGGATCTTCTTTCAGCTTTATCTCCGCTTCAACGGTTTAATCTGTTCAATTGCTAAAACCCTACCACTGCGCCTTGCGCCTGTCAAGAAGCGATTTTCAAGACCAGCGGCGCAAAAAAGCCGCCGAGTCTCCCGCCTCGGCAAAGCCCCTGCATGAAAATGCATCTCGNAAGGGCTTCATTTTCAAAAGGGTTCAGTCCTCGTCCCAGCCGCCGAACTCGCTCAGGCGCAGGCCTTCGTTCCTCTCCAGCGTCATGCCGACGCTCCACTCGTGCGAGAAGAGGAGGAGGGGCTTGCCTTTCCTGTCGACGACCTTCTTCATGTCGGAGGTGCCGCTTAGGCTCTCTACGTCGACCTCGTCGGGGTTNTCGATCCAGCGGATGACCTCNTAGGGAAGGGTTTCCATGCGGATGTCGACCTTGTACTCGTTCTCGAGGCGGAAGCGCAGGACGTCGAGCTGCAGGACGCCGACGACGCCGACGATTATCTCCTCCATGCCCGCGTACATCTCGCGGAAGACCTGTATCGCGCCCTCCTGGGCGATCTCGTCGATGCCCTTGACGAACTGCTTGCGCTTCATCGTGTCGAGCTGCCTCACCTTCGCGAAGTGCTCAGGCGCGAAGGTCGGGATCCCCTCGAAGGCGAATTCCTCCCCCGGCGTCGTGACCGTGTCGCCGATCGAATAGACTCCTGGGTCGAACACTCCGATGATGTCGCCCGCGAAGGCCTCGTCGACCACATGGCGCGACTCGGCCATCATCTGCTGCGGCTGGGAAAGGCGCGCCGTGCGCTTTCCCTGCACGTGGTAGACTTCCATGTTCGCGTCGAAGTGCCCCGAGACGATGCGCATGAACGCGATGCGGTCGCGGTGGTTCTTGTTCATGTTCGCCTGGATCTTGAAGACGAACGCCGAGAAGGGGTGCTCCTGCGGCTCGATAAGGCCGATGTCCGACATCCTCGGAAGCGGGGGCGTCGTCATTTTCAGGAAATGCTTAAGGAAGGTCTCGACGCCGAAGTTCGTCAGTGCCGACCCGAAGAAGACGGGCGAAAGCGCGCCCTTCTCAACCTCTTCCTGGTCGAACTCTGCCGCCGCGCCCTCAAGGAGCTCCATCTCCTCTTCGAGCTGCGCCTTCTCCTCCTCGGTTATGATGCCCTCTGCCAAGGCCTCCTCGGGAGCGGCCTCGCGGATCTCGCCCTCTTTCGTGCCCTTGGCCGTGTCCGAGAAGATGAGCACCTTTCCGCTTTCCCGGTCGTAGACGCCCTTGAAGTTCTTTCCCGAGCCTATCGGCCAGTTGACAGGGCAGCAGGGGATGCCGAGCTCCTTTTCAATCTCGTCGACCAGCTCGAAGGAGTCCCGCGACTCGCGGTCGAGCTTGTTGATGAAGGTGAAGATCGGTATGTGCCTCCTCGCGCAGACCTTGAAGAGCTTCCTCGTCTGCGCCTCGACGCCCTTCGCCCCGTCGATGACCATCACCGCCGAGTCTGCCGCCATGAGCGTCCTGTAGGTGTCCTCCGAGAAATCCTGGTGTCCCGGCGTGTCAAGGATGTTGATGCAGAAGCCGTCGTAATTGAACTGCAGCACCGAGCTCGTGACCGAGATCCCGCGCTGCTTCTCTATCTCCATCCAGTCCGACACCGCGTGGCGGGCCGTCGCCTTGCCCTTGACCGAGCCCGCGAGGTTGATCGCGCCCCCGTAGAGCAGGAACTTCTCAGTGAGCGTCGTTTTGCCCGCGTCGGGGTGCGAGATTATCGCGAACGTGCGCCTGGTATTTATCTCCTCGTACATATCATTTCCCGTAAATAATCAGTCGGCGCGCTCCCGCGCCGTTCACTCTTCTTCTTCGATTCCCGCCTCTTTGAGCATGGCGTCCGTTATCAGGCACTCGTCGACGGACAGCTCCAGCGGCCTCCCCGCCCAGATCGCGGCGAAGTAGTCCGTGTCGACCATTATGTATTGGTGCCATCCGGTCATCGGAAGGTCGGCAAGGCCCTTTAAAAGCCCCTGGCCGGTCCATTTTACGTAGGCCTCCTTCAAGACCCAGCAGCGGAAAAATTCTTCCTGGCGGTCCTCATGCATGAGGAACTCGCGGTACTCATCCTCCGAGAAGACCTTCGGGCCGAGCTTCGATACGTCCATCACCCGCTTTTCCTGGACGTCCACTCCGATCTCAAGCGCGCTCAGCGCGAAAAGGATGTAGCGCCCCGAGTGGCTGATGTTGAATTTCACCTCCGGGTGGTCCTTGAAGTACGGCTTCCCGAATTCATGCGTGCCAAAGGCAAGCTCGTCCTTCGGCAGCCTGTAAAGCTCCGCCGCCTTGTCCGTCACGAGCTGCACGGCGAGCGCGGAAATCTGCTTCTGGGAGGGCTTTGCACCCTCGGGAAGCCTCGCGTAAAAAGCCACTGCCTCGGGTCTCTTAAGCATTTTCACTCTCCAGCTTCAAAATGGCTCGCTCTATGCGCGACACGGACTCTTCCTTCCCCAAAAGCTCGATGAGCTGCGTCGCTCCGCCCGGCGTGCTCGCCTTGCCCGAGAGCGCAGTCCTCACCGGCCACATGACCTGGCCGTTCTTGTACCCCTTCTCTGCCGCGAAGGCGCTAAGCGAGGCGTAGAGCGCGTCGTTCGTCATGTCCTCCTGCGCGGCGATTACCGGCAGCACTTCCTTCAAGACGGTAAGGGAAAGCTCCTTCGTGCTCTTCATTTTCTTGTGGACGTAGAGGTCCGTGCCGTACTCGGGCACTTCGGCGAAGAAGCCGAGGAGCTCTTTTATGTCGCTGAAGGTCTCTATGCGGGTCTTCGCCAGGAGCGCCAGCGCCTTTTCGTCGCGGGCGTTCGGGACAGCCTCCTTTACATACGGCAGCGCGGCGGCAAGGTAGGAGTCGTCGTCCATGCGCTTTATGTACTCGCCGTTCATCCAGCGGAGCTTGCCCGTGTCGAACACTGCAGGGCTCTTGTTGATTCGCCTGTAGTCGAACTTCTCCTCAAGCTCCTTGAGCGAAAGGATCTCCTCGTTGTCCTGCGGGCTCCAGCCCAGGAGCGCGACGAAGTTCACTATCGCCTCGGGCAAAAAGCCCTGCTCAAGCAGGTCCTCGAAGGACGAATGCCCCGAGCGCTTCGAGAGCTTGGCGTGGTTCTCGTCCGTTATCAGCGGGCAGTGGACGTAGGTCGGCACCTCCCAGCCGAAGGCCTCGTAGAGGAGGTTGTACTTCGGGCTCGACGAGAGGTACTCGCTGCCGCGCACGACGTGCGTCACGCCCATGAGGTGGTCGTCGACGACGTTCGCGAAGTTGTACGTCGGGAAGCCGTCCGACTTTATTAGTATCATGTCGTCGAGTTCGGCGTTGTCGACGGTTATTTCCCCGAAAATGTCATCGTTGAAGGTCGTCGTCCCCTCGCGCGGGACGTTGAGCCTTATAACGTGCGGCTCGCCCGCCGCCAGGCGCCGCTCCACCTCCTCCTTCGGGAGCGAGAGGCAGTGCTTGTCGTACATCGCGATCTCCTTTCCCGCGATGACGGTCTTCAAGCCCTCAAGGCGCTCCTTCGTGCAGAAGCAGTAGTACGCCGCGCCCTTTTCGACCAGCTCTTCGGCGTACTTCTGGTAAATGCCCATGCGGCAGCGCTCGCTCTGGACGTAGGGTCCGACCCCGCCGTCCTTGTCCGGGCCTTCGTCGTAGGTCAGCCCCGCCTTCTCCATCGTCCTGTAAATGATATCGAGCGCGCCCTCGAAGAACCGCTCCTGGTCGGTGTCCTCGATGCGGAGCATGAAGGTCCCGCCGCCGTGCCTGGCGATAAGGTATGAGTAAAGGGCCGTCCTCAAGTTGCCAACGTGCATCCTGCCGGTAGGGGAGGGTGCGAACCTCGTCTTGATCTTCATTTTCGTGCATTCTCCTTAAAGTGGACGCGGCCGCATGCGGGCCGCACTCACGGATTTTACTTTCTTTGCCGGCGCGGCGCAAACCCTAATTGAGCTGCATCTTGCGCGGCATGCGGTCCTTGGCCTCTCTCTCCTCTTCACCCTCTTCTCCGCCGAGCCTCATGCGCCGCGCGACCGAAAGGGGGATGGCCAGCTCCAGCATCAAAAAGAGGATCGCGGTGCCGCCGTAGCTTATGAAGGGGAGCGTCACGCCCGTCGTCGGTATGATGTTCATTACGACGCAGAGGTTCAAGATGACCTGGATCGATATGTGCGCGGCGATTCCCGCGACCATCAGCGTGCCGTAGAGGTCGGGCGAGTTGAAGGCTATGAACACCAGGCGGTAGATGAGGTAGGCAAAGAGCGCGAGCATCAAGATGAGGCCGACCAGCCCCAGCTCCTCGCAGATTACCGCCGCTATCATGTCATTTTCCGCTTCGGGCAGCGCGCCGAGCTTCTGCGTGCTGTTGCCGAGGCCCTTTCCGAAGATCCCCCCGCTGCCTATGGCGTAAAGCCCCTGCATTATCTGGTAGCCGAGGCCGCTGGCGTACTTTTCGGGGTTCAGCCAGACCCTGACGCGCGCGAGCCTGAAGGAGTCGCTTTCGATGCTCGCAAGCAACGGCGCCGAGAAGTACGCCGCAATGCCGCAAAGGCACGTTATCGCGAAAAGCAGCTTTCCGTGCGGGTGCGTCACGATTATTATCGCGAGGCCGATGCCCGCGATTATTATGGCCGTGCTTAAGTTTTCGTTGAGCTGCCAGCAGACGACTGCCGGTACGAGCACGAGCCCGAACACGAACCATTTCCACCTGTGGTAGTCCCTGTACTTAGCCCCCAGCTTCATTATGACCGCGGGTATGAAGACTATCACCGCTATCTTCGCGATCTCTGACGGCTGGAACTCCAGGCCTATCTTCAGCCATCTCTTGGCGTAGTTCCTGGTAACGCCGAAGGGCGTCACCTTGACCATCACCATCAGGATTATCGAGGCCAGGTAGAGCACGAAAGAGAACTGGAAGAGCCACTTGTAATCGACCGCCGAGATGACGATCGCTGCCGCAAGGCCCAGGCAGGCGATCGCCGCCTGCTTCCCGACGTACTTCATGTCGTCGCCGATGGCGGCGGCGCTGTAGGAGCTAGTGCTGTAGAGCACTATGAGCCCGAAGGCCATGAGCAGCATGACCGAGGCCAAAAGGCCGTAGTCGAAGTAGCCGTAGCGAAGGGCGGCCATTATTCCGGCCAGCTTCCCCCCGCCCTTTTGCTTTTTCTTTTTCTTCTTTGCCTTCCTCAAGACCGCTTATTCCTTCCCGCCGCCATCGGACGGCGTCCCGGGCGCCTGCCGCGCGCTTTGTGCCGCGGCGGCCTCCCCTTCTTTTGCGGATCCTTCAGCCTTTGCGCCTTCTGCCTTGGCCGCCTTGCGGCGCCTTGCGGCTCCGGCCTTCTTGCCGGCGGAAGCCTTCTTTTCGGCAGGAGCCTCGGGGCTTTCATTTTCCGAAACGGACGCTCCCTTGGCGGCCGCCTTCTTCTTCGAAGCCTTCTTCGGCTTGGCCTCTTCGGGCACGGGCTCCGAAACGAGGATCGTGACCGACCTTTCGGGCGTCACGAAAGTCTTTCCGTCGAAGCCGTCCTCAAAGCCAGGCTCGGCTCCGGCCGTGCCATAGACGCGCTTCCACACGAATCCGTCGGGGATTTTCGGGACGGCGAAGGCATACGGCTCCCAGTAGGCGTTGAAGCCCGCGTAAATGTAGGCGTCGCTGCCGTCCTTTGTCCTGGCGTAAGGCCCGACGAAGAGCACGCCGACCGACCTCGCGTCTGCCTCGTAAGGGCTGTACCAGGCCTTCGAGGAGTGGAAGGAAATGTCGGGCAGGCCGATCGAGCGGTAGTCCGAGCCGCGGAGCATCCCCTCCATGTGCAGGATCGGATGAGCCTTCCTGAAAGCTAGGAGGAACTTTACCGCGTCGGTGAGCCAGGCGTACTGTCGGGTCTTGCCCCAGTCGACCCAGCCGAGCGCGTTGTCGAGCATGTAGCCGTTGTTGTTGCCGTCCTGCGAATTGCCCATCTCGTCGCCCGCGCTCATGAGCGGTATGCCCTGGGAGAGGAAGAGGCAGCAGAGGGCGTTGAGCATCTGGCGCTTCCTGAGGAGGAGGATCGCCCTCTTCCTGGTGTGGCCCTCTTCTCCGCAGTTCCAGCTGAAGTTGTTCCACTCGCCGTCGCGGTTCTCCTCGCCGTTCGCCTCGTTGTGCTTTTCGTTGTAGGTCACGAGGTCGCGGAGCGTAAAGCCGCTGCCGTCGCAGATGTAGTTGACGTAGCCCTTGTCGGGGGCGTTGCGCCTTAGGAAATTCATGAAGTCGGTCGAGCGGCCGGCGTCGCTCTTTACGAAGCTCCGCATGACCGAGGAAAAGCCGCTGTCGTACTCGACGAGCCTGCGGCGCGCGGGCGCCTTGGCGAAGGGGCCGTCCCCGCCGACGCCCTCCATGAAGAGCACGGCGTCGGAGATGTACGGGTCGTTCTTCGCCATTTCCTTCGGGACGGCGGGGCCTAGGAGCCTGAAGCCGTCGACGCCGAAGGTGCGCCTCCAGTAGCGCAGGGCAGCGATAAAGGCCACCGCGTCGGTTCCTTCAGGAGCGTAGAACTCGACTATGCAGGCGAGGCCTTCGCCGTGCAGTGCCTCGACCATGTTCCTGACCTCGCGGACCGGGTGGGTGGTCGCGGAATAGCGCTCGTTCGGGGAAAAATAGTAATTCGTGTCGGAGTATCCCCAGAGGTTGACCGGCTTCTTCGCCTTGCCGCCCTCTGCCGCCGCTGCCGGCGGGATACGCTTTATCTCGGCGTCGAATTCATAGCAGGGCATGAGCATGACGGCCGTAAAGCCGAGCCCGGCGATGTATTTTGCCTTGGGGATCAGCGCCTTGTAGGTGCCGCGGTAGCGCGTCTTAGAGCCAAAGCTCATCGTAAAAGAGCGGACGTTCAGGCGGTAGATGCTCATCTCGGAAATGTTGACGTCGATGGGCTTTGGCCCTTCGCCGCGCTCTGAAGCGATCTCGCTCCAGCCGCCGCGCACCACCGTCGCGTAAGGGTCCATCGTCGGCTCGCCGTCGAACTCGTAGCGGTAGCGGTACCGCTCGACGTTCCTGCCGCGGACGAGCACGCTCGCGGCGCGCCCCTCCAGGAACTCCTCCGTGAGCGGGATCCTCTCCTCGCCCCCGTCGTGCTCCAGCACGAGCACGCCCTTCTTTCCCTCGGGAACAGCGACGGTGAACTCTATGCCGCGAGTCGCGACCAGCGCCCCCATCCTTGAATGCGTGCCCCTCTCAACAGTTACAGAAAGATTTTTCTCGCCCATACTCTTTCCCATGCACCCTCAAGCGGCGTTCCGCGCCGCATGAATTATGCGGAAAGACACGCGCTCTGATAATATTTTCGCTTCTGTTAAAATAATATACCATACAAACGCTCCCCTTGCACCCGCCAATGTCCCCGCGATGCATGATTCTGCAAGGTTTTGCGCCATTTTCAGACTATTTTCTACACTTCTGAAAATTCCCCGCCTTGCCTTCCCCAAAAGCGCGTACCGCCCGTGCCTTATAGACAATTCCGCCGTCGGCGTGGTATCTTTTCAAAAGGTAAGCGATGTATCCCCGCGCGTTTTTCCGCGCACGAAGGGGAATGTCAGCAGGAGGTTTATATTTATGAAAATGAATTCCAGAAGCACCAGTCTCTTCCCGATGACCCTCGCGGCCCTTCTGACCGCCCTGATCTGCCTGATGGCCTTCGTCCCGAACCTCGGCTACATCAACCTCGTAGTCATAAAGGCGACGACCATCCACATCCCGGTCGTCATCGGCGCCATTTTCTTAGGTCCTAAGTACGGGGCCTTCCTCGGCTTCATCTTCGGAGTCACGAGCTTCATCAACAACACCTACAACCCCAGCCTTCTCTCCTTTGCCTTTTCCCCGGTCGTCGCCTATGAGGCCGACGGCGCGGCGGGCATCGTGAAGAGCCTTTTCATCGCCTTCGTGCCGCGCATGCTCATCGGAGTGGTTTCCTTCTTCGTCTGCGCGGCCATCTGCCGCCGCTTCCGCGGCAAGGGCGGACGCGCTGCGGGCCTTGCGGCCGCGGGCGTCGCCGGAGCCCTGACCAATACCATCCTCGTCATGGGTTCGATCTTCCTGCTCTACCGCGACGTGTTCGCCTCCGCAAAGGGCATCGCCTCCTCGGCGGTCCTTCCGGCAGTGCTTGCCATCGTCGGGACGAACGGCGTCCCCGAAGCGATAGCCTCGGGCGCGCTGGTCTGCATTATCGGCCTCGCGCTCTCCCGCGTGCCGCAGCTGCGACTCCTCGACAGCAGCGCGCTCGGCACGGGCGGCCGCGGCTGAACGCACTCTTAAGCGCATCCGCTTAAGCCGCTCTTCGGCACTTTCGCTTTGATCCGCGGGCCCCATACAATTCAACATCAAGAGGCGCCGCCGGCGTTCTTTTAAGAAAGCAGCGGACTCATCTTCGCACCGCGGCCAAGGCAGGCAAGGCACAAGTCCGCCGGGCTCTTGCCTCGGCCCTGGAGGACGCGGGCGACGGCCAAAAAGGCGAGGCATAAGTCCGCCGGAGTCCTGCTTCGGGCCCGAAGGCGCCGCTTCGTCCTTCGGCTCTTCGGCCTGCCCCGGCAGGCTTTTCATTTTAAAAATAGACACACGAAAGGAGAAGGCATGCTTGACGGCAAGAAACACGTGCTGCTCGCGGTAGGCAGCTCCATCGCGGCCTACAAGGCCGCCGAAATCGCCCGCGCGCTCGTCCACAAGGGGTACGCGGTCACGGTGACCATGACCGAGAACGCGACGAAGCTCATCGCGCCCCTGACTTTCGAGACCCTCACCGCCAGGAAGTGCCTGGTCGACACCTTCGACCGCCGCTTCAGCTACAGCGTCGAGCACGTCGAGCTCGCAAAGTCGGCCGACCTCGCGCTCATNGCCCCCGCCACGGCGAACCTCATCGGCAAGCTCGCGGGCGGCATCTGCGACGACATGGTGACGACGACGCTTTGCGCCTGCAGGTGCAAAAAGCTCCTCGCCCCCGCCATGAACACGGCCATGTACGAAAACCCGATCGTGCAGGAGAACCTCGAGAAATTGAAAATGCACGGCTTCAGCGTCATAGAGCCCGCCTCGGGCATCCTCGCCTGCGGCGACACGGGCCGCGGCAAGCTCGCCCCGGTCGACGAAATCGTCGAAAAAGCCGCTGCCATGCTTGAGAAAAATGAAGACCTCAAAGGCCTTAAAGTCCTCGTCACCGCGGGCCCGACCCGCGAGGCGATCGACCCGGTCCGCTTCATAACGAACCATTCGAGCGGGAAGATGGGCTACGCCATAGCGGGCGCGGCGGCCGCGCGCGGAGCAAAGGTCACGCTCATAAGCGGCCCGGTCTCCATAAAAGCGCCTTCGGGCGTAAAGCTCGTAGACATCGTCTCCGCGGCGGATATGGCAAATGCCGTGGGAGAACATTTTCCGGAGTGCGACGTCCTCATAATGGCCGCGGCCGTGGCGGACTACCGGCCCGCCGAGGTGCACGACCAGAAGGTAAAGAAGAAGGACGGCGACCTTTCGATAAAGCTTGAGCGGACGGCGGACGTCCTCGCGGCGGCCTCGGCCGGAAGGCGGGACGGGCAGTTCGTGTGCGGCTTTTCCATGGAGACCGAGAACGTCCTTGAAAATTCCCGCCAGAAGCTCGTAAAGAAGGGGCTCGACATGATCGCCGCCAACAGCATCAGCGAGGCGGGCGCGGGCTTTGCCGTGGACACGAACCACCTGACGCTCATCACGGCGGACGGCACGGAGGACATCCCGATGATGTCGAAGGCCGAGGCCGCCGACAGGCTCCTTTCGGCGATCGCCGCCAGAATCAAAAAGTAAGCCTCTCAAGGCTCTCGCCGCGGCAGCGGAAACCACAGTCGGCCCGTTGCCCGCACGGTTTAAAATTATCGGAGGATCAAGACATGCTTTTAGCGGTAGACATGGGCAACACGAACATCGTAGTCGGCTGCATCGAGGGCGATTCCGTAGCCTTCATAGAGCGCATTTCGACGGACCGCGGCAGGATGGACGTCGAGTACGCCTCCCTCCTGCACATGGTCATGCAGATCCACAAGGTCGACGCCGCCTCGATCGACGGCGCGATCATGTCCTCGGTCGTGCCGCCGCTCACCTCCGTGCTCGCCAGCGCGATAAAGAAAATCACCGGGCTAGAGCCCATGATCGTCGGGGCCGGCATAAAGACGGGCCTCAACATCCGCATCGACACGCCCAGCGAGCTCGGCGCGGACCTGGTCGCCGACTCGGTCGCCGCCCTGCACCGCTACGGCGCGCCCTGCATCGTCATCGACATGGGGACCGCGACCACTGTGACGGTCATCGACAAGAACCGCGACTACATCGGCGGCGTCATACTTCCCGGCGTCCGCTCCTCGCTCGACTCGCTCGTCACGAAAGCCTCGAAGCTCCCGAACATCTCGCTTGAAACCCCGAAGCGCTGCATCGGGAAGAACACGGTAGAGTGCATGCAGGGCGGCATCATCTACGGGCAGGCGGCTCAGCTCGACGGCCTCATCAGCCGCTTCGAGGAAGAGCTCGGCTACCCCTGCCGCGTCGTCGCGACCGGCGGGCTCGCCCACGCGATCGTCCCCTGCTGCCGCAGCGAGATCACCCTCGACGACGACCTCATGCTCTACGGCCTGCAGTACATCTACGAGAAGAACGCCCGTTAAGCTTTTGTTTTGTGGAAAGCTGCCGGATTAAAAGCGGACGTTTGCATTCCGCTCCGCCGCTCTCTCAGCGGGGCTTGGACCCCGCCGAAAAAAGCATGCCCCCTTGCCCCCCAGCCGCGCATCCAAGGCTCATAGGCCGGGGCTGCTTTACGGTTCAAGGATTTGGAGATTTGAAAATGAAGAAGAAGCTGGGCAGGATAGCCGCCGTGCTCCTCATCGCGGCGTGCGCCGTCGCCGGTATCGCCGCGCTCTCGAAGGTCTTGCGCCGCGGGAACGCGGAGACGAAATTCAGCGCGTTCATGAGCGAGAAGAACGACTTCGACGTCTTTTACATGGGCGCGAGCCGCGTCTACAACGCCATCTTCCCGATGGAGCTGTGGAAGGACTACGGGATAGTCTCGTACAACTGCGCCTTAAACAGCAACACCCAGGCCATGTCCTACCACCTCCTTCAGATGGCGTTCAACGTCAAGACCCCGAAGCTCGTCGTGATCGACGCCTACGCGACCGGCAAGGTGGAAAAAGCCGATGCCGACAGCATGCTCTTCCACGACGGCGCGGACGCCTTCCCCTTGAGCAAGGCGAAGGTCAAGGCCGCCTTCGACCTCTACTCGAAGGGCGACGCGTTCGGATACATTTTCGACTTCCTCCTTTACCACGGAAGGTGGGACGAGCTCACTGAGGACGACTTCACGCAGTCTGCCTCGACCGAGAAGGGCGCCAACTCGAGGATCGGCGCGGCGGTTTTAAACGAGCCCGCAACAGGCGACGACGGCGTGGAGATCTCCGACGATACGGCGGGCGCGAAATACCTTCGGATGACGATCGAGGACTGCAAAAGGCGCGGCATCGACGTCCTTTTGATATACCTTCCGCAGAAGGTCTACAACCCCTTGCGCCCGCGCGAGATCCGCTACGCGATGAAGCTCTCCGCGGAGTACGGCGTGCCCTTCATCGACTTCGAAGAGCTCTCCTCAAGCCTCCTCAACGACGACACCGACTGGCGCGACGCCAACCACCTCAACACCTCGGGCGCGAGGAAGCTCACGGATTATCTCGGAAAATATATAAGCGAGAACTATTCCTTCGCCGACCACAGGACCGAGGAGGCCTACGCCTCCTGGAACGCCGACTACGAGGCCTACGAGGCCTTCAAGGAGAACAACTTCGCCATCGAGCCCGACCTCGACTCCTACCTCACGCTGCTCGCCGACAAGAACTACAGCTTCGTCATGTACACGCAAAAGGCGGAGATCTTCTCCGCGGACAGCCGCATGAACGCTCTGCTGGACAACGCCGCGCTAAAAGAGGACGGCTCCGTGCTTTCTGAATCCGCGCGCGGTACGGCGTTCGTGATTTCCGACAGCGCGGGCGGCAAGGTGCTTTCGGGCGCGGACGGCTTTTCGGGCGAGGATTGCTCCTTCGGCGCCGTGTCGGCGGGGATCGATTCTGACGGGAACCCCTTCCTCAAGATCGGCGATGGGGAAAACCTAATAAAAAAGACCGTGACGGATACGGGAACCGGCACTTACTATACCGACGTATACATCACGGTCATCGACAACGCCACGGGCGAAGCCGTCGAAACCGCCCGCTTCGACGCGAACCAGACGGCAGGCACGAGGATCAACAGGGACACTGCGGAGTGAACCGGCACGGGCAGTCCCCGCCTGTGCACCGCATAAGCCGCAGGCAGCGGATCTTTGGGGTCTGCTCGCATCGGTGGGAGTAAAACTCCCGCCGATGGAGCGGCGAAGCTGCCGGCGGTTCATGGGCATACGGCAAAGCGGAATGCGAATGTCCGCTTTTACTGCAGTCAGCCCGCGCTCCACCCCGTTATGCCCGTTCCCCTCGCGAAAAGGACTTCACTTGAGTAGGTGTTGTCTGCATTGAGCGCCGGCACGTCCACGGGAAGTTTGCCCGAAGGCTCCGCGCCGCCAAAGGCCATGTACACCGCCACCGGGACGTTCGGCCTGTAGACCGGGGTCTCGCCGGCCGCCTTGACCGCTTCGGGCACTGCGTCCGAGGCGGTTATCTTCGATTCGTTGTAGGCGCACATGAGGGCGTCCGCATCGGAATATGCCGCTATATCATACGGAAGGTTGCTGCTTATGACGGCGACCTTTTTGTTTGCCCCGCGCGCCAGCGCGATCGCCCCGCGCACGAACTTGCTGTTGGCGCCGTACCCTTCGCCCGACTCGTTCGAAAGCTCGGGGTTAAGGTCCTTGGCGTTCTTCATTTTCGTGATAATGATAACGCTGTCGGCAGCTTCAATCTTTGCGGACATGCTCTCGGCGGTGGCCTTCTTGTACTGCTCCACCTGTACGCTCGACGCGTCGGGGACGAGGCCTTCGGATACGGCCTTCTCGATCCCGAGCTTAGCGGAGTCGGCGGAAGCCTCGTCCGGGCAGAGCACGAGGGCCGTCGCGCCGTCCTTTACATTTACCGGAAGGGCGCTGTTCTCGTTCTTGACGAGAGTGACGCACTTCTCGGTGAGCTCCCACTCTTCGCTGCGGTGCTCTTCAGAGCCGACGGCGGCGGAAGCCTTGGCGGCGGCCTCCTGCGCGTTCGAGAAGTCCTTGTCCATGAGGCCGGACTTCATCTTGAGCGAAAGGATGCGCACGACCGAATCGTCGATGTTGTCCATCGAGACCGTCCCCGCCTCGGCGAGGTCGGCGATTTTCCGGATGTACTGCCCGAGCTGCTCGACCTTCTCCGCCGAAGCGACCTCGTAGGGGTAGGGGCAGAGAATGATGTTGACGCCCGCATTGACCGCGTACATGGCCGCGTCGACCGTATCGAAATTCTCCTTGATGGCGTCCATGTTCATGGCGTCGGTGACGATGAGGCCGTCGAAGCCGAGCTCGCCGCGCAGCAGGTCGGTCAGGATGGTCTTCGAGAGGGTCGCCGGGAGGGTGACCTCCGCCCCGTCCTTAATCGACTTGTAGGTCTGCTTCTCGATCTGCGGGAACTGTATGTGCGCGGTCATTATCATTTCCACGCCCGAATCGATGCCCGCCTTGAAGGGCACGAGTTCAAGCGACTTAAGCTCGTCGAGGCTCTTGTCGATGAGCGGGAAGCCCGCATGGCTGTCCGTGGCCGTGTCGCCGTGCCCCGGGAAGTGCTTCAGGCAGGAAATGACGCCCGCGGACTTAAGGCCCTCTATAAACGAAGGCACGTAGCCTGCAACGCTTGCGGCATCGCTTCCGAAGGAGCGCACGCCGATGATCGGATTCGACGGATTGTTATTGACGTCGGACACCGGTGCGAAGTCGATGTCGATGCCCATCTCGGAGAGCTCCGTCCCGAGGAGGGCGCCCGTCCTCTTGGCGACCCCGGTGTCGCCCGAGGCGCCGATCGCCATGTTGCCCGCGGTCGCGACTCCGTCCGCAAGGCGTATCACCCTTCCGCCTTCCTGGTCCGTGGAAATGAGCGCCGGGATCTTGTGCTCGGATGAAAGGAGCGCGTTTTGTATGTCGCAGACCAGCGTCGTAGCCTGCTTGGTCGTCTGTATATTCGGCTCAAATAGAATAATGCCCCCGAAATCGTATTTCTTAAGGGCCTCGGCGAGTTCGTCCGAAAGCACGAGCGACTTTTCTCCCCCGTCGTCGATGGAAATCATCATCATCTGCGAAATCTTTTCGACAGTGGTCATCTCCGCGGCAATGGCTTCAGCCGCCTGCTTTATCTCCGCGTCGGACATATCCGCGTAGGAAACCTTGCCCACGCTTACCTCTGCGCTGCCGCTTTCTTCAACGCTCTCGGCGCTGACCGCCCCGCTTCCGACAGAATACGCCTCTATGGATGCCAAAGGCTCTTCTACGTCATCTACCATGCTGTCGGTGTACTCGGCCTCAGAAGATCCCGCGCCCGAAGAGCTTCCGCTGCCCGCGGGCGCGCCGCAGCCCGCAAGCGGAGCCGCCGCCAGAGCCGCCGCGGCTATAAGCGATATGACTTTCTTTTTCATGCTTCCCTTTTCCCTTCATAAAGAATAAAACCGGAAGGCACGTCAATGCATTCCGGTTCCTTTTATCGATCAGAGCCGCCGCCCGTGGCTTAAAGCTAAGCTAAGCGTCAACACGCACAGCTACGGCAGGGGTCACTCCTCTCCGCTCTGGCCGCCCATGCCCTCAAAGTCCATCTCGTCGAGGATTTCTTCGAAAGCGTCCTCGACCATCTCGTACTCCTCTTCGCTCTCGATGTCGGCGAGCTCGGCCTCTTCGCCGTTCTCGTCCTCGGTATAGCGGTAGAAGAAAACGGGGACTTCTTCATCCTCCGCGTCGTAGCCTTCGAGCGGATAGACGGCGGCATAGGCATTTCCGCCCGCCTCGAATATCCCGTACACTCCGTACTCTTCTTCGTTGCCATCCTCATCGATGATCACGCAGGTATCGACGGCTTCCTCTTCCTCCTGAATATCCTCAGGCCTGAATTCATCCATCAGACAATCTCCTTTCGATTCCCGGCGTCCGGCAAATAATCCGCCGCCAGCATCCACTGTTCACGGCTTAAAGATACCACAGCCAAAAGCCCTTGGCAAGGAACGCGGCGAAGACGCCTTCGCAGCTCAAGGATCAACCGCCCCCTGCAGGCACGGCGGCCGCCCGGCGCGCTTTCCCGAAAAATAAAAAGGACGGAAAGGACTTAAAAGCCCTTTCCGCCATTCATGAGGGGGAGATAGTGAGTGGTAATCAACTATCTGATTCTATAGTAACCGCCATTTGTGATGAAACTTTATCCTCTTTCGAAATTTAAAATTAACCGCCGACGCGGATCGAGCAGGACTGGCTGGGGCTTGCCGCTGGATAATGCGGGGAAGTGCATCGCTTCACGCCCGCGCAGGCATGGAGCCGTCGCTTCCCTTTTACGCGAATAAAAAAACGGAAAGGACTTTACAAGTCTCTTTCCGCTTTCATGAGGGGGAGATAGTGAGTGGATGCTCATCTATCTGTATGTATGTTAATCATTTTTTGTGATGAAATTATGTCCATCCTCAAAAATGAAAATTAAAACCCTTTTGCGCAACTGCGGCTTGGCAGCCTTTGGACGGCAGCCTTATCATGCCGGTCAATACTTCTTGAGGGACACCTCTATGAGCTTAGCGCAGAGCTCCGGATAGCTCATCCCCATCGCCGCCGCTTCCTGCGGCACAAGGGAGGTCGGCGTCATGCCGGGAAGGGAGTTCGCCTCAAGGCAGTACATTTCCCCGTTCTCTTTGAGTATGAAGTCGAAGCGCGCGTATGCGTCCATGAAGAGCGCGGCGAAGGCTTTCTCGGCGAGGCGCTGCATTTTTTCAGAGCACTCAGCGGAAAGCTGCGCGGGGCAGGTCTCGACGGCCGCCCCTGCCGTGTACTTAGTCTTGTAATCGTAAAAGCCGCTCTTCGGGGCGATTTCAATTACCGGCATCGCACGGCCGCCGATCACGCCCACGGAGAACTCTCGGCCCTTTATGTACTCTTCTACGATTACCTCTTCCTCAAGGGCGAAGCAGTCCTTGAGCGCGGCTTCATACTCATCCTCGTCCCTGACCACGTACACTCCGACCGACGATCCGCCGCAGGCGACCTTCACGACGACCGGGAAATCGAGCCCCAGGTGCGAAAGCTCGACGAAGCCTTCGCTCCTGTGCACGACGCCGCCGCGCGGAACCGGGATTCCCTGCGCCGCGAAGACGAGCTTCGTGAGGTTCTTGTCCATGGCGAGGGCCGAGCTTATGTATCCAGTGCCCGTGTAGCGTATCTTCTCAAGATCGAAGGCCGCCTGGACCTTGCCGTCCTCCCCGTTCGACCCGTGGAGCGCGAGGAATACGATGTCGCTCATCCGGCAGAGCTTCCTCACGTTCGGTCCGAAGAAGCTCCTGTGCGGCAGCTCCGCCGCCTCTTTGACCTTGCGATCCATCGAGCGGATGTACGCGGCCGCCGACTCGACTGAATACTCCTCTGGGAACGCGTTCATAAAATCGACGCTCTCGATTCCCCCGAACACGTCGATGAGGATCGCCCTGTGCCCGCTCTCGCGAAGCGCGCCGCAGACCCCCGTGCCCGAAACTACGGAAATCTCTCTTTCAGTAGAAGTCCCGCCGCAAAGAACCACAATATTCATCCGAAAGCTCCTTAAAAAAGCACATCGCCCTTAAGCCGCAGGCCAAACCGCCGCTCCCGCAGGCAATATATCCTGTTGAGGCGGGCAATCCTCAAATCGCGCCGTCTGCGCCTAAAGCAGCGCAGAGGCAGAGGGCTGCCATGTCAGCTCAAAACATCAAAACTAATACCACCGCACGGCATGGGTGTCAAGAAAATGCGGCAGGGCAGGGGCTTTAAGCTGTAGATCCCCTCCATTTACAGGCATCACAACAAAAGTAACGTTTGCATTCCCCTCAAAACAAATCTGGAGTTCCATTTTCCTTAAGGGATCTTTTCGCCTCTCCTACGATAAAAATAGCAAGTACGCTGGTTTTCCCTTTAGTCAGAAGAGCTCCGCGGCCTCCCTGTCGCGGCCTTCATAAATCCCTCTTGCT
>Ga0065709_1000084_pt1 | contig 24781 bp, 17 predicted proteins | sample Hoacrofraction14_2_FD_59096 | JGI IMG/M metagenome (GOLD analysis project Ga0065709, IMG submission 59096) | Hoatzin crop microbial communities from Cojedes, Venezuela, sample from fiber fraction 14 v1 | ecosystem: Host-associated > Birds > Digestive system > Esophagus > Crop | place: Venezuela...
CAGCCGATGTTGCGGCGACGAAGTCGACGAAACTCGCGCAAGGTGCCAAGTTTACTTCAGCATTGCCGAGGCGCAGCCGATGTTGCGCAAAGCGAAACATCGAGCAAGGTGCTAAGCTTACTTCAGCATTGCCGAACCGCCGCCGATGTTGCAGACGCGAAGCGGCTGAGACTTGTGCTTAATTTTTCCTCTCGCTCGCGTCAGGGCGGCCCCGCTGGGGCCGGGAAGGTGGGGGGATCGCTCTCCGAGGGTTTGTCGCTGCGCGACTGCACTCCCGGTTTATGGCCACATACTTCGTATGTCGCAGGGCGCCGCTCCGCGGCTTTCAAACCACCTCGTTGCTACGCGCTACGCGCCACACTAATATGTTATCAATAGTGTGAAAAATCTTTACACTATTTTTTCGATTTGTAATTTAACTTGTTTTTGTCAGTAATTTAAGTTATTTTACTGAGTAATTTAAGTTGTTTTACTGAGTAATTTAAGTTAAATTACTTCGCTGTTTCTATGAAAAAGTTTTTCGAAGAAAATGAGTTTTCTGGATATTGCTGTATAATAGTAAGTTACACTTAATAGTAGGGCGAAATTTAATCGGGAGTTTTCTCAGGTTAATTGCTTTTTGGCGGGCTTGAAAAATATTTACAATTTCAACCACCTAGGCTATGCCTCCCCCTCCTCATTTTTAGTTGAGAGTGGAAAGAATGTGCAAGTCGAGCGCAATATAAAGCTTGCTTTAAATATTGCCGAGGCGCAGCTATTCTTGCGGCAGCGTAGCTGGCGAGTGTTAAAATCATTTCTCGCTCCACGTTTCACAGGATACGGACACTCGACCCCGCTGAGGTCGGGGAGTGGGGGTATCGCTCTCCGAGCGTGCGCCTGCGGCAAGCACGCCCGGTTAATGGCCACATACTTCGTATGTAGCAGGGCGCCGCTCCGCGGCTTCTCCAACCACCCCGTCTTGCGCTTTGCGCAATCCACCCCTCCTGCCAGCAGGAGGAGACTATCCTCGCTCCACGCTACACTCTCCTCGCTCACGCTCTCAACCCTCACTTATTTCCGCAAATCTCCGCGAAGGGGCAGTAGGTGCAGCGGGACTTTTCGCCGGTGGCGCGGAAGGGGGTGTCGGGATTGAAGATTTCCGCCAGCAGGTTGCGGAGGCCGTCGCGGTAGTCGGGTTCGAGGGTGAGGATGTCGTCTATCTGCTTTTTTCCTATCTGGAGGACGGGGTCGTAGCCTTCGGCGCCGGCCTGCTGGATGAAGAGGAGGGCGGGGACGACGGGCCGGCCGTCGGGATTGATCGCCGTGTCGTGGCGCACGATGACGGAATAGAGCATGGTCTGCAGGAAGTAGTCGGTGTGCTTCTTGGTGATGGCGATGCCGGGGTTGAAGATTTCCTCTACGCTCTCTACCTTGTCGAGGTCGGCGGGGCGGTGGCCGGTCTTGTAGTCGATGACGCGCAGGCGGCCTTTCACCCTGTCGAGGCGGTCGATGACGCCGCCTACGGCGAGCGGGGCGGTGCGGCCGGGTATGTCGGTGAGGGTCTCCATGGCTTTCTTTTCCAGGAGGACGATGGTGAAGGGGGCCAGGTCTTTGTCTTTCTCCAACAGGCGCTTCAGGTAGTCGATGATGACGCGGCGGTTGATGAGTTGGAGCCCGTTGTATTGCGGCCGTTCCTGGCCGGGGTTGTGGAAGAGCTGTTCGCTGAAGGCCTGGTCNACGATGCGCTCGAGGGTGGCTTCCTGCTTCTGGTCCAGCATGATCTNAATCTGGTCTTTGGTAATCAGCGTCTCTGTGCCCTCCCGGTAGCCCATCGCTTCGTAAGTCAGTTGGGCGGCCCGATGGAAGATGTCGCCGAACATCCTGCCATCGATGCCTTCCTCGTCTTCCTCGTCGGTCTGGCGCATGCCGCAGACGTCCTGATAGAAAAACATCAGCGGACAGCGCATGTAGCGGTTGAGCGCCGAGGGCGACAGGGCTCCCTTGGCCTGGAGCTTGTCCATGATGTCNTGNTCCTTGGCCACTTCGGGCGTGGCCTGGGGCGTGGCGGTGCCGCTCACGACGAGGGCCTGNTGGCGGAGGCGGTGACGGCCTGTGGCAATGTGGGGGGTCTTCCACCATGAGTTGGGTCATGAAGCGGCTCATCTCGCCCGACTTGGTCTTGTCCTCGGAATTGTTGCAATAGACGATGGTGATGTCTTCCGCCCGTTGCAGCAGGCGGTGGAAGTAGTAGGAATAGACCGCCACCTTGTTGTCGATGGTGGTCAGGCCGTAGGCCTTGCGCAGGAGGTGGGGGATAAAGGAGGAGTCGCTCACGCCCTTGGGCATGTTGCCCTCGTTGCACGACAGCAGCAGGAGGTGGCGGAAGTCGAGGTTGCGCGTCTCCAGCACGCCCATGATCTGGATGCCTTCTGCCGGTTCGCCGTGGAAGGGCACGCTCGTGGTGTTGATGATTTGTCCCAGGAGGCGCAGCAGGGTGGTGTCCTGCACCTGCAGGACGGGGCCTCGCTCTCCGGTCTTCTCGTCGGTGCGGTCTTCGCTGACCAACCGACTGAGGCGGTTGAGGATGGTGTAGGTCTTGAAGAGCGACTCCTGCAGGAGCGGGTCGGCCGCATGGCCGTCGGAGGCGCCGTCGGCGCCGTTGCGCACGTTGACGGCCACCAGGCGGATGATGCCGGCCGCCCACTGGAGCAGATGGTCGTGACGGTGATCGAGCGGTCCGAACAGCAGACGGACGGCGTCGTCGCCATCGGCGGTCAGTCGCTGGCGCGTGGGGTAATACTTGTGGTCGCGGTCCAGGGCGGCCAGCAGCGGACGGAGCCGCTCGGACAGGCAGGGCGCCAGACTGTGGCGGACCACCCTGCGGATGTCGCGCGTGCGGAAAGTGTCTTTNTGCNGGTCTTCTCCCTGAAGGCGCAGGCGGAGCAGGGCGTTGACGAAGGAGACGACGGGCGATTGCGACAGGGGATAGCCCGTGGTGATGTTGACCTTGTCCACTTCCTCGGGCAGGCAGTGGAGCGCCATCTGAAGGAGTTGCTCGTCGCACAGGACGATGGCGGTGTCGCGGCCGTCGGCGATGCGGTGCTTGCCCTCTTCCCTCAGCCACCGGCTGATGTATCGGGCCTGGGCGTTGTCGGTGGGCGAGGAGATGAAGGTGATGTCTTTTCCGCCGGCAAAGGTCTGACGGACGTCGTCATGGCCGTNGAGGGCGTCGGGGAAACGCTCTTTCAGCGGTCGGATAAACTGGCCTGCCTCGTGCCTGGAGAGGGGCTGGAAGGCATCGTCCTTGTCGGGGCGGCCGCTCAGGTAATAGCGGTCGTAATCGTAATAGAACGAGGCCCTTGCCCTGCTCCTGCAACTTGCGGAAGAGCAACTGCTCGACGGGTTGGACGAGATTGAATCCCACGAAGGCGTAATGGTCGTAGGGGAAACGGAGGTCGTCGCGCTCGGCCACCTGGCGGTAGAGCGCGCCCTCGTAGGTGAGCCCGATCTCCCGGAAACGCCGGTTGGCCGCGTCGTACACGTCGGGCAGATATTGCCACAGTCGGGCAAAGTCCTTCTTGAGCGGGGAGAGCGCGCCCTGGAACAGNCCGAAGAAGCTTTCCAGGGTCTCTTGCTGTTCGGGCGTCAGACTTTCCCTGTAGTCCATGTCCCTAAGGGCGGACAGGTTGGCGAACACCTTGCGGGCGTCGGCCAGGTTCTTGTCGATGTCGTCGAAATCGGCCAACAGGAGTTGGCCCCACCCGTAGAAGTGGTCGATGCTCTCGGTCTTGCCGTCGGCGCCGGGGGCGTCTTGGCCGGTCACTTGCAGGAAACAGCGGTAGAGTTCGGCGGTCAGGCGGATCGGGTCGCCGGTCTGCATGCCGGTCTGTTCGCGGAACAGTTCGCTGATGGTCTTGTAGGCCGGACTCCACACGGGCCTGTCGGCACGCTCCGCGAGATACCCGTTGAAGAAGAGCGCGGCGCGCTTGTTGGGGAACACGACGGCGGTGCGGGAAAGGTCGTTGCCGTATTTATCGTAAATGTCTTCTGCGACGTAGGATAGGAAATGTCTCATGATGATGTCGGTGTTGCTGGGTTAGTCGTCGGACGAATTGTCGGGGAAAATCTCCACGGGGCGGTTGTCGTAAAAGTACCACACGTAGCCCCTCACGCCGGTGTAGCCCATGGCGGACAACAGGCGCATGTAGTTTTGCACCTGCAGGCGGTAGGCGGCGTGCTCCGCTTCCTTCATCTTGCTGAACTTATAATCCACNACGACGGCCTGACTGCCGCAGGTCATCACGCGGTCGGGGCGGGGCTGCTTGCCGCCTCCCTTGCCTTCGGCCTGACTGAAAGCGGCGGCNTCGGGCATGAGGACGGTACACTCGTTGTAGACGCGCCAATGACCGTCAAACCACTGGCCGACGACGCTGTTTTCCAACCGCTTGTGAATCATCTCGCGCAACTTGTCCGGACGGAGGTGCTCGCCCGTGAGGATGCCTTCGGCGTCAAGCCGGCTGATNGCGGCGTCGACGTCGGCGGCGGTGATGATGTCCTCGAACAGGCGGTGGAGGACGGTGCCCTGCGAGATNTAGGTCGCGGCATCATCGCCGGCGGACACGAAACGGTCGCTCTCGTTGCTCTGNCGGAATTCGGCCCTCAGGGGATANCTTTCGACCTGGAATCCGCNGACGGGCGCCGTGTCGTAGCGGAAGATGTTGCGGGGCGTGCCGTCGTCGTGCGGCGTGCCNGTCTTGGCGTCCGCCTTGGGCGGAGCGAGCGTGCCGAACGTGAACTGGCGCAGGAAGCCCTCTTCCGCTTCCTGGTGCTGATCGGGCCGACTGACGCAGGGCGTGCCGTTTCGCCACTCGGTGTCAGCGGCGAGCAGCGGCACGACGTTGTCGAGCAGGCTGGAACGGTTGCCCTTGGCCGGCGTTCCGCCGAGGATGAAGAGATTGCGCTTGGCGCGCGTGAAGGCCACATAGAGGAGATTGAGGTTGTCGACGGTATTCTGCAGCAGTTCGTCCTTCCAGTAGGCGCCGTAGACGCTGTCTTTCAGTGTGTTCCCGTTGTCGAGCGGGATGACGGGCAGGTCGCTGTAGGGCTTCTCCCCGGTGGCGCACCAGATGGTGCCGCGGCCTCTCATCAGCCAGTCGCAATGGGGGATGATGACATTATCGTATTCCAGACCCTTGGAGGCGTGAACCGTCATGAGGCGGATGCCGTCGGAGGCGTCGCCCTGTATCTTCTTTTCGGCTATCGTGGAGTCCCATGCCTCCAAAAGGTCGAACAGGTCGGCGCCGCTGTCGTGCAGGTAGCGGTTGATCTCGTCGAAGAACGCGCAGACGTAGGCGCCTTCCTCCTGGAGACGGCTCACGTGGAAATCGTGGTACAGACTCTCTGCGAGCCGGTAGACGGGCATGCGCTTCAGACGGGCGGTGCCCAGGGTGAATCCTTCGGGCAACAGGTCGCGGTAATAGGGGGCCCACGACGTCTCCTCCTCCGGGAGGCGGGCAGGAATGCGACTGAAGAGCAGGGCATCGCTTGCGTCATTTCCGAGAATGCGGCGCTGGTAGAGTTTGGCCAGACTGCTCCAGGCTATCTTGTCGTCCTCGCGGGCCAGGGCGCGCAGGGCGCTCACGATGATCATCACGGCGGCGGANGAACTGAGCCGGAAGGCTTCGTTGGACACCACGCGCACGGGACNGTCCTGGTACCGGACCTCACGGGTCAGGATGTCGGCGATGGCCGGCATGCTCTTGTTGTTCCTGACCAGGATGGCGATGTCCTTCGGCGCGTAGCCTTCTCTGAACAGTCGCAGGACAGTCTCTTTCACCTGCTGGAGCATGAGGTCGGGGTATTGGCGGGTGTCGATGAGTCGGACGTCTACCATTCCCTCCCGCTTCTTGTCCTTGGGATATTCCTGCACGACGTCCTGATAGGCCTTGGTGAGTTGGGCGGCCAGCGCAGCGCCCACTTCTTCCTCGACGCCCTGCCGGGTAATTTTGGCGGCACGGGTGAAGAAGGCGTTGTTGAAGTCGATCACTACGGGCGCGGAACGGTAATTGAATTTCCTGCGCTCGATGCCGATCTCCATGCCCGGAAACTCGCCCTCGATGTCGTTGAGCAGTTGCCAGTCGCCGTCCCTCCAGCGGTAGATGCTCTGTTTGACGTCGCCCACAATCAGATTGTGCGCGCCCTCCTGGCCCATGCAGTGGGTCAGCAGTACGCGGAAATTCTCCCACTGGATGCGGCTCGTGTCCTGAAACTCGTCTATCATGATGTGGCGGATGCGACTGCCGGTCTTCTCGTAGATGAAGGGGGCGTCGTCGTCCTGCATGACGTCGTGGAGCAGGTATTGCGTGTCGCTGAGCATGAAGCGGTTTTCCCGCAGGTTGATTTCCCTCATCTTCTTCTCTATCTCGCCCAAGAGGCGCAGGGTGTCGAGGTGGCGGAGCGTGGCCCTGACAGAGTGGCAGGTGATCATGGCATGGGGACGAAGTTTTTCCGTCGCGTCCAGGAGCGGGCCGAGGCGGCTCATGGCCAGTTCGTAGACCGGATCGCCCTGACGGCGGGAACCGGAGGAAACTATCAGTTCATGGTCCTTCAGCATACTTTGAATACGTGATTTGGGCGCTTCGAAATCCTTGTTCTTGATTTTGTTGAAATAACTGCAGATGCCGGTTTGCTTATATGCGAAGTCGTTTTCCGAAAGTCCGTGCTCCTCCAGCAGGCGGAAGAATTCATCCGCCTTCTCGGTCANNGACTTTTCAGTCTGTTTGCCCAATTCCTGGAGGGTNGTCTGGTAACGGGTAAAGAAACCGTCGTCCTCAAACCGCTCCGTGAGCGCCTTACGGTTGTCGCGGTAGGCCGACGAGAAGAGTTGCCTGCCAAANTCCTTGATGTCGCCGATGACGTTCCAGTTTTTGTCCTCTTTCATCCGTTGGCGGATGAAACCGATAATCCACTGGAGCACCTTGTCGTGGTCGTCCAACTGTTCGATGAGGGCGTCGACGGCNGCTTCCTCCACCTCACGGTCGGCGAGTTCCACCCTGAGATTGGCCGACAGGTCCAGTTCACGGGCCAGATTGCGCAGCACCGACTGGAAGAACGAGTCGATGGTCATCACGCGGAATTCGTCGAAATGGTGGAGCAGGTACGACAGGGCGATGCCGGCACGGCGACTGATCTCGGCGTCGCTCATGGCCGGCAGGCCNTCGGCCGCCTGACGCTTATGGACGTTCTGGCGCACATTGTCGAAATATTCCCTTGACTCCTTGTCGGGCAGGCCTTTCCAAATGGCGTAAAGGGCGGTGAGGATACGGTTTTTCATCTCGGCCGTGGCCTTCTTGGTGAAGGTGACGGCGAGGATGGCGCCGCAACCGGTGGGGTCGAGGACGAGCAGCGAGATGTATTCCACGGCCAGGGTGAAAGTCTTGCCGCTGCCGGCGCTTGCTTTGTAAACGGTGAGTTGCATGGGGGTTGTATTTACCAATCACGGAAAAGTTCGAAACCGAGTTTGAAACCGAAACGGTCGAAGCGGCCCTCGCAATGCGACATGAAGACACCGATGGAGAACAGGCGGGTGGTGAATCCGTAGCCTGCCTCGGTGTAGGGCCAGATGTCCTGGATGGCCAGGATGTTGAAATAGACGCGTTCGGCCTCGATGAAGCGGCCCACTACAGGCAGCCAGGAGGCGGCCAGCAGCGGCGACTCGTAGGTGAAATTGCCGCGGATGTAATAATCCGACGCGTTGTACCAGTTGCGGTTGACGAGTTCGAAGCGTCCGCTCCAACTGTCGTTCCAACCGCCTTCAATGTTGATGTCCCGGAAGTTTTCATAGTCGAGGAAGAATCGGGTGGTCTCTTTGCCCTTGTTGGTGTAGAATCCGTAGCCGAACCGCATCTGCAGCGAACGCATGCAGCGCATGCGGATGATCCATTGCGCGTCGAATTCCCACCGCTCGTAGTCCATGTCGGACCGCATCATGCCCTTGATGCCCCGTTCGTAATCGGCCGTCAGCGTGGGTCCGCCATAGCCCAGGGGGCGGTATTGCACCGACAGGAGCGGGGCGGCGCTCCGGTAGGCCACGGGCAGGCCGAGGGCGCGGTAAAAGTCTTTCTCCACGGCACTGCGGCGGTGGAGAATCATGCCCGCCTGGAATCCCCAATGCCTGTTGGCGTCGAAGTTGGTGATGATTTTCCAGCGCAGGTCCTTGAAGTTGACCGCGCGCTCGTTGTCGTCGAAGGCGTGTTCTCCGAGGATTTCCTTCACGTAGTCGTTCATGATGCCGTTGCGTATCCAACTGCCGTTGTTGAGTTCCATCTCGACGTAGCGGTTCTTGCTCTTGCTGTAGGTCAGGCGCACGGGCAGGCGGAAGTAAAACTGCTTCTGCTTGAAGGCGTAGCCTGCCTTCAGGCGCGACGTGAGGCGGTAGCGCTCGGAGAAATTGTAGTTGAGCCGCATGTCAAACTTATACGTNAAGCCCCGGCGGTCGCTGTAGCCCATGTAGAGGGGATTGAGGATGGGGTTGATGCGCAGGTAGCCCTCGTCGTTCTTGCCGAAGCGCGACTTGACCCGGTTGAGCACGTTGTCGCCGATGGCGTCCCACAGGACGGTGCGCGCCCAACTCTTCTTNACTTGCCCGGTGGNGCGCAGGGAGTCTTTCTCGGCCTGACGGCGGTAGTGATCCTCCAGCATGTCCTCTTCCTCGCCGGTGAGCGGCACGGGGCGCACGGCCGCCATCTGAGCCAGTTCTCCGGCCTGCCGGAGCGAGTCGGGAATGGAGTCGGACAGTCCGTAGACGGCGTCGTAGCGGTTGGAGATGCGGTTGCCCAGAAACCTGAACTGGGCGTCGATGCGGCATTCCTCGGGAAGCAGGGAGTAGGGGGCGTCGCGGAACATCCGGACGGTGAGCGTGAAGTGGACCATGTCGTACTCGCCCTTGAGCGTGGTGCGGATCACCTGGCCCGTTTGCATGTCGACGGTGGCCGAACCTTTCACCAGACAGGTGTTGTCGGTGCGGGGACGGAAGAAGATTTCCGCCGTTCCGTCGGTGCGGCGGCGCACCTTGTATTTATAGAAAATCCGATTGTGGCGGTTGAACGGTGAAAGCATGTAGTCTTTCACGATGTCGGGTTCGTAGATTTCGGGCGTGAGNTAGCGCAGCAGGTTGGTCATCGTCTTGCGGCGGTGGGGCGTGGTGGTCGTGCCCGTGAGGTTGATGATGTCGAAGTCGCCGAGTCCGCGGTAGGCGATTTTGTTGTAGGTCTCGCCCACGAATTTGCGGTCGTTGCCCTTGGAGACGGCGAACATCGTGGGCACGCACATGAGGGTGACGTTGCGCTTGTCGGTCTTGAGGACGGTCTTCTGGTAGACGAAGGTGCGGTTGATCCGAAGGGCTGACGTATCCACCGTGGAGGGATAGGCCCACATCTTGCGGATGAGGGCGATGTCGTCGCTTCTCTTGGCGCCGGAGACGGTGGGAAGGAATGCGAGGACGATGAGCAGCAGACGTAAGGTTCGGCAACAAAAAAGCATTTTCACCACAAAAATAGTGAAAATGCTCTGATTGCCAAAAAATACCCGGATTATTTTTATCCCAGGTATTTCATCAATATCTTCGCGTTGCCGCTGTCGCGGAGCTTGGCGATGCTCTTCTCGCGAATCTGGCGCACNCGCTCACGGGTCAGACCGAGCTGGTCGCCGATTTCCTCCAGACCCTTCTCGTGACAACCGATGCCGAAGCACTCACGGATGATGGTGATCTCGCGGTCCTTGAGCACCTTCTTCAGGACGGAGTTGAGCTCCTGGGCCATGGACTCGTGGTCGACGGCCTTGTCGGTGCGGCTGTCGTCACCGCTGGGCATGACGTCGAGCATGCAGTTGTCCTCTCCGTCCTGGAAAGGCGCGTCNATACTGACGTGATGTCCGTCGGCCATCAGGCTCTGGCCTATCTTGTCTTCGTCGATGTTCGTGGCCTCCGACAGTTCGCTGACCGACGGATGGCGCTGGTGCTCCTGTTCGAAACGGTTGATCTCGTGGTTGATCTTGTTGAGCGAGCCCACCTGATTGAGCGGCAGACGCACGATACGGCTCTGCTCGGCAATGGCCTGCAGGATGCTCTGGCGTATCCACCACACGGCATAGGAAATGAATTTGAATCCGCGGGTCTCGTCGAATTTCTGCGCGGCCTTGATCAGACCGATGTTACCCTCGTCAATCAAGTCGGTCAGCGTGAGGCCCTGGTGCTGGTATTGCTTGGCCACCGACACCACGAAACGGAGGTTGGCCGTGACGAGCTTGTCCTTGGCACGCTCTCCTTCGGGACCGCCCTTCTTGATTTTCTGCGCCAGTTCGATCTCCTCGTCGATGGAAATGAGCGGTGCGCGACCGATTTCCACCAGATACTTGTCGAGCGCCTCACTGGTGCGGTTGGTGATACTTTTCTGAATTTTGAGTTGTCTCATCTTCTTACCTTTTCCTTTCTAACCTCTTGATAATCAGCAATTAAAGAAATATTTTTCGAAAAACGATGCAAAATTAGTAAAAATCCGCATACGTTATACCTTTTTAAATGGATTTTTTGATTAAATAACGTTAAATCAAAANTCGCCGGCGCCTGTTGATTCTTTTTTCCGTAANTTAGCGGACAAATTGTCAAGATTGTAAATTTCCTCAAGTTTTGATACGCACTTTATACAACCAGATCAAACAGTACAAGACGGTCTCGCTGCTCACGCCCGTGTTCACCGCCTTGGAAGTGGTGATGGACGTCCTCATTCCCTATGTGACGGCGTCGCTCATCGACAAGGGCATCAACGCGGGCGACATGCGGCAGGTGTATTATTACGGTCTCATCATGGTGGGCATGGCCTTCCTGAGTCTTTTCTTCGGCGTGATGGCCGGACGCTTCTCGGCCTATGCCTCCTCGGGATTCGCCGCCAATCTGCGACTGGCTATGTATGAGAACATCCAGCGGTTTGCCTTCTCCGACATCGACAAGTACTCCACGAGCGGACTGGTGACGCGCATGACCACCGACGTGAACAACCTGCAGAACGCCTACCAGCAGTTGCTCCGCGTCACGGTGAGGGCGCCTTTCCGCCTGATTCTCTCCGTCGTGATGTGTCTTGTCATCAACGTGCGGATGAGCGTCATCTTCCTCGTGGCCATGATTATCCTGGGATTTGCCCTGGGGTATATCATCACGCATGTGTCCCGACTCTTCACCAAGGTGTTCGAGCAGTATGACGTGCTCAACAACACCGTACAGGAGAACATTGCCGCCATCCGCGTGGTGAAGGCCTTCGTGAGGGAAAAGCACGAGAACGTGAAGTTTGCGGGCGCGGCCGAGACGCTCTACAGGCTCTTCGTCAAGTCGGAGAGTCTCATGGCGTTCAACAATCCCGTCATGAACATGGTGGTCTACGGCTGTATCATCGCCTTGTCATGGTTCGGCGCCCGCTTCATCGTGAGCGGTACGCTGACCACCGGTGAACTGACGTCCATGTTTACTTACGTCATGTCCATCCTCTCGGCCCTGATGATGCTGAGTATGATATTCGTCATGCTGACCATGAGCGCCGCCAGCGGAGAGCGCGTGGCCGAGGTCATCAATGAGGTGCCGGACATCGAGAATCCGAAAAATCCGGTCATGGAAGTGAGCGACGGCAGTATTGAGTTCAATCACGTGTGTTTCGCCTACCAGGAGAAGATTCTCGTCGCGGGCGCCCCGACCAGGGCGAAAAAGAAGAAAGGCAAGAAGAGCAAGGCGCGGCAGACGGTCGTGGACACGGTGNCCATCGACAAGGACAAGGACCGGCCGAAGGAAAAGGGGGTGACGGTGGTGCCCGACTATGCGCTCAACAACGTGGATTTCCGCATCCGCTCGGGCGAGACCATAGGCGTGCTGGGCGGTACAGGCAGCGGCAAGTCGACGCTGGTCAACCTCATCAGCCGGCTCTACGACGTGAGCCGGGGAAGCGTGTTCGTGGGCGGACGCGACGTGCGCACCTACGACCTGGAAACATTGCGCGACGNGGTGGCCGTGGTGCTGCAGAAGAACGTGCTCTTCTCGGGCACCATCCTGGAAAACCTCAGGTGGGGCAATCCCGACGCGACGCTCGAAGAATGCCGGGAAGCCTGCCGGCAGGCCCAGGCGGACGAGTTTGTCGACACCCTTCCGGAGGGTTATGACACGTACATCGAACAGGGCGGCGCCAACTTCTCAGGCGGTCAGCGCCAGCGGTTGTGCATCGCGCGGGCCCTGCTNAAGCGGCCGAAGATACTGATTCTCGACGATTCCACGAGTGCGGTGGACACCGCCACNGACGCCAAGATAAGGAAAGCGTTCCGGGAGAGTATTCCGGGGGTCACCAAACTGATTATCGCGCAGCGCATCGCGAGTGTGAGGGATTGCGACCGCATCATCGTNATGGACGACGGAAAGGTGACCGGATTCGACACGCATGAGGTCCTGATGAAGACCAATGAGGTGTACCGTGAGATTTATCAGATTCAAAACGAGGGCGACGGTGATTTCGACCAACCGGCCAAATAGGAAAGGAGACCAGAGAAGATGAAACAACCGAATTTCGGCCCGGCCAAGGGCAAAGGAGACAANCTGACCGCCTCAGGCAGTCTGAAGGACAAGAAGGGAACGCTCGTCCGACTGGCGCGCTACGTACTGGAGAATTATAAGTTTTCCTGTCTTTGCGTGGCGTTCTGCATCATCGTCACGTCGGTGACCACGACGCTGTCGACNCTCTTTACCCGCACGCTTATCGACGATTATGTCGTTCCGCTCACGCAGGTGGACAATCCGGAGTATGCCTCACTGGCCCAGGCGCTGGTCAAACTGGGCATCATCCTGCTCTTCGGCGTGGCGTGCTCGTATATCTACAACCGCATCATGATATATGTCTCGCAAGGGACGATGCTCCGTCTGCGCAAGGACATGTTCTCCCACATGGAGAAATTGCCCGTGAAATACTTCGACGCGCATGCCCACGGCGACGTGATGTCGACCTACACCAACGACGTGGACACGCTCCGCCAGGTCATCAGTCAGAGTCTGCCGCAGGTGTTCAACTCGCTCATCACCATTGTCGTGACCTTTGCCTCGATGGTGATGCTGAGCGTGCCGCTGACGCTGGTGTCCGTCTCTCTGGCCGTGGTGATGGTGCTGACCACCTCGCGCCTGAGCAAGATGTCCAGGCCGCACTTTGAGGCGCAACAGAAAAACCTGGCCAAGGTCAACGGATTCATCGAGGAGATGATGACGGGGCAGAAGGTGGTCAAGGTGTTCTGCCACGAGCAGCGGACGCTCGACGACTTCAAGGCCATCAACGAGGACTTGCGGCAAAGCGTCAACGAGGCCAACAAGATAGCCAACATCGTCATGCCGGTCAACGGCAACCTGAGTAATCTGGGGTATGTGCTCATCGCCGTGGTGGGCGCCACGCTGGCCCTTTCGGGACATGTGGACCTGAGTCTCGGTACGCTGGTGTCGTTCCTGACGCTCAACAAGAATTTCACCCAACCTGTCTCGCATGTGTCCCAACAGGTGAACAGTGTCATCAACGCGTCGGCGGGAGCGGAGCGCGTCTTCGCGCTGCTCGACGAGCAACCGGAGGAGGACAGGGGCACGGTGGTGCTCAAGGACCCGAAGGGGGCCGTTGTCTTCGACCAGGTCGACTTCAGTTATGTGCCCGAAAAACAGGTGTTGTTCGACATCGACCTGAATATCCGTCCGGGACAGAAGGTCGCCTTCGTGGGCGGAACGGGTGCGGGAAAGACCACCATCACCAACCTCATCAACCGGTTTTATGACATTCAGGACGGCAAGATCAAGTATGACGGCATCAACATCAACGACATCCGGAAGGATTCCCTTCGGGCCAGTATGGGTATGGTGCTGCAGGAAATCCACCTGTTCACGGGTACGGTGATGGACAACATCCGTTACGGCCGTCTCGACGCCACCGACGAGGAGTGTGTCGCGGCCGCCAGGATGACGGGCGCCGACAGTTTTATCCGTCGTCTGAGCAAGGGTTATCAGACTACGCTGAGCGGCGACGGAGGCAACCTGAGCCAGGGCGAGCGGCAGTTGCTCGCCATCGCGCGCACGGCCATTGCCAATACGCCCGTACTGATACTCGACGAGGCGACGTCGTCGGTCGACACCAGGACGGAACGGCTCGTGCAACAGGGTATGGACTCACTGATGAAGGGGCGCACCACACTGGTCATCGCACACCGGCTCAGTACGGTGCGCAACGCCGACTGCATCATCGTGCTCGACCACGGACGCATCATCGAACAGGGCAGTCATGACCAGCTCATTGCCCAAAAGGGAAAATACTACCAACTGTACACCGGCAACGAAATCGGTTGACGGTCAGAGCCGCATCACGGCCGTGTAGCAATCCTTGAAGCGGGGCAGAACGCCAAGGGGTTCTTCACGGAAGATGCCGAACACGGCGCTGCCGCTTCCGCTCATCTGCGCGTAGGCGGCGCCGAGGGCGTAGAGCGTTTCCTTGATTTCCCGGATGGCGGGATACTTGGCGAAAACGGGTCCTTCAAAGTCGTTGGTCAGTTCGTCGCGCCAACTGTCAATGGGCTGGCGCACGATGTCCTTGCAGCATTTCACGGGTATGCGGGGCAGAATGGACTGATAGGCCTCCCGCGTACTGACGGCGATGTCGGGTTTGACGACGGCCAGGTAATAGCCTTTCAGATTGTGCTCCTCTGTATCCACGGGCGAGAGTCTCTCGCCGATGCCTTCGGCGTAGGCGATTTCGGAGGAAATGAAGAAGGGNCAGTCGGCACCCAGGCGGGCGGCGTAGCGCTCCATTTCCGCAATGCCGATATTCAGGCGGAAGCGCTCGTCGAGCATGCGGATCATGTAGGCGCCGTCGCTGCTGCCTCCGCCCAGACCGGCCTGCATGGGAATGCGCTTCACCAGATGGGCGTGCACGCGCGGCAGTTGGTAGTCGGCCGCCAGCAGGTTGTAGGCGCGGCACACCAGGTTGTCCTGTTCGTCACCGTCCACGACGGCGCCCGTCACCTTCANGTCGCAGGGATAGGGCGAGGGGAATTTCTCGTCCATGTGCTTGATTTCCAATGCGTCATACAGGGGAATGGGGTAGAAGACGGTTTGCAGGTCATGGTATCCGTCTTCTCTTTCGGCCACGATGTTCAGACCGAGATTGATTTTCGCGCAGGGGAATGTAATCATGTTCGTTGTCGTTTTATCTGTTGCAAAAATAGTAAAAAAATAATAATGTCGGTCGGTGAATGAAGATTTATGCTTAAATTTGCACCTACATTTTTTCTTCTATGGCAGACAACGACAACAAATTCCGCAGGAAATCCAAACCCTCACCCATTGACAGCGGTTACGGACACGTGCCGCCGCAGGCCACGGACATAGAACAGGCCGTCATCGGTGCGCTGATGGTCGACAAGGACGCCTTTTCGATGGTGTCGGAAATCATCCGTCCCGAGACGTTCTACGACCCTCGTCACCAGATGATGTACACCGCCATACAGTCGCTGAGCATGAACGACCGTCCGGTGGACATGATGACCGTGACCGAGGAGCTGCGCCGTCAGGGGACGCTGGAACAGGTGGGCGGTGCGCCCTACGTCGTGGAATTGAGTTCGCGNGTGGCCTCTTCGGCCCACATCGAATACCATGCCCGTATCCTGGCGCAGAAGTATCTGGGCCGCCAGCTTATCAGTTTTGCGTCGAACATCGAGACGAAGGCCTTCGACGAGACCATCGACGTGGAGGANCTGATGCAGGAGGCCGAAGGCTCGCTCTTCGAGATTTCCCAGAAGAACATGAAACAGGACTACACGCAGATTGATCCCGTGATCAAGGAAGCCGTGGAAATCCTGCAGCGCGCGGCCACCAACACCTCCGGTCTGACGGGTCTTCCCAGCGGTTTTACCAAACTGGACGACTANACCAGCGGTTGGCAGCAGGGCGACTTGGTGATTATTGCCGGCCGTCCTGCCATGGGCAAGACTTCTTTCGCCCTGAGTATCGCCAAGAACATCACCATCGACTATCAGGAGCCCGTAGCCATATTCTCCCTGGAAATGACGAATGTCCAGTTGGGCAACCGCCTCTTGAGCAATGTCTGCGAGATTACCGGCAAGAAGATTCTCAACGGACAGATGGACCAGATGGAGTGGGACCGCCTGGACAAGGGCGTGGCCAAGATACTGGGCGCGCCGCTTTACGTGGACGATACGCCCGGACTGAGCATCTTCGAACTCAGGACCAAGGCGCGNCGGCTGGTGCGCGAGAAGGGCGTCAAACTGATCATGATTGACTACCTCCAACTGATGAACGCCAACGGTACGCGGTTNGGCAGCCGTCAGGAGGAGGTCTCCACCATCTCCCGTTCGCTGAAAGGACTGGCCAAGGAACTGGACATTCCCATCCTGGCCCTGAGCCAGTTGAACCGTGGTGTGGAAAACCGTGAGGGAAACGAGGGCAAGCGTCCCCAACTGAGCGACTTGCGCGAGTCGGGTGCCATCGAACAGGACGCCGACATGGTGCTCTTTGTCCACCGTCCGGAGTATTACCGTATCTTCGAGGACGAGAAAGGCAACGACCTGCACGGTATGGCGCAAATCATCATCGCCAAGCACCGTAAGGGCGCCATCGGTGACGTGCTGCTCAAATTCCGCGGCGAGTTCACCCGTTTCCAGAATCCTGAGGACGACAACGTGCCGTACTCGCCCCGTGAAGGCGGTGAGATCAGGGGCAGCAGGATGAATGCCGACGATCCGCTCGGCGGCGGTTCGGGAGATGTCCCGTTCTAAAGGGTCCGCGATGACAGTGTTTCCACCTTATTATATATACGACTTATGAGAAAGAAATTGTTGGGTATACTTTTGTTTCTGGTCCTCTGCTGTGTTCCTTTCCAGGCTCAGGAGAAGGGCGCGCGCGTGTCGGTGCTCGGTGATTCCTATTCCACCTTCGAGGGCTATATGACGCCCGAGAGCAACGAACTGTGGTATTATGTGCGCAACGGTCAGAAGACCGACGTGTCGGACGTGCGCCAGACCTGGTGGTGGATGCTCATCAAGGAGATGGGCTGGAAGTTGGAATGCAACAATTCCTATTCGGGCGCGACAATCGGCTATCAGGGTTACGACGGCAACGACTATTCGCCGCGTTCTTTCCTGACCCGTATGTCNCGGTTGGGCTCTCCGGACGTCATCTTCATTTTCGGCGCGACCAATGACAGTTGGGCGGGNGAACCCGTGGGGGAATACAAGTGGGGCGACTGGACCTTCGGCGACTTCTACACGTTCCGTCCTGCCATGGCCTGTCTGTTGGAACGGGTGCAGTTGCGCTATCCCAACGTGACGGTCTACGTCTTGCTCAACGACGGANTGCGCGACGAAATCAGCGAGTCGGTCACGACGATTGCCGCGCATTACGGCGTGCCCTGTATCCGCCTGCGGGACATCGACAAGCAGAACGGTCATCCGTCGNTGAAAGGCATGCGCCAGATTGCGGATCAGATCAAGGCGTTTATTCAAAAACAGTGATATTCTATCAGAAAAAATCACGATTTATCTGGAAATTGGCAGAATTTTAAATAAAAAAGTAATGAATTGTTTGTTTATGTCCTCATAAATCCTTACTTTTGCAGTCGAATTCAAGATTTAGGGTAAATGAGCGTTTNACAGAGCACACTAATCACTTTGATTCGGATTCGACTGCAACTGGCGGCCGGAAGTGACGGGATGTGCATGTAATCGTAATATGGGTCATTGCTGCAAAGCCTTTCTCACTTCCGTGGTGTGAAAGGTTTTTTTGTTTGGATAATAAGGAACAACAATAAAAAGATTTATGAACGACAGATTGTTTATCTTTGACACGACACTCCGGGACGGTGAACAGGTACCCGGATGCCAGTTGAACACAGTAGAGAAAATTCAGGTGGCCAAGGCGTTGGAACAGCTCGGCGTGGACGTCATCGAGGCCGGATTTCCGATTTCGAGTCCGGGTGACTTCAATTCCGTAATTGAAATCTCCAAGGCGGTGACCTGGCCCACGATATGCGCGCTGACGCGTGCGGTGCAGAAAGACATCGACGTGGCGGCCGAATCGCTGCAATACGCCAAGCACAAGCGCATCCATACGGGTATCGGCACGTCCGACTCGCACATCAGGTATAAGTTCAACTCCACCCGTGAGGAAATCATCGAGCGTGCCGTCGCCGCCGTGAAATACGCCAAGAAGTATGTGGAGGACGTGGAATTCTANGCCGAGGACGCCGGCCGTACCGACAACGAGTATCTGGCCCGCGTGGTGGAAGCCGTCATCAAGGCGGGTGCGACGGTGGTCAACATNCCCGACACGACGGGTTATTGCCTGCCTTCCGAATACGGTGAGAAGATCAAATACCTCAAGGAGCATGTCGACAACATCGACAAGGCCGTCATTTCCACCCATTGCCACAACGACTTGGGCATGGCGACGGCCAATACGCTCAGCGGCGTGCTTGCAGGCGCCCGTCAGGTGGAGGTCACCGTCAACGGTATCGGCGAGCGCGCGGGCAACACGTCGCTGGAGGAAATCGCCATGATTCTCCGTTGCCACAAGGGTATCGGCATCGACACCAATATCAACACCACCAAGATTTATCCCATCTCGCGCATGGTCTCCTCACTGATGAACATGCCCGTACAGCCCAACAAGGCCATCGTGGGCCGCAACGCGTTCGCCCATTCCAGCGGTATCCATCAGGACGGTGTACTGAAAAACGTGCAGACCTACGAGATCATCGACCCGAAAGACGTGGGACTGGACGACAATTCCATCGTCCTGACCGCCCGTAGCGGCAGGGCTGCCCTGAAATACCGCCTGAGCGTCAACGGCGTCGATATCGACGATGAGGAGAAATTGGACAAGATTTACCNGAAGTTCCTGAAACTGGCCGACCAGAAAAAGGAAATCACCGACGCCGACATCCTCGTGCTGGCCGGTGCCGACATGGCCGAGACCCACGCCATCAAGTTGGACTTCCTCCAGGTGACCACCGGTATGGGCGTCAAGAGCGTCGCCAGCATCGGTCTGGACATCAGCGGCCAGAAGTTTGAGGCGGCCTCTACGGGCAACGGTCCGGTGGACGCGGCCATCAAGGCGCTGAAGAAAATCATCTCCAAACAGATGACGCTCAAGGAATTCACCATTCAGGCCATCTCCAAGGGTTCCGACGACGTGGGCAAGGTGCACATGCAAGTGGAGTACGGCGGCAACATCTATTACGGATTCGGCGCCAACACCGACATCGTAACCGCCTCCGTGGAAGCCTACATCGATTGTATCAACAAGTTCAGAAATTAAGAAAATGAATACGCTTTTTGACAAAATCTGGGACAGGCACGTCGTCCAAATCGTCGACGACGGACCCACCCAACTGTATATCGACCGTCTTTACTGTCATGAGGTCACCTCTCCGCAGGCCTTCGCCGGCATGCGCGCGCGCGGACTGAAGTGTTTCCGTCCGGGACAGATATTCTGTATGCCCGACCACAACACGCCCACGCACGACCAGGACAAACCGATTGAAGAACCGGTGTCCAAAAAACAGGTGGACACGCTGGCGCAAAACTGTGCCGATTTCGGACTGACCCACTATGCGATGAATACGCCCGACAACGGTATCATCCACGTCGTGGGTCCGGAAAAGGGTCTTTCCCTGCCGGGCATGACGATTGTCTGCGGCGACTCGCACACGTCGACGCACGGCGCCATGGGTGCNGTGGCCTTCGGTATCGGCACGTCCGAGGTGGAGATGGTGATGGCCTCGCAATGTATCCTGCAGAGCAAACCCAAGTCGATGCGCATCAGTATCAACGGTCAACTGGGCTCCGGAGTGACCGCCAAGGACGTGGCGCTCTATCTGATGAGCCGTCTGACCACCTCAGGCGCTACGGGCTACTTCGTGGAATATGCCGGCGACGTGGTGAAGGGCCTGTCGATGGAGGGCCGTCTGACGCTTTGCAACCTGTCCATCGAGATGGGCGCGCGCGGCGGATTCGTGGCTCCTGACGAGACGACATTCGCCTACATCAAGGGCAGGGAATATGCCCCCAAGGGCGCCGACTGGGACAAGGCCGTGGCTTATTGGAAGACGTTGCGCAGCGGCGATGATGCCGTCTTCGACAAAGAACTTGTCTTCGACGGTGCCGACATCATGCCCCGCATCACCTACGGCACCAATCCGGGCATGGGCATCGGCATCACCGACCCTATCCCCGCATTGGACGAGATTGACGAACAGTCGGCGGCCTCCTTCCGGAAGAGTCTTTCCTACATGGGATTCGCTCCCGGTGAGCGCCTGNTGGGCCATCCGGTGGATTACGTCTTCCTCGGCGCCTGCACCAACGGACGCATCGAAGACTTCCGCGCCTTCGCGCAAATCGCNAAGGGCAGGAAGAAAGCCGAAGGCATTACGGCCTGGCTTGTCCCCGGTTCGTGGGCCGTGGACCGTCAGATTCGCGAGGAAGGACTGGACAAGATTCTGGAAGAAGCCGGTTTTGAGATCCGTCAACCGGGTTGTTCGGCCTGTCTGGCGATGAACGACGACAAGATTCCGGCAGGCAAATACTGCGTCTCCACGAGCAATCGCAACTTTGAAGGGCGGCAGGGACCGGGAAGCCGCACCATCCTGGCCAGTCCGCTGACGGCCGCGGCCGCCGCCGTCAGCGGAGTCATCACTGATCCGCGTGAGTTATTATAAAGTATTTCAGCCACTGGTCTCATACCTGAGGGCATCATATACATNCTACAATGAAACAGAAATTTGACATCATCACATCCACATGCGTGCCTCTTCCGCTTGAGAATGTGGATACCGACCAGATCATACCCGCCCGTTTCCTGAAGGCCACCGACAAGGAAGGCATGGGNGACAACCTGTTCCGCGACTGGCGTTTCAACAGTGACGGAACACCCAAGAAAGACTTTGTGCTCAACGACCCCTCTTACGGCGGCGTCATTCTCGTGGCCGGCAAGAACTTCGGGTCGGGGTCCAGCAGGGAGCATGCGGCATGGGCCATCGCCGGATACGGTTTCCGCGTGGTCATCAGTTCGTTCTTCGCCGACATCCACAAGAACAACGAACTCAACAATTTCGTGTTGCCCGTAGTCGTGTCGGAGGCGTTCCTGCAAGAACTTTTCGACACCATCGCGGCCGACCATCAGGCCGAGGTGAAGGTGGATTTGCCCCGGCAGACGGTGACCAACCTCACCACGGGGCACAGTGAGCACTTTGAAATCAACGGATACAAGAAGCATTGTCTGATGAACGGACTCGACGACATCGACTATCTGATTCAGAANAAGGACAAGATNGAGGCATGGGAACAGCGGAACAAGTGACGCACGCACGGGTACAGCCCTACATCGAAATCATGGACTGTACGCTGCGCGACGGCGAACAGACCAGCGGCGTGTCGTTCCTGCCCCACGAAAAACTCATGATTGCCAGGATGCTGCTCAGTGAGGTCAACGTCGACCGCATTGAAGTGGCGTCGGCCAGGGTGTCGGAGGGCGAGAAAGAGGCCGTCACGCGCATCTGCCGCTATGCCGACAGCATAGGAAAGTCGGGCAGGGTGGAGGTTCTCGGATTCGTGGACGGCCATGAATCCGTCGACTGGATTCGCGCCTGTGGCGGACAGGTCATCAACCTGTTGGCCAAGGGTTCGCTGAAACACTGCCTGCACCAGTTGAAGAAAAGTCCGGAAGAACATCTCCACGACATCCTCGACACCATCGCATACGCCGACAGTCAGGGACTGACCGTCAATCTCTACCTGGAGGACTGGAGCAACGGCATGCGCTTTTCCCCCGGTTACGTATATCAGTTGATGGACGGTTTGCGCGACGCGCCCGTCCGCCGTTTCATGCTTCCCGACACGCTCGGTATCATGCACCCGTTGCAATGCGTGGAATTCATGCGCAAGATGGTGAAANGATATCCCGACAAGCACTTTGANTTCCATGCGCACAACGATTACGACCTGGCCGTGTCCAACTCGCTTGCGGCCGTTCTGAGCGGTTGCAAGGGCCTGCACGTTACGGTCAACGGACTCGGAGAGCGCTGCGGCAACGCGCCCCTGGCCAGTGTACAGGTGATTTTGCGCGACCATTTCCATGCGCGCACGGGCATCAATGAGAACAAACTGAATGACTTGAGTCATCTGGTGGAGGGCTACAGCGGCATCGCCATCGCGCCCAACATGCCGATTGTGGGTGAGAATGTCTTCACGCAGGTGGCCGGCGTGCATGCCGACGGTGACGACAAGGACAACCTGTATTGCAACGAACTCGTACCTGAGCGGTTCGGACGCAAACGGGAATATGCCCTGGGCAAGAATTCCGGCAAGGCCAACATTGCCAAAAACCTGGAAGAACTGGGTCTGGAACTCACGCCCGAACAGACGCGCAAGGTGACCCGCAGGATTACCGAACTCGGCGACCGCAAGGAACTCGTCACGCAGGAGGACTTGCCCTACATCATCAGNGACGTGCTGAAGCACGACGCGCCGGAAGAAAAGGTGAAGTTGGTGAGTTACATGGTCACCACGTCTTACGGTCTGAAACCTTTGGCAAGCATCAAGGTGGTGGTCAACGGTGTGGAATATGCCGCCGAGTCGACCGGTGACGGTCAGTACGACGCNTTTGTCAAGGCCCTTCGGAAAATCTACAAGGAGAAGTTGGGCCGCACTTTCCCCACACTGGCCAACTATACCGTATCCATTCCTCCCGGAGGACGCACGGATGCCCTGGTGCAGACCATCATCACCTGGCACAACGGCGACCGGCTGTTGCGCACGCGAGGTCTGGACGCCGACCAGACGGAGGCTGCCATCAAGGCTACCTTCAAGATGCTCAACATCATAGAAGACAACGAATTAAACACATAACGTATGAAACTGAACATTGCTGTATTGCCCGGTGACGGCATCGGACCGGAAATCATGAAACAGGGCGTGGCCGTCATGGACGCCATCGCCGAGAAATTCGGACACGAGTTTACGTATCATGAGGCCATTTGCGGCGCTCATGCCATCGATGAGGTGGGCGATCCCTTCCCCGAAGAGACGTTCCAGACCTGCATGAAGGCCGATGCGGTGCTTTTCGCCGCAGTGGGCGACCTCAGGTTTGACAACAATCCCACGGCCAAGGTGCGTCCCGAACAGGGCCTGTTGGCCATGCGCAAGAAGTTGGGNCTCTTCGCCAACGTCCGTCCTGTGGCCACTTTCGACTGCCTGTTGCACAAGAGTCCGCTCAAGGACGAACTCCTCAAGGGTGCCGACTTCGTCGTCATCCGCGAACTGACGGGCGGTATGTACTTCGGTGAGAAGTATCAGGACAATGACAAGGCCTATGACACCGACATCTACACGCGTCCCGAAATCGAGCGCATCCTGAAGGTGGCGTTCGAGTTCGCCCAAAAGCGCAACAAGCATCTTACGGTGGTCGACAAGGCCAACGTCCTCGCCTCGTCCCGTCTCTGGCGTCAGATTGCCAAGGAGATGGAACCGCAATATCCTGACNTCACTACCGACTACATGTTTATCGACAACGCGTCCATGCGCGTGCTCACCGAACCGCGTTTCTTCGACGTCATCGTGACGGAGAACACCTTCGGCGACATCCTCACCGACGAAACCTCCTGCATCACCGGTTCGATGGGCCTTCAGCCCTCGGCCTCACTGGGAGAGCACACGCCGCTCTTCGAACCCGTTCACGGTTCGTGGCCCCAAGCCGCAGGCCAGAACCTGGCCAATCCGCTGGCGCAGATTCTTTCGGCCGCTATGTTGCTGGAGCATTTCTCGCTCAAGGAGGAGGGCGCGCTTGTCCGCAAGGCCGTCGACGCCTCTCTGGACGCCAATGTCCGTACACCCGAAATCCAGGTGGAGGGCGGTGAGAAATACGGTACGCGTGAGGTAGGCGAGTGGATTGTCAACTATATCCAGAATGCCTGAACGACGGTTCGGGCCCGCATGACAGATGATGAGTCTCCGTCATACCTTCTTCCGTCCCCTGATGACGGTCGTTTTCCTGTGTCTGGCGTCTGTCGGCGCCAAGGCACAGGAGAGCGTTTCCCTGCGCGACTCGTTGGCCGCGGCGGCGGAAATCCTTTCGTATCACCCCGACAGTCTTGACCTCCGACTCAAGAAGGCGGCCTGGAACATCGAACTCCAACAGTGGGAATATGCCAAGGGGGAGTACGATTACGTGTTGTCGCGCCAACCCGAGAACGTCGCGGCCCTGTTCTTCCGCGCCTATGTCAACGAACGGCTCGGCCGCTACCAGTTTGCCCGGTTGGACTATGAGAAGTTGCTGACACTTGTTCCGGGCAACTTTGAGGCTCAGTTGGGACTGGCGTTGCTCAATCAGAAAGACAAGCATTACACGGAGGCCTTCGATCAGATCAACTCACTCGTGGAGCAGTTTTCCGAACGCCCTGAGGCCTATGCCGCAAGAGCCGGTATCGAAAAGGAGCGCGGCATGAAGGAACTGGCGGTCTACGACTATCTCGAAGCCGTCCGTTTGTCGCCCTCCACCACCGACTATCGCGTGGCCGCCGCCGACCTCCTGATAGATTTGGGCCGCAATTTCGAGGCCCGGCAACAGTTGGACGCCCTGGTCTCATCCGGTGTCTCCCGTGCCGTTCTCCGCGATTTCTACCGGAGGATTGCGGAGAAGTGATTTTAACGTGGAGCGTGTAACGTGTAGCGTGGAGCGAGAATA
>Ga0065709_1029401_pt1 | contig 24749 bp, 20 predicted proteins | sample Hoacrofraction14_2_FD_59096 | JGI IMG/M metagenome (GOLD analysis project Ga0065709, IMG submission 59096) | Hoatzin crop microbial communities from Cojedes, Venezuela, sample from fiber fraction 14 v1 | ecosystem: Host-associated > Birds > Digestive system > Esophagus > Crop | place: Venezuela...
GTTGCTTGCGTTCTTCACCTCGATGCCCTGGAGGTTATAAATCTTACCGCTCTTAGCAGCAGCGTTCACCTCGTTGATAGCGTTCACATTATCATTAGCAATAATCAGCTCGTTGCTAAGTTTTGCACTACTTACAGATGAAAGGTCAAGATATGCTTTACCTGTTGAAAGAACAGTTCCGTTCTTAAGTTTAACGAAGATACCTTGGGTCTTGTGGATGCCATAGCAGTTATCACCGCATTCAGTTGAGCCGTTAGCCACTTTCATCAAGTTGCCAGAAATTTCTGTGTCGCTTGATTCAACAATCGGGAACTCATAGTCGCCCTCATTACCCTCGATAACGATACCTGTGTTTGCAGGAATAGTTTCAGCTGTTATCTTGGTCATATTAATCTGATTGTTATCAAGGTCAAGATTATCTTCTGTGATGTAGTAAGCTGTGATGCCATTAGGAATTGAAACTGCATATTCAGATGCGAATGTAGCATAGCCGCCAGATGTAATAGACTTAGTTACAGCCTGAGGCTCTTCGTATGGAGTATAGTATTTAACCTGTGCAACGTATGGATAGCCGTATGAACCTAAAGCATAACTAATTGAACCGTCAGAAGCAACAATAAATTCGCTTACATCTGCTGTTGAACCACCTCTTCCATAGTTTACGACAAACTCTGCAATTGAATTATCCTCTGCTTCTATAGCCAAAGATGCAGTACCCTTTCCAGTGTTCATAAATCCATAACCAACATTAAGAATTATGTTAGAACCGCTTGCTGTAAATAAGTCAAAGTATTTTGTACCACTTGTAATTGAATAATAATAATAGTTATCATTACTATCGGTTGAACCAGCTGTGCCGTCAAGATTATAACCGGCACCCTTTGCCCAGCTTGACCAACGTGAAGGACTTGTTGCCTCTGTATAGCCTGAGCCAAGCAGACTTGCAACATTAGAGCTGTTGATAGTACCGAAGTCAACTGTTTCTGTGGTAAGGGTATAACCGCCAGCAGCGTCAATTGTGACAGATGTACTTTCATATCCTTCGGCAGAAGAGGTAATTACAAGTGTTCCTTCTGATGTTACAATATAAGGTAATTGTACTTCCTCGCCATTAAATGTTGCTGATATGGTAGCTGTAGGTGCACCAATAATCTCGCTATTGTCGCAAGCTCCAGCAAATGTTGCATTATAAACATCGCCGTTTGCTGTCATTGCAGTAATAGAATATGTTGTTGCAGCTAAAGAAAGTGTTGTTCCTGCTTCAACTTCAAGAGAAGCAACGCTTGAAGATGTGCCAGCTGATGATACAGTCATCGCCTTAACAGTGCAAGAACTTGATATAGTCAAAGCTTCTGTATAAACGTCGCTTGAAGTTGTTGGGTCTTCACCATTTGTAGTATAATAAGTGGTAACTGTATTTCCCTCGTCTGAAGTACCCGGAGTTATTGTAACGGTACGGTTTCCTCCGTTAGCGCCTGTAATAGCTAATGCTGGTGCAGACACAGATTCGCTGTTTGAGGTAACAACTATTTTATAAAGGTAGGTGTACCTTGCCACATTTATGTCCAAATAACCAGCAGTTGTAACTGTATAAGTTGTAGCTGAGGTAGAACTTCCAGCTGCAATTGTAGTAATGGCTGTTCCATCTTCTGCCAAGGCTGCAGTTGAAGTTGATTGAATTGTTCCAGCAGCACTCACATAAAATGCTACTTGATCACCTACTTTAAGGTCAAGAATACCAAAATTACGACCTCCGCCTGCATACAAATACAAGCCTGTATTTGATTTAACAATCCAAGTGTTACTGGAAGCACCAGCAGAGAAAGCAGTGATGTTGGTAAATCCGTCCTGCTCTAAAGGATACATACCGCTGTGGTGAGCTGTAGAGGAAGTCGATACAGCCGTAAGGGTAGAGAAATCGTAGGTAGTTGTACCCGCCATCACATTACCGGCCGTCAGCAGCCCTGCTGCCAAGAGGCCCAAAGAAAGTAATTTTCTTTTCATTTTTAATTGGTTTTAAAATTAATATAAAAATTCCGTGGACGACACTCGTGCCGCCCTTTTTTTTATTCTCGTATGATTTAGTTTATCTTCATCATTATGTTGTAACGGCAATGCGGACATCATTCACATTGGAAATTTTTTGCCCTGATGCCGAAATTCGGGGGCAAATGTACGAATAATTTTTTAAAGAACCTAAAAATTCACCCCCCCCTAACGATTATTATGTTTTATTAACGAAAAAAAGAAGTGTTATTTAGAAAATTTCAATAGAAACTTTCCAATTGAGAATTGAGAATTGAGAATTGAGAATTAGTATCGCCGTTCCGGCGATATGGCTACACCGAGTCCATCCTTATATATAAATAAGGTGTAATATGAGATTTTCACGGGGTTTTATTCTTTCGCCCCGTGAAAATCTTTCGCATCCTTTACGATGAAATTTGTTACTGCGACATTAGAAATCAGTTCGCCGGCAGAGTTGCGTATTTCCACTTGCCAAACGTGAAGCGTGCCTCCCTTATGTTTTATTGTGGCTAATGCAGTAACGGTGTCGCCCTCCACCACTGCTTTCACGTGTTGTCCTTGAACGTTAATGCCCATGGCCATGCATCCCGGACAAAGAGCCATAGAGCCCACGCCGGCCACGTTTTCTGCCAATGCCAATGACGCACCGCCGCTTAGGAAGCCCCACGGCTGGCGGTTGCGCTCGTCAACTCTCATCTTCGCCATGCACGTGTCTTCCTCGGGGGTGGAATAGAATTCCATCCCCAATGCACCGGAAAGACCGTCTCTGTTTTTCTCGTATTCAGAAATTATATTCTCTATGTCCATATTATTTAAACAGCGAATATTCTTTTACATCCCAAGCCAAAGCGCTGGCGCCGAGGAGCTTGCGCTCTTTATCCTCTAATTCGCTGTAAATAATCTTCACATGGTCTTTGATGTTGCCGAAGATATGGTTTTGGAAACTCTCGAGGGTGGGTTCGATAATCCACTTGCCCGCGTTGAAGATGCCTCCGGCGAGCAAAATGGCTTCGGTGTCGATGATATTGGCAAAGTTGGCCAAAACGATACCGAGATACTCTCCTGTGCGGCGGTAGGTCTCTATGGCGAGCTTGTCGCCTTTGTCGCAGCATTCCGTAATCTTCTTCGGGCTCAGCTCATCGCCGTAGTCGCGCATCAGCGTCGGCTCTCCGCTCTCCATAAGCTCGCGTGCCGTCATCACGATGCCTTTGGCGGCCACGTATGCCTCCGCGCATCCTTTGAGACCGCAGCCGCATTGCCGTCCGCCAGGAAACAGGCAGGTATGTCCTATCTCCCCGGCGAAGCCCTCGCTGCCGGCCATGAGTTTGCGGTTGTAGAAATACGCCCCTCCGAAGCCGTGTCCAAGGTTTACGGATATAAATGTCTGCAGTCCGTGCGCGCTGCCGTATGTCAGCTCGCCCAAGCCGATGGCCTCGTCATCGTTGCATAATGCCACCGCCTTGCCTGTCTGGTCCTGCAGCAATGCCGCCACAGGTATCACGCCTTTCCACGGCATGTTGGGGGAGTTGTGCATGCAACCTGTCTTCGGGTTGCCGCTGGGGCAGCTCACTCCAATGGATCGCACCTGGTCGAAGCCTCCGTTATTCTCACAGAGGTTGATGATGGCTTCGCTCAGTGCCCTTGCGAAGTCCTCGAATTGAGGATAGTCTTTTGACACTATTTTATCGCGGGCGATGATGTTTCCACGTATGTCAATGATAGCGAAATGCGTGCTGCCAAGGCTGATGTCAACCCCGACTACCTTTGATTTATATTGGTACAGCTCCATTTGGTAAAAATTTTAGAAGTAATATTTATTTGGGTGCAAAGGTAATAAAAAATATAGAGATTATCTCAATTCTGTTTCTTTTATCTTCTGCTGGTCTCCGTAGTCGAGGTTTTCACCTCCCATGCCCCAGATGAACATATAGTTGCTTGTTCCTGCGGCGCAGTGGATAGACCATTCCGGTGAGATTACTGCCTGCTCGTTGTGTATCCACACGGGGCGTGTCTCCTGCGGCTCGCCCATTACATGGAGGATTGTCTGGTCTTCGGGCAGGTTGAAATAGTAGTAGCACTCCATGCGGCGCAGGTGGGTGTGTGCCGGCATCGTGTTCCACACGCTACCGGTCTTGAGCTCTGTGAGACCCATCTGCAGTTGACAGGTATGCACGCCTGCCACACCGTCGATGATGAGCTGGTTGATCACACGGTCGTTGCTGCCGGCGAGCGAGCCGGCCTTGATGATATTTGCCTCTTTCAGGGTAACCTTCTTTATCGGGTATGACTGGTGGGCAGTGGTGGAGTTCATATAGAACTTAGCGGGTTTCGACGGGTCTTTGGATGTGAATGTGATTTCGTATTTGCCGCGTCCGACGTAGAGTGCCTCTTTGAAGTCGAGGTCGTAGGCCTTGCCGTCCACGGTAACAGTGCCGGCGCCACCCACGTTGATGATGCCGAGCTCACGGTTCTCAAGGAAGTGGTCGGTATGGAAGGGCTCTATGCTCTCCAATTTCAGTGGTGCGCCCACGGGCTCTGCGCCTCCCAGCACCATACGGTCGTAGAGTGAATACACCCAGTTTACCTCACCTGGTGCGAACACTTTCTCCACGAAATACTCCTTGCGTATGCGCTCGGTGTCGTAGTGTTTGAAATCCTCGGGATGCGAGGCGTGTCTCACCTCGTAATGCGTCTGTGCGCAAGCCATGCCAGCTGCCATGCAGAAGGCGGCGGATAATAAAATCTTTTTCATATTGTTTGTTTTAGATGTTATTTCTCTATTTCCTTATTCCCTTCGGCTGCCAGTTTCTCGGCTGCCTCTTTCTCGTCGCGGATGATATTGCGGCGGTTGATGAACATCAAGGCGATGGTAATTGCCACAAGCACTGCCGGACCGATATATTTCACATAGCAGGTGAGTTTATAGATTACCCAGCCAAGGAGTGAGGAGGCGAAGTCGAGAGCTCCGGCCTGAAAGTCTTCGGGGATTTTCGCTGCCGGGTCGTTGGTGGCGGCATATACTGACTCTGCTGCTTTCGTGAAGTCGGGAGCCATGTCGGTAACGAAATACAGTCCGATGGCGAGGGCCACAAGACCGATGATGAAAGTCTTCACCACATTACCTTTTGTGAGGGGCAATACCAACGGGAAGAGGTAGAACATGCCGGCGAGGGATGCCAAGGGCAGGAACTGGTTGCCGGGAAGCACCACGGCGAGCACAATGGCGATGGGGATGAGCAAGAGCGACACCACGAGGGTGGTGGGGTGGCCGATGACGAGGGCCGGGCTCATGCCGATATGCACCTTCTTGCCATGGAATTTCTTGTTCACCACCTCTTTTGTCTTCTCCGAGATAGGCATAAGTCCGTCGATGAAGAGTTTGGTGATACGGGGGATAAGCTCCATCACGGCACCCATGGTAACACCGAGGAATAGCACCTTCTTCACGTCCATCTGTGCGGCGATGCCGATGATGGCGCCCACGATGACACCAAGCACGAGCGGCTCGCCTAATACACCGAATTTCTTCTTCAGTCCCTCAGCGTCGATATCGAGTTTTGAGAAACCTGGTATTTTATCGAGGAGCCAGTTGATGGCGAGAGCGAATGGCACGAAGCTCTGACAGAAGGGCTGCGGGATGCTGATGCCGTCGAGGTTTTCGTAGTAGCCCTGGAACTTGTCGGCTGTGAGGTCGGCCATTACCAAGGTGATTATATAACAGATGATGGCTGCGAAATATCCCCATGCGAGGCTCTCGTCCATGACGAAATAGGCCACGGCTCCGATGAAGGCGAAATGCCAGTAGTTCCAAAGGTCGATGTTCACCGTCCTTGTGGTTTTGGTGATGAGCATCAGGAAATTCACTCCCAAGCAGATAGGTATGATCAGTGCGCCCACGGCGGTGTTGTAGGCCACGGCTGCAGCTGCCGGCCAGCCCATGTCGAACACTTTGAGCTGCAGATGGTAAATCTCCGAGATTTTCGTCAGAGGGTCGCCGAAATTATTCGTCAGCAAAGCCGTTACGATGCCAAGGCCGACAAAACCCACGCCCACATAGAGACCCGACTTGAGCGACTTGCCAAAGCCCAAGCCTATGCACACTCCAATGATTGTAAAAAGGATAGGCATCATCACAGACGCCCCCAAACTAATGATGTAACTAAAAACTTCCATTATCGTCTAAATTGTTTGTTAAGTCCTCATTAATAATAATGAAAAATGAAAAATGAAAAATCTCAAATCTCAAATCTCAATTCTCAATTCTCAAATCTCAATTCTCAATTCTCAATTAATAAAACGTTTGCGGCTGCAAATTTACGTAAAATATGTTGATTTTGCAGTTTTTTTTTGCTTAAAAAAAGTAAAATGCATAACTTTGCATCCGATTTTGGACTTTTTGCCCCTTTTTTGGCGCAGAAATGAAATATCTTTAACACAGAAATAAGAGAAGAAATAGGAAATATGTCAGGTAGAGGAAGACGAAAGAAGCGCGTGAAGCACCCTTGGCGGATTGCCGCCGGCTTGGTGGCGGTGGTGTTGGCCACCCTCGTGGGCGTGTCGTATCTGCCCGTGTCGGAGGAGGACCTCCCTAAGACGAGGGCAGCGGTGGAATATCATAACTATTTTACTATCGACATCGACGGAAAGGAGACACTGTTTTTCACTTTCCGCGATGGCGCAACCACCCTCGCAGGCCTTTCCGCCGACAGTTTGAAGCGCACGGAGACCCGTGTCAAGGCCGCCTGCTGGGTGAATAAGTTCTCCCTCTTCCCCTCCTGCCACGGCACGCTGCTGCTCGCTGCCGACTCCGTGGCGAGAGACAGTTTGGCGGCACAGACCGAAGTGCTCCTCGACACGCTGATGTGGCACTCGGCAGTGTCATTAAGAGAGATGGAAAGACAAATCTCCGACTACCTCGAAGACATGAAATACTATATCAGCGTGCACGGCCTGCAGGATGAGGGCTACGACTATATCTCGCAGTGCTACAGCCGCATGCTCGAAAGACAAGAGCAGATAATGAAAACCCTGGATGCCGTGGTGAGCGTTGACTCTGTGCTTAAAGAGTCGAGAGAACTCGTGCATGTTACTCCACATACCGACTTCAAGGCATATTATTACGACAAGAGCGGCGAGTTGGCAGAAGAGCAGTGCAACCTGCTGATGAAGACAGAAGGCAGGGACGGAGACACCGACTACTGGCTCGTGCAACTGCAGTCGGAGAAGACTCCCGACGGGGCAAAGGCACGTAACAGGCACCGCCTGTTGCCGGCAGCCGACAATATCGGCGACCTCACGGCAACGAGATGGGGCATCGGCAACAATAAGGGCGACAGCTTGATACTCCATGCCAAGAGGCGTGAGTACAGCGGCCTGACCGTAAGGGGCAAGAAACAAGGACCCGGTATGATGGCCGACAAGCAAGGCCGTATGATATATGGCGTGTGGGACAGCGACACGTTGGTGAGCGGCCGCCGCCACGACGGCTGGGGCGGCGTGTATGAAGGCTCGTTCAACCGTGACGCCGTGGCTCAAGGACATGGTATCTACGATGAGCGCGACGGGAAATACTATGAGGGCCACTGGCAAAACGACAAGCGTAATGTGTTTGGCTTCTCCCTCGACCCGAAGAAAGGCATGAGCGTGGGAGAATGGCAAGACGACAAATACCTCGGCGAAAGAGTGGTATATACCGCCGACCGCATCTATGGCATCGACATCTCGAAATATCAGCATGAGCAGAAGAAAGAGGTGATTACGAAGATGAAGGTGAAAAAGGGCAAAAAAACAGTGTGGAAAGACCGTAAGATCATCGCCAACAGGATTTACAGCATCGACTGGTCGAAACTGCGCATCACCAGTCTTGGAGGACATCAGCGTAACGCCATCACCGGCCGCACCGAGTTTCCCGTCTCTTTCGTGTATATCAAAGCCACAGAAGGCACGACGATACTCAATGGCTACTATAAAGGTGACTATACGGCGGCAAGGCAGCACGGCTTCAGGGTTGGCACATACCATTTCTTCTCTTTGCGCACGGCAGCCTCCGACCAGGCCCGCTACTTCCTCGCCAATGCCCGTTTCTCTTCCGGCGACTTCCCCCCGGTGCTCGACGTGGAGCCAACCGGCGACATGATCAGGGAGATAGGAGGCAAGGAAGAGCTTGTGAAGAGGATGCTCACCTGGCTGCGCATAGTGGAAAAGAAGGTGGGGGTGAAGCCCATCATCTATGTGAGCCAGAACTTCGCCCGCAAATGGCTTCTCGACGTGCCGGAGATCCAGGACAACTATCAGGTGTGGATAGCACGCTATGGCGAGTATAAACCCGACTTCAAACTCATCTATTGGCAGCTTAGCCCCAACGGCAAGGTGAAAGGCATCACCGGCGATGTGGACATCAACGTGTTTAATGGATATGGAAGTCAGTTTGAGGACTTCAAACTCAACAGTTGCATACCATAACAGGTGAAAAACGGCACTTTAATCCACAAAAACGCCTGATTTCGCAAATTTATCCGCTTTTTCTTTGGAAATTCAAAAAAAAGTTGTATATTTGCCGCCGAAACCGAAATGGGTAGGCAAATGACATTTATCAGACATATATCACTACTGGCCTGGGGACGGCACAACCTCCCCAAACTGCTCGTGTGCCTGATATTGATAGCTTTCACGACTGAGGCTGCTGTGGCAAAGAAAGGGAATGCCGCACCGAAAACAGAAGGAAAGGAAGCAGCAGCCAAAGCCCCCAGCCCGTTGAAAATAAAAGAAGACTCCATTGCAGCCCTGCTGCCAAACATGAAGGGCAAGGAGAAGATAAACACCTTGCGCAACCTCTTCCAGTTGGCAGTGAAACAAAACGATGAGAAACGGCAACTCGAATGGCTCGACAAGATGAAAGAAGAGGCGAGGGTGCAGAAAGACGACAGTGCCTATTCGTTCGCCGGCATCTCAAAAATAGGAGTGCTGTATAATTACGGGCATACCGACGAGGTGCTTGACAGCGTGCCTCCCTATATGGAAGAGATGAAGAAGATGAAATTCTTCGACCGCTACTATTTCGCCTGGTCGATAATGTGCGACGTGCATTTCTTCCGAGGTCAGTATTTCCATACCATGCGTATGGCCATGACCATGCACAAGGATGCAGTGGAGAACAACAGCGACATCGGACTGGCGTGGGCATCGTGGGAACTGGGACAGGTGTATTATGGGATGAAAGCCCTCGAACCGGCATACGAGCATATTAAAAAGGCCGTGCAGTTGCTCAACGGCAGAAAAGAGAAAGACTATGGCACTGTGAGCAGGGCTTTCAACAGATATTGCGGTTTGTTGGACAACATAATAAACCAAAAAGCTAAGGAAAATAAGGAGAATGGGGATCTTGAGAAAGAGTCCAGAGCTGCCATCGCAGACTGGGGAAAGTGTATCGATGAATGGGAACAGAGCTTGAAAAACCAAGGTTTAGCCACCACTGCGACAATTTTCCACCGTCTTTCATATTATAAATGCAGAATACAAGTTCTGATGGCTGAAAAGAAATATGAAGAGGCAGAGAAAATCATAGAAGAGAGCGAGAATATGGTCAGTGGAATGTCGAGCCTCATCAATTCTAAGGTCATCGATATGAAACTCGTTTATAATAGTGGTGTGGGCAACTATCCGGCGGCAATAAAACTCGTGGATGAGATTATAGAGCAGGGGCAGAAAAGAAAACGTAACACCATGCTTTCCGGCGACCAGCTCACCAAAGTGTCAATGCTCGTAAGAATGGGAGATTATGCCGACGCCTCCGACATCTTAGTGAAAGCGTTAGGACCGAAAGACTCTATCAATAATGCCACGATGGTAAAAAGCATCAGTGAGATCAACGCCCTCTTCCAACTCGATGAGAAGACGGCGGCAGAGGCAAGAGACCGGCTGGCACAAAGACAGAAAGGTGTGCTAACAGCAGTCTTGGCCGCGCTCCTCGTGGCTGCCACACTCTCCGTGTATTTCCTCAGTCGTCGCAGAATGCTTAAAAAACTCAAAGTAAGCCATCAGCAGCTCCTTGATGCCAACGAAGACCTTAAGCTCGCCAACATCCGCATTATGGAGGCCGACAGGATGAAAGAGATGTTTATGCTGCACATGGGGCAGGAGGTGAGAAAACCACTTGGAGACATCACCAAATTTATTAAACAGATAAACTCGCCCAGCGACACGATGACGGCAGAAGAGAGGGCAGAGATGCTTGAAAGCATACAACATTCCACCGAAAGCATCACCACCACAGTGAATCAGCTCCTTGAACTCTCTGACGTGGAAAGCAAAGGCTTCCTCGAAAGGCATGATGACATCACACCGGCAGAACTATGCGAGAAAGCTGTCAAGGCTGTAAGGCCGGAAAACCATAAAGGTGTGGAATTCATATACATACCCGAGAAAAATAACAACATACGAATACGTACCAATGCCAACTACGCCGTGAAACTGCTCAGCTATATGATTAATAACGCATATACCCAAACGGAAAGTGGCACCATAACATTGAAGTGCCGGCAGGAAGACAGTGGCGATATGGCATTCACCGTGAGCGACACCGGCGTGGGCATTCCTGAAGACAGAAGAGACCATATTTTCGAGACAGAGGTGGAAGGCAACGAGTTTAACAAACCTTCCGACATCATTCTCTGCGTGTGTAAGAATATTGCAAAAAGACTCGGAGGCGACGTGGTGCTTGACAGCTCAGGTGAAGGCGGGTCAGTGTTTACAATTACATTACCAGTAAACGGAAGCAGATGAAGAGGATAATATACATATTGGTTTTGACGCTGCTCGTCGCTGTTCCGGCGATGGCACAGGCTCCGCGCGACACCTTCAGTCTGAGCGTGGACTCTACCGATGCTGTATATCAGATGGAGAAGGAGGGCATGCAATTATATAAGAAAGGTGAAAAGCAAGAGGCCGGTAAAATACTTCTGAGGGTATATGAAATCAAAGACTCTTTGTATGACGCGAGAATGTCGAGGCTGATTAATGAGGCATACGACAGGATGCAAGTGGAGGAAAAAATAGAGGCCGAGCACCATCGCACCCAAAAGGTCAGAGAGGTGGTGCTCAAAGTCATTGCCACATCATTAATCATCATCGCACTCATCCTCTTCTTCGTGATTATAAACATGCACAGAATGGCCGGCAAATTGAGGCAGAACAACGCCGAACTGGAAGAGACGCGGAAACAGTTGGAGGCAGCCAACAAAGAGACGACGGTGTCGCTGCGGCAGAAAGACGAGTTTATAAGGCATATCAGTCATGAGGTGCGCACACCGCTGAATATCATCGGAGGTTTCGCACAAATATTAGGTATGGTGGATGCACTGCCTGAGGACGGCATGAAGGAGATAAACCAGAAACTTACCGCCTCAAGCAAGAACATCACCAATATAATGAAGAATATCACCGCACTTTCTGATATGGAGCAGCACAAGCCCATAGAGCGCAGCGACCGCATGACTTGCCGTGAATTATGCGAGAAAGCCATCGCAGAGTCGGAGATACAGGATAATAAAAAGATACGTTTCACATTCAACGACCCGGCGCCCGAGGGACTGTCGATACGCACCAGTGCCATGGCTGTGGAGTCGATACTCACGGAGCTGCTCAACAACGCCCAGCGGTTCACTGGCGATGGCGAGGTGGAACTGACATACAGTCTGCCGGGGCACCGCTTGGTGTTCTTCACCGTCACAGACAACGGCGCGCCGATACCGGAGAAGGAGACCGAGCACATCTTTGAGGCCTTCGTGAAACTCAATGACTTCGACGAGGGTATCGGCGGAGGTCTCACCGTGGCGAGAAGCATGGCAAAAAGAATAGAAGGCAACGTGTGGCTTGACACCTCATATAAAGAAGGCAACAGGTTTGTAGTTGAACTTAAAGTGTGAGAGCTGCGGCAATTCTATTTTTTGCTGCCTTTTTTGCTTCAAAGCGGTTTTCGCAATGGATAATTAACGTTAAAAATGGGCTTTTTGCCGATAAAAACCTTAAATTCGCGATATTTTTTATCGTGATTTCGATTTTTTACTTACCTTTGCAGCCAAAGACGATGCGGCAGGAACCACTGGCGCCACTATAAGCAAGCCCGCCAAGTGAGGAAGCACCGTGAGTCGATAACATTTAAAACAGAGAAGAAAATGAAAAAGAACATTATTTTAGCTATCGCAGTAGTGATGCTCGTTAGCGGATGTGGTACTTATACCGGGGCTGGCGCATATACCGGCTCAATGATTGGTTCTATCCTCGGCTCGGCCATAGGCGGTATCTCCGGTGGCCCGAGAGGAAGCGACTTAGGCACTATCGTGGGTATGGCAGGAGGCGCCGCCGTGGGTGCTGCCGTGGGCTCCGCCGCTGACAAGCAGAAGACATCGGCTTATCAGAGAAGAACTCAAAGCTACGACAACCAGCAGTATCAGCAACAGCAGTATGACAACAGCGGATACGATGCCACCGGAAGCGGCGACGACCGTATTTACATGGACAACAGCACGTCGTCGAGCTACAGCACCGCACCCTCATACGGCACTGACCTCGAAATCAGGAACATGCAGTTCGTGGCTGCCAACCAAAACGGCACTATCACTCCTTCAACGGAAAACAAAATCGTGTTTGAGGTGGTAAACAACACCAACAACACCATTTATGATGTGAGGCCGATGGTGAGGGAGACAACGGGCAACAGACATATTTTCATCTCACCCGATGCCCGAGTGGAGAGCATTCCGGCAAAAGGGGCAGTGAGATATACGGCTATCGTGAAATCTGACAGAAGCCTTAAAAACGGCAACGTGAACTTCAGCGTGAAAGTGGGCCAAGGCTCATCATCATCTGTCATCGACAGTAAGGACATAGCTGTTTACACACAAAAATAAATATAAACCAGAGTAGAATGAAGAAAACAACAATGTTAGTCATTGCTGCTGCCTTGATTATGCAAGGATGTGCCAGCAAGAAAGATTTAGAGAACTGCCGTCAGACCAACCAGACACTCTCCGCTGACTTCCAGAGGGTGAAAGAGGAGCTGGCTGCCAGCGGCAGCAGAGTGGCAAGCCTCGAAGAGCAGATAGCACAACTCAAACAAGAGAATGCCAGCTTACACAGCTCATTAGACAAGAGCCTCTCCTCAACAAGCCAGAACAACGTGAACATATCGAAACTCGTTGACCAGATTAACGAGTCGAACCAGTACATACGCCACCTCGTGGACGTGAAGAGCAAGAGCGACTCACTCAACATGGTGCTCACCAACAACCTCACCCGCTCTCTGAGCAAGGAAGAGCTGAAAGAGGTGGATGTGCAAGTGCTCAAAGGAGTGGTGTATATCTCATTGGCCGACAACATGCTCTATAAGAGCGGCTCCTACGAAATCAATGAGCGCGCCGCAGAGACCTTGAGCAAAATCGCAAAGATTATCAAGGACTATAAAGACTACGACGTGCTGATAGAGGGCAACACCGATGACGTGCCTATCTCAAGGGAGAACATCCGCAACAACTGGGACCTCTCCTGTCTGAGGGCTTCGAGCGTGGTGCAGGAACTGCAAAACACCTACGGCGTGGATCCGAAGAGACTTACCGCCGGAGGCAGGGGTGAATACAACCCGCTGACCACCAACACCACAGAGCTCGGCAAACAGCGCAACCGCCGCACGCAAATTATCATCACTCCAAAACTCGACCAGTTTATGGAGCTGATAGATAAAGCACCGGAAGAGAAATAACATTAATCGGAGAGCAAGCCTGAAGGCTCGCTCTCCGATTAATGTTAATTGACAATTGACAATTATACGCCGTTCCGGCGTTATAGCTGTCCCGACTGGGTCGGGTTTGTCTTAAAGAAAAAAACTGTTTATGTATGGAGAATAGAAGTCTTTTTTGGAAGGTTGGCATTACCACGGTTTTCGCAGTGGCAATGGCATTGTATTGGTATTTCGCCCGCCCGATGATTATCGAGCATCTTTATTCTATTTCTCATTCCGGAGCTCTTGGCTCACAACTGTCGGCTTGTCTGATGAGTGTGGGAGGGTTGGTCGCATACATCGGCAGTTTTCTGCAAAGTCTTTGCACCACACCCGCCATCGGCGCACTTGTGATGTCGGTGGTATTGGCGATACCTCTTCAGATGCTCGTGTGGAATGAGATGGAGGCAAAGACCGACGCCCTCTTCCTGCAGAGTTTTATATCCTCGGTGCTGCTGCTATGGCTCACTGGCGACCAAGACGTGTTGCCGGCCTATCCCGTGGCACTGATAATTGCCCTGATTGTTTCCGCGATTATTGACCGGAAACTGATTTATGCCGACATTATCATCATCCCAGTGCTATATTGGCTTCTTGGAGCTGCGGCATGGGTTTATGTGCTTGTGAGAATAGTGCATTGCGGCTGGCGCACCACCTGGTGGATGGCAGCATATATGCTTATCGTGCAGGTCGTAATATGGTTCGCATGCCAATCGATGTCTCCAGCACCTACCGGCTTCGCCGCTTATCATAACGACCCCTCTTGTGTACCCGCACTTACAGTGATTATCCCTATTGTGATTATGCTGATGGTGATCCCGGTGAAGTCGATGACCGACAAAGACGCCAGTTATAAGGGAGCGATGATAGCGCAGCTCGTCTTTCTGCTAATCATAACAGCAATGGCAGTGGCTTTCAGTTGAAAGTTTAATTGTTAATAAAATATAAAACAGAACTTTTCGGAGCCTTTTAGACCGAAAAGTTCTGTTTTTTCATATCTATATAATCGACAACGCCTCTTAGAGAGGTTTATAATTAACGTTTTAATATCAGAAATTATGGAAAAGTTAACAAAAGGAGCGTACTATGCGGTAAAGGCGTCGGTGGAGAAACTGGCAAAAGCCGGCAACATCGATGCACAGAGATTTTTAGTGGATTTAATCCACTTGCATACTAAAGCTAAGTCGTCAGAGGCTCAAGAGGTTATAACCTGGCTTAATACGATGATTGAAGCAGGTGACGCTTTCGCGCTGACACGACTTGCTGACTGCTATATGGATGGCTATGGGGTGGAGAAGAACGAAACTACGGGCCGGGAACTTTACTTGAAGGCGGCAGACAAAAATGAGCCTCGAGCATTCAACCAATTGGGACGTATCCACTTCCAAGGCGAGGGGGTAAGTAAGGACTACGAAAAGGCCTACGCTTATTTCTCTAAGGCTGCAGAGCAGGACTATGCCCTTGCCCAACGTTATCTCGGACTTCTTTACTACAAAGGCTATGGTGTTGAAAAAGACTATGACAAAGCCTTGTACTACTGGAACAAAGCCGCTGAGAAAGGGGATGCGAAAGCCCTGATATCGTTGGGAATGGCATGCGAGAATGAGGAAGATGGAAGACAAGCCGACCCTGAAGAAGCTGTCAGGTATTACCTTAAAGCCATTGCAAATGGAGGCACAAGAGCATGCTTCTACTTAAACAGACTTGCAAACAAAAATACTTAATCAATAAATTGTATAGATTATGATGAGAATAACAGATTTTTTCCGGCACTTCACTTTTCAGAAGTTGCTGATGGCTTTGGGAGCGTTGCTGATGATGTGGCTGCTCTTTGTGGGAACTGTGGTTACCTGGCGCTATGCCAAGGATACATGCCACAAAATCTATTACAACTACCTGTATCGCGCAGATGCTGGCAATGCTGACAAGAGGCAATGGACCGACATGGGCGCGGCAAAGATGCACTTTGAGTATAAGTACGGTAAAGGAAAAATCGTGGACGGCCACAGCGGCAAGACACTCGTGGACAACGTTGACTGGGTGGCGCCACCCACCGGCAATACCGATGGCATCTACTGTTTCGCACAAGGCGAATACCGCGGATACATCGACAGTTATACAGGGAAGGTGGTCGTAAAGGCCGACAAGTATGTGAAGGCGTGGGCAATGACCGAAGACAGGGCCGTAGTGGTGGCTGATGACGGTATGGTAAGGTTTATCGACAATACAGGCAAAGAGATTGTGAATACAGGGATGAAGTATCGCGAGACCCCGCACGCCTGCATCTTCAAAAGCGGTCTCTGCCCGCTGCTTGCGGATAATGGCAAGTACTTGCTCTTGGACAAGGAGGGCAACAAGATTACAGAGCCGATATACGATGACGTGCATCACATTGGCGACGGCTTCTGGGTGGCACTGAAAGACTCACAATATAGTGTGATACACCCGGAGAAGCAAGAGAAAGTAGGCCCTGCGTGACGCAACGCCTCTTTAGATTTTAAATTAATTGCATAAGCTTTTAGATATTTAGAAAGTAGGCCCTGCGTGACGCAACGCCTCTTTAGAATTTTTAATTTTTGTTTTTTTAAAGAACTCGGAAAATGAGGTTCTGCGTGATGCAGCGCCTCCTTTTGCTTTTTGTGTCCTTTAATTTGCCTGCTTATTTGTTTTTCAGCAGGTCGCGGATTTCAGTGAGCAGTTTCTCCTCTGCTGTGGGCTCTGCCGGTGCCGGCTCTTCCTCTTTCTTGCGCATAAGAGAGTTGACACCCTTAATCATCAAGAAGATACAGAATGCGATGATAAGGAAGTCGATGATGTTTTGTATGAACGAGCCATACTTGATGTTGGCCTCGCCCACGGTAACAGCAAGCTCCTTGAAGTCGATGCCGCCAGTGAGAGTGCCGATTACCGGCATAATAATGTCGTCAACTAATGATGAAACGATTTTTCCGAACGCACCGCCGATGATTACACCGACAGCCATGTCCATAACGTTGCCTTTAACGGCAAATTCCTTAAATTCTTTAATAAAATTGCCCATAACTAAATTTTTATTATAAATAATGTTATTTTGTGTGCAAAGTTAGAATATTTTTTTGTAACTTTGCACCCGAATTACGAAAAAATGACTTTTTAGGTCAAAAAAAGACCTTTTAAGCAAGGGAAAGAGTGATAAGGAGCGTATTTATATAAGAAAAAGAGAAAAAAAGAAAATGAGGCGCTTAATATGGCGCCGAGGATAATACAGGTAAGAAGAAATTTGTTTAACCCTTTAAATAGTAAAGAAAAATGACAAAAGTAGCAATTAACGGCTTTGGCCGTATCGGTCGTCTCGCATTTCGTCAGATGTTCGAGGCAGAAGGTTATGAAGTAGTGGCTATCAACGACTTGACAAGCCCCAAAATGCTTGCACACCTGCTTAAGTATGATACTGCACAGGGTGGTTTCGCTGGTAAATTCGGCGAGGGCAAACACACAGTGACATACAAAGACGATGTGAAAGGTGAGGACGGCAAGACTGTTGTTACTCCCGGCAGCATCACAGTGGACGGCAAAGAAATCACTATCTATGCAAAACCCAACGCTGCTGACCTCCCCTGGAAAGAGCTCGACGTGGACGTGGTGCTCGAGTGCACAGGTTTCTACACATCTAAAGCAAAAGCTTCCGCACACATCGAGGCTGGCGCTAAGAAAGTGGTGATCTCTGCTCCTGCTGGCAACGACCTCCCCACTATCGTTTACAATGTGAACCACAAGACCCTCAAACCCGAGGACACCGTGATTTCTGCTGCTTCTTGCACCACCAACTGCTTGGCTCCTATGGCAGCAGCTCTTAACAACTATGCTCCTATCGCTTCAGGTATCATGTCAACCATCCACGCTTACACTGGCGACCAGATGATTCTCGACGGCCCGCAGCGTAAAGGCGACCTCCGTCGCAGCCGCGCAGGTGCTTGCAACATCGTTCCTAACTCAACAGGTGCCGCTAAAGCTATCGGCCTGGTAATCCCCGAGCTCAACGGTAAACTCATCGGTTCTGCACAGCGCGTGCCGACTCCTACAGGTTCTACCACTATCCTCATCGCTGTGGTGAAAGGTAAAGACATCACTGTAGAGGGCATCAACGAGGCTATGAAGGCTGCTCAGACAGAGAGCTTCGGCTACAACGAGGATCCTATCGTTTCTTCTGATATCATCGGTATGAAATACGGCTCACTCTTCGACGCTACACAGACTATGGTATCTAAGATCGACGACGACACATATCAGGTACAGGTTGTGTCATGGTATGACAACGAGAACTCGTACACATCACAGATGGTACGTACTATCAAATACCTCGCTGAGCTCAAATAATAACGCAAAAGCTGTAAAATAATGCCGAAAAAGCATTATTAGACAATAAAAAGTGAAAAAAAAACCGTCTGGCTTTGTCAGACGGTTTTTTTTTGCTAACTTAGCACCCGAAAAATTTAAAGTACACAAAAAAGCGGTTTATGCATACAGAAAAAAGGATGATTACCATACTTGGGCCCACGGCGAGCGGAAAGACTGCCGTGGCAGCACTCTTGGCGGCACAGACAGGAGCGGAAATCATCAGCGCCGACAGCCGACAAGTGTATCGCCGTATGGACATCGGAACAGGTAAAGACCTTGAAGACTATACCATCGATGGCATCGACATACCATATCATCTCATCGACATAGCTGAACCGGGAGAGAAATACAATGTGTACAGATATCTGCAAGACTTCCATAAGGCATACGCCGACATACAGGCGAGAGGGAAAGAGGCTATCTTGTGCGGCGGCTCAGGACTCTATCTCGAGGCGGTACTGAAAGGATATAACCTGCCCGAGGCGGGGGAAAACAAGGAATTAAGGGCGAGCTTAGAGGGAAAAAGTCTTGAAGAGCTCACCGAAATACTTGCCAACCTGAAAAAACAGACAGGGACGGCGATGCACAACACCACCGACATCGACACCGCACAAAGGGCTATAAGGGCAATAGAGGTGGAGACAAGTGTACTCAAAGACATACAAAACGGAGAAGGACGGCAATCGGCGAAAAGATACCCGGCGGTGCCGTCGGTAATTACGGGTATCGACATCGACCGGGAGGCAAGAAGGGAAAAGATAACACGACGGTTAGACAGCCGACTGCAAAACGGTATGGTGGATGAGGTGAAAGCCATTATCGCCTCAGGAGTGAAACCCGAGGACCTGATATACTATGGCCTTGAGTATAAATATGTTACGGAATACGTGATTGGCAAACTGACATATCAGGAGATGCGCGACAAACTCGAAATTGCCATCCATCAATTCGCCAAAAGACAAATGACATGGTTTAGAGGCATGGAGCGCAGAGGGCTCAAGATACATTGGGTGCCGGCACATCTCAACCTGAAAGAGAAGGTGGAATTCATAAAAGAATTAGCACAGCAAGCTGTGCAGTGATAGGTGGCACGGCAAGTCGTGCAGTATATAACCTTCATGATATTAATTTTTCATTATATAAAGGTATGGAGAACAACTCCAAATGGGGCGTGATAGTATGCCCGAAAGGAAAAAAGAAAAGCACTGCCAAATATTGGCAGAAGGTGAAACATGCAATTGAGGCAAAGGGCATCGACTATGACTTCGTGCAGAGCGAAAAGCAGGGCGGAGCCAAGAGACTCGTGAAAATGTTTATCGACAACGGCTACAACACAATCGTCATCGTGGGAGGCGACAGCGCGCTCAACGATGCGGTGAACTGTCTGATGGCCGAGCCGGAAGAGACAAGGGAGAAAGTGAAAATAGGACTGATACCCTACGGCGTGATGAACGACTTCGCCAGCTTCTGGGAACTCAAAGAAGGCGAGGTGGAAAACTGTGTGGAAGTGGCTGCCGCCGGGAAAACGAGGAAAGTGGACGTGGGACACATTATATATAATAAGGTGGGAGACAATGGTGGCAAGCAGACAGCATATTTTTTGAATTGTGTGAATGTCGGTCTTGTGGCATCGCTGATGGACATGCGTAACCGTACCCGCCATTTCACCGGCTCGCGCACACTCTCCATCCTCTTCTCGTTCGTGATGATGCTTTTCAAAAGGAAAGAGTTTAAAATGAACCTGAAAATAGGCACCGACGAGGTGAAAGGGAGAATAATGACCGTATGTGTGGGAAATGCAAGGGGCTATGGACTGACACCAAACGGCGTGCCATACAACGGACTCTTAGACGTGAGCGTGGTGTCGAACCCCATTATCACCCAATTGCTGCAAGGCTTTTACCTGCTGCTAAACAACCGCATACTGAATCACCGCAACGTGAAACCGTTCCGGGGCAAGAAAGTGATAGTGAAAGACGCGGGGAAATCGCTCGTCGGCATTGACGGACGACTCATAGACACACCGGATGGCGAATTCGAAATTGGAGTAGAACAAGAAAAAATCAACTTTATAATACCATAGTGCGCAAGCGTGACTTGCTATTCAAAGGATGCCAAGGCGAGCCGTCCAATTGCGGCATCGCCTCTAATCGTCGTCAGACGATAAGCACCGCTTGCGGTGCATAATTGTCAATTGTCAATTGTCAATTATCAATTGTCAATTAGCGAGCTCCGCTCGCTATCCCGTTCGCGATGTTTCGCGCAGCTTCTGCTCATCAATGATTTTTATTTTCCTTCCGTCGGTAGTAATCATTTTATCCGATACGAAAGATGAAAGTGTGCGTATGGCATTAGCGGTGGTCATGTTCGACATGCAAGCGATGTCCTCTCGGCTGATATATATGCTCAGTGTGTGCTGGTCCTGTTCGTATCCGTATGTCTCTTCCAAGAACAGCAGTGTCTCGGCCATTCGTCCTCTCACATGTTTCTGTGTCAGTGTCACCGTGCGGTTGTCGGCATGTCCTAAATATCCGCAGAGGTCTTTAATCAGGCAGAGCCCCACTTTGGGGTTCTCGTTAACCAGTCTTTCCAATAAAGTCAAGGGCACGGCCGCAATCACGCAGTCTTCAAAAGCCGCCGCTGTGGTCTGGTATTTATCGCCTGTGAAAAAAGCACGGTATCCGAAGAGCTCTAAGGGTTTGATAAGGCGCACTATGGAGTTGCGGCCCACGTCGCCGCTGAGATAAACCTTCACCTTTCCTTGCATGAGACACATCATAAACTCCGGGCCGGCGCCCTCGTCATGAATAATCTCATTCTTTTGGTAAGTGTTTATCTGTATTCGCTGAAGAAGCAGAGTGCGCTGGTCTGCAGTAAGCACATCCCAAATCTGGGATATGGCACGTGCCGTTTCCAGCTTGTCGTATGCGTGAGAGTTAATAACCATCCTTACAAATCTTTTTACCTTTTAATCCTACTCTTGGATAATTCCGCTGCAAAGTTAACAAAAAAAATCAAAATGTAATATCTTCTTTGCAAAAAAGTGGGAAAAAGTGAAAAAAATCTACCTTTTTCCGCATTTTTTGTGCTTTTTATATAAAAAAACACCGATTTTTTTTGTCAGGTCGCAAAAAAGTTGTAACTTTGAAATCGAAAACAGAGGCAGGAGGAAAGCAGATGCTTTTCACCCGCTCGGATATGTAGAATTAACCAATTAAATATTATTACGAAAGCCTATGAGCTATTTGAAATTTGAGAAAAACGTGATGACTAACCTCGAAGAGTCGCTTCAGAGGGAATTGTTGCGTACAAACCGCTCAGGTGCTTACTCGTGCTCCACAATCGTTGACTGCAACACGAGGAAGTATCATGGACTGCTCGTCGTGCCGGTACCGGAGCTCGACGATGAGAACCATGTGCTCCTCTCTTCGCTCGACGCCACCGTGGTACAGCATGGGGCTGAGTTCAACCTCGGACTGCACAAGTACAGCGGCAACAATTACAGCCCCAAGGGGCACAAGTACATCAGGGAGTTTGATTGCGACAAAGTACCAACAACCGTTTACCGCGTGGGAGGAGTAATCCTGAAAAAGGAGTTCCTCTTCCAGAACTATGAGGACCGCATCCTTATACGCTACACGCTGGTTGACGCACACAGCGAGACGCTGCTCCGCTTCAGGCCGTTCTTGGCATTCAGAAGCGTGAGGCAGTTTACTCACGAGAACGCAGTGGCAAGCCGTGAATACACGGTTATCGACAACGGTATTAAGACGTGCATGTACGCCGGTTACCCCGACCTCTATATGCAGTTCTCCGTGCCTTGCGAGTTCCATTTCCAGCCTGACTGGTATCGCGGAGTGGAATATCCCAAGGAGCAGGAGAGGGGATACGCCTCGAATGAGGACCTCTATGTGCCGGGCTATTTTGAGATGCCGATAAAGAAAGGCGAGAGCATCGTATTCGCCGCATCGACATCGGAGACCAACGTTCACACCGTGGCGAAACTCTTCGACAAGGAGGTGGAGCTGAGAAACCCGCGCGACAACTTCTTCCACTGTCTCGTGAACGCCGCACACCAGTTCCACAGAAGAGAGAAGAACGACGACCGCTACATCATCGCCGGATACCCGTGGTTCAAATGCCGCGCGCGCGACACCTTTATCGCACTCCCCGGACTGACACTCGCCATCGACGAGCCAGACTATTTTGAGCTTGTGATGAAGACTTCGGCAAAGGCCATGAACGAGTTTATGGACAAGAAGAAGAAACCGCTCGGCAAACTCGCTGAGATTGAGCAGCCCGACGTGCCTCTGTGGTGCATCTGGGCACTGCAGCAGTATGCCAAGGATGAGGGCGACAAGAAATGCATCACCAAATACGGCAAGCTGATAAAGAAGATCATGAACTTTATCATCGAAGGCAAGCATCCCAACCTGAAACTCGAGGACAACGGACTCCTCTCGGCACAGGGACGCGACAAGGCCTGCACCTGGATGAACTCATCCGCCAACGGCCGCCCGATAGTGCCGCGCACAGGTTTCATCGTGGAATTCAATGCCTTATGGTATAATGCGCTGATGTTTACCGCACGCTTGGCAGAGCAGAGTGGAGAAACGGAATTGGTGGAAAAACTGCAAAAGGCTGCGGAGAAATGCAAGGAGTCGTTTGTCAGCACCTTCCTCAACGAGTATGGCTATCTCTACGACTATGTTGACGGCAATATGACGGAGTGGAGCGTAAGGCCGAATATGATTTTCGCCGTCGCACTCGACTATTCGCCACTCGACCAAAAGGCACAGAAGAGCGTGCTCGACATCTGCACACGAGAACTGCTCACACCTAAGGGACTGCGCTCGCTCTCACCGAAGAGCGGAGGCTACAACCCGATGTATGTGGGACCGCAGGCACAGCGCGACTACGCCTATCACATGGGCACCGCCTGGCCATGGCTCGGAGGCTTCTATCTCGACGCCTGCCTGAAGATCTACAAGCGCACGAGGCTCAGCTTCGTGGAAAGGCAGATGGTGGGATACGAGGACGAGATGTCGCAACACTGCTTAGGAACAATCTCGGAGGTTTACGACGGCAACCCGCCATTCAAGGGAAGAGGCGCAATGTCGTTCGCCATCAATGTGGCTGAGCTCCTGCGCACACTCAAACTGCTCGAGAAATATACGTATCAATAACCCAAAAAAGGAGAAACAATGAAAGTATTAATGTTTGGATGGGAGTATCCTCCCCACGTGTATGGCGGATTAGCTACCGCCAACTATGGCATCTCCGAGGGTTTGCACGCACAGCCTGACATGCAGATCACGCTCTGTCTGCCGAAGCCTTTTGGAGATGAGGACCGTGAGCCGGCAAAAATAGTGGCTATGAACTCCGTGCCTATAGCATGGAGGGATGTTGACAGGGACTATGTGGAAAAGAGAGTGGGCAATATCATGAACCCCGACGACTATTTCAAATACCGCGATCATATATACGCCGACTTCAACTATATGCACGTCAATGACTTAGGGTGTATGGAGTTCGCCGGCGGATACCCGGGCAACCTGCACGAGGAAATCAACAACTACTCGATTATCGCCGGTGTGGTGGCAAGGTCGGAAGACTTCGACATCATCCACGCACACGACTGGCTGACTTATCCCGCGGGAATTCACGCTAAGCAGGTGAGCGGAAAACCTCTCTGCATACACGTGCACGCCACCGACTTCGACAGAAGCCGCGGAAAGGTGAACCCCACGGTGTATGGAATAGAGAAAAACGGTATGGACAACGCTGACTGCATTATGTGCGTGAGCGAGCTGACAAGGCAAACGGTGATTTATCAGTATCATCAGGACCCGAGGAAGGTGTTTACAGTGCATAATGCCGTGTATCCTCTGAAACAGGAATATCAGGAGATACCGAGACCCGACCACACGAATAAAGACAAGGTGGTGACGTTCCTCGGACGTATCACAATGCAGAAAGGACCGGAGTATTTCGTTGAGGCTGCCACAATGGTGCTGCACCGCACACGCAACGTGCGCTTCTGTATGGCAGGAAGCGGCGATATGATGGACGCGATGATTTACCTCGCAGCAGAGAGAGGCATCGCCGACAGATTCCACTTCCCCGGATTTATGAGAGGAAAAGAGGTGTATCAGTGCCTCAAAGACTCCGACGTGTATGTGATGCCCTCCGTGAGTGAGCCCTTCGGCATCTCGCCGCTCGAGGCTATGCAATGCGGAACGCCTACAATCATCTCGAAACAGAGCGGATGCGCGGAAATACTCACCAACTGCTTCAAAATCGACTACTGGGATATCCACGCCATGGCCGACGCCATCTACAGCATCTGCCACAACGACAGCCTCTTCAAATATCTGCAAAGAGAAGGCAAGAACGAAGTGGACCAGATTACCTGGGAGAAAGTGGGACTGTGGATAAGAGAACTCTATGAGCGCACGCTGGGCTGGAGATAATTAAAATTGACAATTGACAATGGGCTTCGCCGACCTTTCTCACGCTCGGCAAAGTAAGCAAGCTTCCTTTGCTCTCGCTTAACCGAAAGGTTGACAAT
>Ga0065709_1029403_pt1 | contig 24704 bp, 17 predicted proteins | sample Hoacrofraction14_2_FD_59096 | JGI IMG/M metagenome (GOLD analysis project Ga0065709, IMG submission 59096) | Hoatzin crop microbial communities from Cojedes, Venezuela, sample from fiber fraction 14 v1 | ecosystem: Host-associated > Birds > Digestive system > Esophagus > Crop | place: Venezuela...
AGTGGCCACCGGCACCCTGGAGAACCTGCCCGCAGGCATCTACATCGTAGGCACCAAGAAAGTGCTCGTGAAATAATCATCCCTAATTTTATCACCCAATAGCAAAAAGAAAAGACGATTATGAAAAAGATTTATGTAACTCCCGAGACTACGGTTGAGAACATGGCCATCGTAACCGAGGCGCTCTGCGACAGCAGCCGTACCGTTGTCATCCCTGGTGGTGGCGAAGGCGGCAGCGATGGAGGCGGTGACGTGACCGTTATTGACGATAATTGGGAAGGCGACATGCCCGAGCCCGAATCCAAGCGCCGCAACATCTGGTAAATGATATCAGCATCCCAATTAGAACATTATTGAGATAGTGGGAATCCGCACGCGTGCATCTGCACGGGTGCGGATTTTTCGTATAAACAAGAGAAGAACAGCAGCCTCTCCCCCCGACCCCCTCCCCAAAAAGGGAGGGGGAGAGCAACCCCGGAGCAGCGGAGCGCTTTGCGCAAATAATTTTTCCTGCCCCGCGGGGCAACTCGCCGCGAGATGACTTGCCCTCCTCTGCCAGCGAAAAACAAAACGACCGCAGTCGTTCCGCAAAACGACCGCAGTGGTTTTGGAAAACGACCGCAGTCGTTTGCGCTTCGCGCAAATAATAATTAATAAATAATAATGGGGAGTGAGGCGCTAAGACCCTGAGGGGGTGAGGCATGTGGAGGGTGCGGTAAATAAGACCCTGAAAGGGTCGTGCGCAACGCGCTTGCTTAACCGGGGGTGACGGACAAAGCGAAGCGTGTCCGTCACCCTCGGATATGGCGTCAGGACTCTATCTCCCGACCCTGTAGGGGTCGCCGAGTGAGCGAGTATGCCGAGTTGCTCTGCCCACTGGCGAGACCTGTCCAGTCTGTCGCTTGGCACAGCAGACAGCTCGGCGACCCCTCCAGGGTCGATGTCCCTCCCCATCCGCTATCCGGGGGTAAAAAATCTTCGCTTCGCTTCGATTTTTCACCCCCGGTTAAGTAATCGCTGCGCGAATGACCCTTTCAGGGTCTGGCGTGCCGTTGTTGTATATGGTAGATGAAAAAAGTGGGCGGAGGGTTTGGCGCTTTGGCGCTTTTTTGCTACTTTTGTAGGAACAAATGCGCTGAAGACTATGTTGTTTCCGTCGCCGATATTCGGGCCTGTGCATAGCAGGCGGCTGGGCGTGTCGCTGGGCATCAATCTGCTGCCTGGGGCGCGCAAGGTGTGTTCGTTCAACTGCATCTACTGCGAGTGCGGGCTCAATCCTGAGGGCGCTGCCGCGGCGGGCGAGGCGAAGCTGCCTACGCGCCGTGAGGTGGCGGAGGGGCTGGAGCGCAAGCTGGCGGCGATGGCGGCGGAGGGGACTGCGCCCGACGTGCTGACGTTTGCCGGCAACGGCGAGCCGACGCTCCACCCGGAGTTTGCCAGCATCATCGACGACACCATCGCGCTGCGCGACCGCTTCTTCCCCCGCGCGCAAATCACGGTGCTGAGCAACGCCACGCAGGTGATGCGCCAGCCCGTGTTCGACGCCCTTTGCCGCGTGGACAACAACTGCCTGAAGCTCGACACGGTGTCGCCGGACTACATCCGACTAGTGGACCAGCCGCAAAGCCGCAGCTACAGCGTGGAGCGCACGGTGGCCCGCCTCGCCGAGTTCGGCAACCGCTGCATCATCCAGACGATGTTCCTGCGCGGCACAGCCGCTGCCTCTTACGCCACGAACACGACAGAGGAGTATGTGCAGCCGTGGCTTCTCGCCTTGCAGCAGATTCAGCCTCGCGAAGTGCAAATATATACGATTGATAGACCGACACCCACCTTAGGACTTGAAAAAGCCGCGCCAGCGGTTCTTGACGCGATAGCGGCGCGTGTGCGCGAAATAGGTTTGCAGTGCACAGTCTCCTACTAAGCAACTATCGGCTTATCTCCTAGCGAGCTTGCGAGCGAAACTCCGAACTCCTATATTCCCCCATTATTATTTATTATTTATTAATTATTAATTGAACCCCATGGCCAAGAAAGAGCTTACTCCGATGATGCGGCAGTTTCATGACTTGAAGGCGAAGCACCCGGATGCTTTGCTGCTGTTCCGCTGCGGCGATTTCTATGAGACGTATCAGGACGATGCGGTGGAGGCGGCGAATATTCTTGGCATCACGCTGACGAAGCGGAACAATGGGGGCGCTGGGGGCGACGAGACGGCGATGGCGGGCTTTCCGCACCATGCGCTCGACACTTACCTGCCGCGGCTCATCCGGGCGGGCAAGCGCGTGGCCATTTGCGACCAGCTGGAGGACCCGAAGCTGGCGAAGAAGCTGGTGAAGCGGGGCATCACGGAGCTGGTGACGCCGGGCGTGACGATGAACGACGCGCTGCTGCACAACAAGGAGAACAATTTCCTGGCGGCGGTGAACCTGGGCAAGCAGGCGGTGGGGCTGGCGCTGCTCGACATCTCCACGGGCGAGTTTCTCGTGGCGGAGGGCACGGCGGACTATATCCGCAAGCTGCTCGACAATTTCAGTCCGAAGGAAGTGGTGTTTGAGCGTGGCCGCCGGGCGCAGTTTGAGCAGAGCTTCGGCAACAAGCATTTCACGTTTGAGCTCGACGAATGGATGTTCGCGCCCGACGTGGCGACGCGCAAGCTGACGCAGCATTTCAAGGTGAAGAACCTGAAGGGGTTCGGCATAGACCACCTGAAGAGCGCGGTGGTGGCGGCGGGCATCGTGCTGTTCTACCTGGAGCAGACGCTGCACAACCACCTGGACCATATCCGCACGATTTCGCGGATTGAGGAGGACCGCTACGTGCGGATGGACCACTTCACGGTGCGCGCGCTGGAGCTGGTGGAGCCGATGCACGCGGAGGGGCGGTCGCTGCTGCAGACCATTGACCGCACGATTTCGCCGATGGGCGCGCGGCAGCTGCACCGCTGGCTGCTTTTCCCGCTGAAAGACGCGGAGCAGATTGCGTTCCGGCAGCGGGTGGTGGAGCAGTTCTTCCGCGACCCGGCGCTGCGGGACGAGGTGGAGGACCAGCTGCACCGCATAGGCGACATGGAGCGCATTGCGTCGAAGATTGCGGCGCAAAGGGTTTCGCCGCGCGACTTCCTGCAGCTGCGTCAGGCGCTGGAGGCGCTGGTGCCCATCAAGGGGCGTTGCGCCGCGACGGACTGCGGCGAGCTGCAGGCGCTGGCGGGGCGGATGGACCTGTGCGAGGCGCTGCGCGACCGCATTGCGAAGGAAATTCGCTCCGACGCGCCGCTGCTGGCGAACAAGGGCGGCATTTTCGCCGAAGGCGTGAGCAGTGAGCTCGACGAGCTGCGCAGCATCGCGTTCAGCGGCAAGGACTACCTGCTGAAGCTGCAGCAGCGGGAGATTGAGGCGACGGGCATCACGAGCCTCAAGATTGGTTTCAACAATGTTTTCGGCTACTACATCGAGGTGAGGAACACGTTCCGCGACAAGGTGCCGGCGGAGTGGGTGCGGAAGCAGACGCTGGTGTCGGCGGAGCGCTACATCACGCAGGAGCTGAAGGAATATGAGGAGAAAATCCTGGGCGCGGAAGACCGCATCCTTTCGCTGGAAAGCCAGCTGTTCACGCAGTTCGTGGCGGACGCGCTGCCCTACATTCAGGCGCTGCAGACCGACGCGGCGCAGGTGGCGACGGTGGACTGCCTGCTGTCGTTCGCGCTGGTGGCGAAAGAGTTCCGCTACGTCAGGCCCATCGTTGACGACAGCACGGTGCTCGACATCCGCCAAGGCCGCCACCCGGTGATTGAGCAGCAGATGGGGGTGGGCGAGGAGTACGTGGCGAACGACGTTCGGCTTGACACGGAGAGCCAGCAGGTCATCATCCTCACGGGTCCGAACATGGCGGGCAAGTCGGCGCTGCTGCGGCAAACGGCGCTCATCACGCTGCTGGCGCAGGTGGGGTCGTTCGTTCCAGCGCAGAGCGCGCGCATCGGCATCTGCGACAAGATATTCACGCGCGTCGGGGCGAGCGACAACATCTCGGTGGGCGAGAGCACGTTCATGGTGGAGATGACTGAGGCGGCCAACATCCTGAACAACATGACGGGGCGTTCGCTCATCCTCTTCGACGAGCTGGGACGCGGCACTTCGACCTACGACGGCATCTCTATCGCGTGGGCCATCGTGGAGCACATCCACAACTGCCCGGAGGCGCACCCGCGCACGCTCTTCGCCACGCACTATCATGAGCTGAACGAGATGGAGCGCCTGTTCCAGCGGGTGAAGAATTTCCACATCAGCGTGAAGGAGGCGAACGGGCAGGTCATCTTCCTGCGCAAGCTGGAGCCGGGGGGCAGCGAGCACTCGTTCGGCATCCACGTGGCACGGCTGGCGGGCATGACGCCGTCGGTGGTGCGCCGCGCGGAGGAGGTGCTGCAGCAGCTGGAGGCGAACAACAGCGGCGACCACATCTCGCGGCCCAACACGCAGCAAATCGCCGCGCCCACGGAGAGCGCCCAGCTGAGCTTCTTCCAGCTCGATGACCCGGTGCTGTGCCAAATCCGCGACGAAATCCTGGAGCTCGACGTGAACAATCTCACGCCGCTCGAGGCGCTGAATAAGCTGAATGAGATTAAGAGGATTGTGAGAGGGAAGGAATGACGAATGACGAGTTACGAATGACGAATGTCGCTGCGCGATTTTCCAATGAAGAATGAATAATGGGGGAAGTTAAAGAAGTTATCAGGCACTGCGTGCCTTAGAAGTTAAAGCCGATAGAAGCCTCTCCCCCGGCCTCTCCCCAAAGGGGGAGGGGAGCGTGCATGGCAACATACACCATATTATATATATAGGCGTGATGATATATGGGAACGTGTTAAGAAATTCCGATTTTCTTAACACGTTCCTGCTTTCATGTTAAGTTTTTGGAGATTTTTTAACATGAGGGGGAGGAAGGGAGGGTCGGACGTGGCGCCATTTCTATGCCCTTTTTCTGACGAACGTCTGGAATTGGTGGTATATATACCATCTCGTTTGCGCGTTATGCCCATCTCGTTTGCGTGTTGCGCCCATCTCGTTTGTGGGTTATGCCCATTGGGTTTGTGGGTTATGCCCATTTCGTTTGCGTACAATCTCAATGACTAAAAACTCACAGCCTCAATAACTCAAAAAACTCATAGCCTTAGAAATTCACAAATAAAAATCCCCGCGGAGTTGTTCCGCGGGGATTTGCTATGGGTTGTGTGGCCTCGGTGGGCCGTCACTTGTTTTTACTTCACCATTACCTTGGTTACCTTAACGGTGCCGTCGGCCATGGTCTGCTTCACGATGTTGATGCCCTTCTGGTAGGTGCCGAGGCGGGCGCCGCTCGTGGAGTAGATGCTGGTGCTGAGTACGCTCACGCCGTTGTTGACCTTGGTGATGTCAACTGCGCCGTCGTCGGCGGTCTGTGCGTTAGCGCTTTCCTTGCCGTAGTACCAGAGTTCGAAGTCGTCGCAGATGAACCAGCTGCCGGATGTGATGCCGCCTTCGGGGTTGTTGTGAACACCGATGCGGAGGTGTCCGTCTTCGCCTACCTCGACGAAGAGCTCAATCTGGTAAGGATAGATGGCGTTGCCGTCAGCGTCGGTCTGGTTGTGGAAGAACGCAGCTGCGTCGGTCATGCTGTTAGGCATGTACCAGGGCGAGTCTTCCGTACCGTAGTTCACGCCGCCGCAAGCATCGTCGGTGCGTCCGCCGGCTGCGCAGTGACCTGCGAGCGTGGATGCGGTGTTGTCCGGAGTCATCTCTGCCTCGCTGGCAGCGGTGGTAGCGTAGAGCGAAGCGGTGAGCTTGCTGTTGTCGCCAGCCTGATACTCCTTGTAGTCGTTGTCGCCGAAGCCGTCGCGGTAGAAGGCGTTAACCACCACCTTGTAGGTACCTGCGGGCAGGTTCTCGATGTCCTGATAGGTGTTGAACGTGGTGTTGTACTTCTCTGCGTTGCCGTTGCTGGTGTCGATGGTGAAGCCGCTGCCATCCCAGCCCGTGTTCTCGTCGAACGTCGGGTTCTCGATGAGGCTTGTTACGTCAACGGGGTTGTCGTCGGTTGCGTCTTCCATGCCCTGAGGAATCTTGAGGTCAGCGATTGCGCTTTCTGCCTTCTCGATGAGTGCTTCAACTTCCTCAACGGTGAGGTCCTTGTTGGCAAGTGCGTCTTCGATTTCGCTGTAAACGACGTTAGCGGCGTCCTTAGCCTCGTCGGAAGCGGTCTCGTCGTAGGTTTCGAGTGCCTCAACGAGCTTCTCGTTCTCGGCAGCGAGGTCTGCGTAAGCGTCGATGGACTCAAGAGCGTCGTTGTATTCGTCAACGAGGGTGATGAGAGCGTCGTACATGGTGTCGCCGTCGCCGCTGGTGAGCGATGCTTCAGCAGCAGTGCATGCGTCGCTGAGAGCCGTTTCGTCGGCAGTTGCCATGGTTTCGCCGTCGAGCTTAGCAGCGCGCTCGAGGTAGTCCTCAATCACTTCTGCGAGAGCGTCGGTGTTCTTGCCCATGTAGGTCACCTTGAAGTTGTCCCAGAGGGTCCAGCGGTCGAAGATGGAGCCGGAGGTGTTGCGGATACCGAGTTTCATCTTGCCGTCGGTTACGAGGCCGTAAACCTTCTGCGTGAAGTTCTGGCTTTCGTCTTCGAGGCTGAATGCAGCGGATGCTGCACCCATGCCGTTGAGGGTGTAGGTGCCGGCAGGAGTCAGGTAGCAGTTGTCGGCGAGGTTCTCGTCGAACTGGATTTCCATCACGTTCTTCACCGGAGTGGAGAATTCGTTGAGGTAAACCTCGGAGAGCACCTTAGCGTCGCCCGTCATTTCGGGGTCGTTCTGGTAAGCCTCGTAAGCAGTTGCGTTGGAAGCGGTGCGGTAGAATGCCTGAACGGAAACCATGTAGAGGCCGTTGGGCAGTTCAATTTCCTGGTAGATGTCGAAGTTCATGTTCCAAGCCTCAGCAGCGTAGTTGGTGCTGCTGCCGCCCTTCCAGTTGGTGATGTCTGTACCAAGCCAGCCGTAGTTCTTGGTGGTGTTGGCGTAAGGATAGTTGGTTGCTTCGAAGTCGGGGTTGAGCAGGAGGTCAGTAACTTCGTTGCCTTCAACGAGTGCGTTGCGCATTGCGAGGTTGTACCAAGCGTTGAGGCTGTCGGTTTCAGCGGCGATGCCTTCAGCGCTGAGGATGCCTTCGAAACCTTCGTCAGGAATAATCTGAACGTAGGTGCCGTTGGGGAAGTTCCAGCCTTCGTCTTCGTCGGCCTGGATGTAGTCAGCGAGCTTAGCCACATCTTCCTGGTCCATGGCCATGCCCTTCTCTTCGCCTTCCTCGAGGAATGCGTTCACCTTCTCAACGAGTGCGATGTAGTTGGCATAGTTGTCGATGCTGGTCTGCACAGCAGTAGCGGCGTCGCTCAGGCCGGTGCAAGCAGCGATGATGGATTCCTTGTCAGCGGCAGCGTCGAGGTCGGAGAGGAGCTTGTTGTAAGCTTCCAGTTCGGGAGCGCCGTGATAGGTTTCTGCGAGGTCGAATTCGGTAGCGTTAGCGCGAGTCTGCTTAGCAAGGAGAGCGTAAGCGTCGTTTTCGCTGCCGTAGTAGTAGAGCTGGAAGTCGTCGAAGATGGACCAGTCGCTTCCGCCGCCAACGGTGTTGTAAACACCAACGCGGAGGGTGTCGCCTTCTTCGATAGCTACGTACACTTCGTTGTCGTAGAGGTCGGTGAGTTCAGTGGTGAGGTTGCCTTCGTCGTCCACCTTGTGGAAGTAGTAGTCGGCAGCGGCCATGGTGTTAGGCATGTAGAGCGTGCCGTCTTCGTCGGTGGTCACGGTGCTTTCGCTGGTCACGGTCGTCTGGCTGGCGGTCTGTGCGCCTGCAGCGATGTGCTGGATAGCGGAAGCGAACTTGCCGTTGGTGGTGCTGTTAGCATAGAGGAACGACTCAGAAGCAGTTCCAGCCTTCCAAACGGTTACGTCGTTTTCAGCGCCGCTCTTGCGGAAGTAACCCTTGCAGTAGAGGCGGTAAACACCTGCGGGCAGGTCGGTGAGGTCCTGATAAACGTCGAAGGACTTGCCGTAGCACTCAGCGCTGGGACCAGTGGTGCCGCCTGCGCCGAAGCCAGAGCTCCAGCCGGTGAAGTCACCAATGGTGTCGAACGTCGGGTTCTGAATGAGGTTGGTGATGTTGCCGGGGTTGTCAGCGGTGCCGCTGATGTTGTTGATGACGTAGTCAGCCACAGCGTCTGCGATGCTGGCCTCAGCAGCCTGCAGTTCAGCAGCGGTAGGTTTGCTGTTGTAAACGGCCACTTGGTCGTCGAGGGTCAGGCCTTCGTTCTCTGCGATAGCCTTCTCGATGGCTGCCTTGAGGCTTGCAGCAGCGTTGTACTGCTGGTTGGTTGCCTTAGCGTCCTCGATGTAGCTGTCGTAGGTAGCGGGAGCCACAGCTGCCCACTGCGTGTTGAGGGTCTCCGTCATGTTTTCGGGGTCCTGCAGGTAGCAGAGGTTGTCGCTGGAGGCAGCGCCCATTGCCCATTCGGGATTGTTGGTGTTGGCAATGGTGAAGTAGTTGCCGCTGCAAGTCACGTTCCAGTAGCGATAAGCCTGCTCGTTGTTGTCGCACCACAGGCCGCTGTAGCCATCGCCAAAGGCGCACATGAATTGGCTGAACTTGGTCACGTAGCTCACCATGAGGTAGGCGTTCTCGTAGCCGTCGCTGTCCCATGAGTCCTCAGTGACGGTGCTGCTGGGGTTAGTGCGGGTGAAGATGACCTTCGTACCGATGGTGTCGTTCACGGACTGGCGCGTTCCCCAGTAAGGACTGCCAGTTCCGCCTTGGTGGTTGATGAAGAAACCACCAATTCCAGTGTTGTACAGATAGACGGTGTCTTCAACGGCTGCCGTGGTGAAGGTAGGAGCTGCTGCCTTCGAATAGGTGGCCGTGAAGTTCTGAGCGCTTGCGCCCAGGCCCATCATCATGAACAATGCACTAAGCAATAAGTTTTTGTGCTTCATAATGAAATTAATTTAGTGAATAAAATTGGTTATTTAAATAATGTGTTGTCTTGAATGTAAGTATCCACGCTCTGGGGAGCAGCGGTGCGTTTGCTGCGCGCGGCAGTGTTGCACGGATGGCGTTAAGGTTAGGCTTTGCGTTCACGTCTCCTTTCACGTTGAAGTTCCTTCGATGCAGATTTGGGCACGCTTGCCCGCTTACAATTCGGCAGCAAATTTGCAAAGAAATCCCCAAAAAAACAAATTTTTTCGGCGCTTTTTATTAAATAAGGTTGAATTTGAACCGATTTTTTCTTTTTTTGCAACAAAATTACTCTTTTTCGGGCGTTCCGCCCGCGCCGCAAACGATGGGCTCCACCTCGCGCAGGATGGCGAACAGCTCGTCAACGCTCTCCGCCTGCAGCATGCGGATGCGCGTCTGGCGGAAGTCGGGGATGCCCTTGAACAGGGGCGACTGCGCCAAGTGGCGGCGCACATGCAGGATGCCGCCCAGCTCCGTGGCCCGCTTCTTCTCGCAGCGGGCGAGCGACTGCGCCACGCTCTCCTTCACCTGCCGCCGCAGCACGTCGAGCTTCCAGGCATTGGTGAGCGGCTCCACGCGGCCCGTGTCGAGGTAGCTGCGGATTTCGCGGAACACCCACGGGCGCCCAAACGACGCGCGGCCCACCATCACCGCGTCCACGCCCCAGCGGTCGAACGCCGCCTTCGCGTCTTCGGCCGACTGGATGTCGCCATTGCCGATGATGGGGATGCGGATGCGCTCGTCCGCCTTCACCGCCCCGATGAGCGTCCAGTCCGCCTGCCCTGTGTACATCTGGCTGCGCGTGCGGCCGTGGATGGTGAGCGCCTCAATGCCGCAGTCTTGCAGCGCCACGGCCAGTTCGCCGATGTTCTTCGAATTGTGGTCCCAGCCCAGGCGCGTCTTCACCGTCACCGGCAGCTTCACGGCCTGCACCACCGCCCGCGTGATGTCGAGCAGCAGCGGGATATTGCGCAGCATGCCCGCCCCAGCGCCCTTGCCTGCCACCTTCTTCACCGGACAGCCAAAGTTGAGGTCGAGAATGTCGGGCCTTGCCTCCGCCTCCACGATGCGCGCCGCCTCCACCATGGAGTCCACGTCGCGCCCGTAAATCTGCACCGCCACGGGCCTTTCGGCATCGCTCACCCGCATCTTCTCCTTCTGCCGCCCCACGCTGCGGATGAGCGCGTCGGCGCTCACGAACTCGCTATACACCAGCGCCGCCCCCATCTCCTTGCAGAGCAGGCGGAAAGCCGCGTCGGTCACGTCCTCCATCGGCGCCAGAAACACTGGCCGCTCACCAAAGTCTATGTCACGGATTTTCATAAATCGTCCTTCCTTTTGCTTCTGTAGGTGCCTCCTTTTGCCGCGCTCACTTGAGGGAAAATCCCCGATTAAATGGCGCTTTTTTGAAGAAAATTTGACTTGTGTCAAGCGGTTTCGGCATAAAAACTTCGCCGTTCCCCGTTGCAAAGTTAGCGATTTCCCCAAACATCCCCAAACATTCCCCACGAAAAACACGGCGCTGGCCTCACGAAAAAAGGCGAAATTTCCCGATGAAATGGGCGATTTTTGCATTTTTTAGGTTCGGATATCGGAGCAAAAATCGCCTCAGAGCAGTTCCATCACTTCGGCGGGCGTGAATACTGGTGCGGCAGGCGCGTCGAGCGGCCGCTCGCGCAGGAAGAGCACTGGCACCACTTTCTTGCCCTTCGCAAAGGGCAGCAGGCGCGTTTTGCGCTCCAATTCGCGCAGCAGGCGGTCGGAATAGTCCGCCTTGTTCCACTTGCATTCACCCACCAGCAGTGCCTTTCCGTCCATGCTTTCGGCCACTACGTCAAGTTCAATCTGCTCCGCCTCGCCCTGCTTGTTCAGTGCTTTGCCCCACCAGCGGCGGGCCAGCAGCCAGTCGTGCCCGCACAGCGTGTTGCCCGACACCGCCTGCCGGCAAAGCGTCTCCCAGTGCTGCCCCACGTGGTCGGGCATTTGCTCCTGAATGAGCGCCCACACGCGGTCGATGCGCCCCATGGCCAGCAGCGATTTGTTGGGCACCACGAAGCGGTAGTAGAAGGCCATGAAAGGGTCGGCGATGCGGTAGAGCGTCTTTTTCGTCTTCTCCTCGGCCTCTCCAAACGGCACTTCCTTGCTCACGTACGCCATTTCGGCCAGGTGCTTCAGCGGCACGCTCAGTTCGGTGGTTTTCTTCCCCACCGCGCTGGCCAGGCGCGAAAACTGGCAGAAACCCGCTCCCAGCGCGGTCATCACCGATGCCAGGAGCTGGTTGCTGCCCTCCATGTCCATGAACAGCGCGGCGGGCTCGTCGTAGAGCAGTCCGTTGGGGTGCAGCACGAGGCGGCGCAGCGCCTCCTCGAAACTGTCTTCGCGCTCGCGCAGCTCCCAGTAGCGCGGCACGCCGCCCCACACGCTGTATTCCTCCACCGCCTGCGCGGCGCTGAGCTGCAGTTCGCGCTGCCAATGCACTGGCGCAATGGGCCTGAGCAGCATGCGCTCGTCGGCGCGCCCGTAGAGCGGTTCCGATGCATCGAGCACCAGCCGCTGCATCATGCGCTGCGACGAGCCGCACACGATGAGATTGAAGCGCAACTGCTTGCTGTCGAGCAACTTCTGAAGCGTTGAGGGCAGTGACTTGCACGAGCGGACGAGGTAGGGGAATTCGTCGAGCACCAGCGTGCAGCCCGGCTGGCACAGTTCGTTGAACGTGACGAGCAGGCTTTCCCACGAGCCAAACGTCATGCCCTGCATGGCGGGGCAACGGTCCGCCATGACGCGCTGCAGCAGCGATTGCTGCACGGCCATCTCGCTCTTTTCCGCCATGTAGTAAACGTCGCTGTCGCCAAGCACCTGCCTGATGAGCGCGGACTTGCCCAGCCGGCGGCGCCCATAGATGACGATGAATGCCCCTCCGCTGCGCGCCATCTGCCTGCGCAAGCGGCTTTGCTCGTCCTTCCGGTCAACGAAATTCATAATGATTATTTTTTTTATGATTATTTTTTTAATGTTTTTGCAAAGGTATGGGTTTTTGCCGAAACCGCCAAGGAAATCGCAAAAAAAATCTGCAGGGGGTGCGTGGAATGGCGAATGGGGTAGGGCGCTGCTGTGGCGGAGGGGCGGAATTGCGCGCAGTGGATGCTGGGAGTGCTTGGCGCGGGTAGGCCGGAAAATTCACTGCGGCAGAAACGACTGCGGTGGTTTTGAAAAACGACTGCGGTCGTTTTCCAAAACGAGTGCGGTCGTTTTCAGAAATGATGCCCTTCGTTTTTTTCGCAGATTTGCCGTTTCGGCGTGCAGTGCCTGAGCGATGGGGTTGGCGGTTTGGCGGAAAGGGCGGGGCGGTGGGGCGAAAAAGAGCGGATGTTTGGCGTGAAAGGGGGAGAAAGTGGGCGGAAAGTTCGTTTTTCTTAAATTAAATATGTATCTTTGCAGCGATTTTCGGAAAATCTTTGCAGATGAAGCGGCTATATATTGAAACTTACGGCTGCCAGATGAATGTGGCAGATAGCGAAGTGATTGCTTCGGTGATGGGCATGGCGGGCTATGAGCCTTGCGAGGGTGTGGATGATGCCGATGCAGTGCTGCTCAACACCTGTTCGGTGCGCGACAATGCGGAGCAGAAGATTTTGCACCGCCTCGATGCGCTTCACGCCCTGCGGCAGAAGCGGCAGGGGCGTCTGATTGTGGGCGTGGTGGGCTGCATGGCGGAGCGGGTGCGCGAGGAGTTGATTGAGCAGCACCATGCCGACCTGGTGGCCGGGCCGGATGCCTACCTGACGCTGCCCGAATTGTTTGCGGCAGCGGAGATGGGGGAGAAGGCCATCAATGTGGAACTTTCGACGACTGAGACCTATAAGGACGTGTTGCCCAGGCGTTTGCATGCGGGCAGGGTGAGTGGCTACGTGAGCATCATGCGCGGCTGCAACAATTTCTGCCACTATTGCATTGTGCCTTATACGCGTGGCCGCGAAAGGAGCCGCGACGTGGAGAGCATTCTCCGCGAAGTGGGCGACTTGCAGGCGCGGGACTTCAAGGAGGTGACGCTCCTGGGGCAGAACGTGAACAGTTACCGTTTCGTGCCGGAAGGCGCTGAGAATGAATCGGATGCGGTGACGTTTCCGAAGCTGCTTCAGACGGTGGCGGAGGCGTTTCCGCAGATGCGGGTGCGTTTCACGACGTCGCATCCGAAGGACATGAGCGACGAGACGCTTGAGGTGATTGCGGCGCACGACAATGTGTGCAAGCACATTCACTTGCCGGTGCAGAGCGGCAGCAACCGGATTCTGAAGCTGATGAACCGCAAGTACACGCGCGAATGGTACTTGGAGCGGGTTGCGGCGATTAGGCGTATAGTGCCTGACTGCGGCCTGACGACGGACATTTTCGTGGGCTATCACTCGGAGACGGAGGAGGACCACCAATTGTCGCTGAGCCTGATGCGGGAATGTGGTTTCGACAGCGCCTTCATGTTCAAATATTCCGAAAGGCCAGGCACTTACGCGTCGAAGCACTTGCCCGACGATGTGCCGGAGGAGGTGAAGCTGCGCCGCCTGAACGAGCTCATTGCGCTGCAGAACGAACTGTCGGCGGCGAGCTACCAGAAGGACATCGGGCGCGAGTTTGACGTGCTGGTGGAGGGCGTGAGCAAGCGCTCGCGGAGCCAGTTGTTTGGCCGCACGAGCCAGAACAAGGTGGTGGTGTTCGACCGCGGTCAGCACCACATCGGCGACACGGTGCGGGTGAAGGTGACGGAAGCCTCTTCGGCCACGCTGAAAGGGGTGGAAGTTGTTGGAAATTAACAATTAACAATTAACAATTAACAATTGGGAAGTTAGGAGAAGTTAAAGAAGTTATCGCTCGCTACGCTCGCTGGAAGTTAAAGCCGATAGTGGCCATGCTGGAGGCGGCAATGGGGGCGGAACGGGCGAGAGAAACGGGCGGAGCGGCTATCGGCTCTGACTTCTAAGGCACGCAGTGCCTGATGACTTCTTTAAATTCTATAACTTCTCCAAAACGCATAGACTGAAACACTTAACCTGAAAACGATATGGGCAGACGCAGAAAACGCTCGCGGTTTTTCAACACGCAGTTCACCACTTCTTGGCTGAGCACCACGCTTGTGCTGGTGCTGCTTGGCACGATTGTGCTCTTCATGCTCGTGGCCCGCAACCTGTCGAACTCGATGCGGGAGAACCTGAACCTGACGGTGGTGGTTGACGACATTGACGAAGACAGCCTGAAGCTGATGCAGAAAGACTTTGAGGGGCTGAGCTACGTGAAGGAAGTGGAGTACATTTCGAAGATGCAGGCGCTGGAGGAGGAGACGAAGGCGATGGGCTTCGACCCAAGCGAATTCATTGAGGCCAACCCCTTTACGGCGTCGTTTGAGGTGAAGATGAAGGCCGACTACGCGAACCCCGACAGCATGCGCGCCATCGTGAAAGAGTTTCGGCAGAAAGCCAACGTGGCCGACGTCATCTATCAGGAGGACTTGACCAAGTCGGTGAACAGTTTCATCAAGAAAATCAGCATCGTGCTGCTGGTCATTGCGGCGCTGTTCACCTACATTTCCTTCGCGCTCATCCACAACACCGTGCGGCTGACCATCTTCTCGCGGCGCTTCAGCATCAACACGATGAAGCTGGTTGGCGCGTCGTGGGGCTTCATCCGGCGCCCGTTCCTGAAGCAGGCCATGCTGCTTGGCGTGCTGAGCGCGCTGCTGGCGTGCGGCCTGCTCTGCGGAATGGTTTACTGGGGCGGGATTAAGATGCCCGACATGTTCAGCATCGTCACTTGGCGCGACATGGGCATCGTGGCCGCGGCCGTGCTGGTCTTTGGCCTGCTCATCACCTTTACCTGCACCTACTTCTCGCTGAGCAAGTACCTGAAGATGAGCAGCAACGACCTCTATCACGTTTAAGCAAACAACCGAAGAAAGAATATGGACAAGAGAAATTTCGCATTTGGAAAAATGAACTACCTGCTGCTCATCGTGGGCTTCCTCATCGTGGTGGCAGGGTTCGTGCTCATGGCGGGGCCGGGCACGACTGAAGAGGCGTTCAACCCCGACATTTTCAGCACGCGCCGCATCGTTGTGGCGCCCATGGTATGCCTTTTTGGCTTCCTTTTCGTGATTGTTGCCATCCTTTGGCCCCACCACGACAAGCCGGCCGACGAGGTGGAAAAGAACTAAAACCCAGAACTGCTTATGGATTGGATAACAGCCCTCATCATGGGCATCTTTCAGGGACTCACTGAATATCTGCCCGTTTCGAGCAGCGGCCACCTCGCCATTGCGGGCGAGCTGCTCGGCGTGGAAGACCCCGACAAGGTGATGATGTTCACCATTGCCGTGCATGTGGCCACGGTGCTCAGCACCTTTGTCATTCTTTGGAAAGAAATCGTTTGGATTTTCCGCGGCCTGTTCAAGACCGGCAGCGCCATCGTGCCCGCCATGCACGGCATCCGCAGCCTGAACGAGGAGCAGAACTACGTGCTGTGCATCATCGTTTCGATGATTCCCATCGGCATCGTCGGCCTGTGCTTCAAGGACCAGGTGGAGCAGTACTTCAGCAACCTCGTCGTGGTGGGCGTGTGCCTGCTCGTGACCGCTGCGCTGCTCGCTTTCAGCCACTTTGCCAAGCCGCGCACCAAGGAGCATATCTCGATGAAGGACGCCTTCATCATCGGCGTGGCGCAGGCCTGCGCCGTGCTGCCCGGCCTTTCGCGCAGCGGCAGCACCATCGGCACCGGCCTCCTGCTGGGCGACCGCAAGGAGAAACTCGCGCAGTTCTCCTTCCTCATGGTCATTCCGCCCATCCTGGGCGAGGCCCTGCTCGACACGAAGAAGATGCTGGAAGAAGGCGTGGAGAGCGCCATGGCCGGCATCAGTCCCACCGCCCTCGTCGTGGGTTTCGTGGCGGCGTTCCTCACCGGCTGCCTGGCCTGCAAGTGGATGATAAACCTCGTGAAGAAGGGCAAGATGCTCTATTTCGCCATCTATTGCGCCATCGTCGGCATTGCCGTGCTTGCTTGGCAACTGGCGAAGTGAGGCGCGGGCGACACATTATATAATATATCCCCAAAAATTCGCCACGGATGATTGACCCCAAGGCCGGTGCCATCCTCTGCTTCAACAAGCCCTACGCGCTCACGTCGTTTCGCGTGGTGTCGCGCGTTCGGGGCGTGCTCAACCGCCTGCTCGGGTGCAAGAACCTGAAAGTGGGGCACGCCGGCACGCTCGACCCCCTGGCCACAGGCGTGCTCATCGTCTGCACGGGCAAAAGCACCAAGCTCATCGACCAGTTGCAGGCGGGCGTGAAGGAGTATGTGGCGAAAATCCGCCTCGGCGCAACCACCCCGTCGTTCGACATGGAGACCGCCGAGGACGCGCAGTTCCCCACCGACCACCTCAGCCGCGCGCTCATTGAGCAGACCCTGGCGCGGTTTGTGGGCACCATTGAGCAGATTCCGCCCCATTTCTCCGCCGTGAAAGTGAACGGCAAGCGCGCATTCAAGCTCGCGCGGAAGGGCGAAACGCCTGAGCTTCAGCCGAAAACGCTCGTCATCGACGAAATCGAACTGCTCGCTTGCGACCTCACGCCGCGCCCTGAAGGCAGTCTGCCGCCCACGCCGGTGAGCATCAAGCACCCCGACCCCGCGCTGCTGCCCGGCCTGCACGCCGCCGCTTTGGCGCTCACGCCCAGCATCACCGTCAGAATCCGCTGCAGCAAAGGCACTTACATCCGCGCCCTGGCCCGCGACATTGGCGAAGCGCTCGGCTGCAGAGGCTATCTCACCGATCTGCAGCGCACGCAAGTGGGCGAATTTACGCTGGCGAATTGCCAGGAAATTGACGATTTTGAGGCCTGGGCCGAGCAAAATGTCAGCGTTTCCGCCGAAAACAACAGCATATCCGCCGAAAACAACTGAAGAAAAGTACCAAAACAAAACGATATGAAACTCTCGCAATTCAAATTCAAGCTCTCCGACAAGGACATCGCGCTCTATCCGCCGCTCAACCGCGACGAGTGCCGCCTGCTGGTCCTCAACCGCCAGACGGGCGAGATTGAGCACCGCCTGTTCAAGGATATCCTCGACTATTTCGACGACGGAGACACGTTCATCTTCAACGATACCAAGGTTTTCCCCGCCCGCCTCTACGGCAACAAGGAGAAAACGGGCGCCAAAATCGAAGTGTTCCTGCTGCGCGAACTCAATGAGGAGATGCGCCTCTGGGACGTTTTCGTGGACCCCGCGCGCAAAATCCGCATCGGCAACAAACTCTATTTCGGCGAAGACCAGTCGATGGTGGCGGAAGTCATTGACAACACCACGTCGCGCGGCCGCACCCTCCGCTTCCTCTACGACGGCCCGCACGAGGAATTCAAGGAGGCGCTCTATGCCCTTGGCGAGGCGCCCATCCCCGAGGACGTGCGGAAACTGCGCCCCGCAGAACCGTCGGACCTGGAGAATTTCCAAACCATCTACGCCACCCACGAAGGCGCAGTCACCGCGCCCACAGCGGGTTTGCACTTCTCGCGCGAACTCATGAAGCGCATGGAAATCAAGGGCGTGAACCAGGCGTTCATCACGCTCCACACGGGCCTGAGCGGCTTCAAGTCGATTGACGTGGAGGACCTGAGCAAGCACAAGATGGCGTCGGAGGAAATGATTATTGGCGAGGAGGCCTGCAAAATGGTGAACGAGTCGAAAGCGAACGGCCATCGCGTCTGCGGCATCGGCGCCACCGTGCTTCGTGCTACGGAAACTGCCGCCGGTCCCGAGGGCATGCTGAAGGAATACACGGGCTGGACCGCCAAATTCATCTTCCCGCCCTACGATTTCGGCGTCTGCAACGCCCTCGTCATCAATTTCCACATGCCGCTCTCCATCATGCTCATGATGACTTGCGCTTTCGGCGGCTACGAAAACGTGATGAAGGCTTACAAGACGGCGCTCAAAGAGGGCTACAAGTTCGGCACCTACGGCGACGCCATGCTCATCATTTGAACCGTAAAACAGCGCGCGGCAACGCCTTTCTTCGGTGTTGCCGCGCCGTTTTGTCTTTTCTTGTGCAAAGTTTCTTTGGCTGAAATAACGATTTCGCTTTGTCAGAAACAAAGTCTTTCGCTTTGCAAAACCTATTGATTTTCAAGCAAAATGGTCACAACCTACCTCTCCCTTGGCAGCAATTTGGGCAACCGCGAGCAGTTGTTGCGCCAGGCCATCGCGGCCATCGGCGAGCAGGTGGGCAGCGTTGTGGCCCAATCGTCGTTCATCGAGACCCTTCCGTGGGGATTTTCCAGCGAAAACCGCTTCCTCAACGCCGCAATCGCGGTGGAGACCGCGCTTTCGCCCACCGCGCTGCTCAACGCCACGCAGGCCATTGAGCGGCAGTTGGGCCGCACGGAGAAGACCGTCGGCGGGCAGTATCACGACCGCGAAGTGGACATCGACATCCTGCTCTACGGGCAGCGCCGAGTGCACACGCGCCGTCTCTGCATCCCGCATCCTCACTTGGCTGAGCGCAGGTTCGTGCTTGCGCCGCTGGCGGAAATCGCTCCCAGCCTCAAAGTGCCGGGAACGGGGATGTCGGTGGCCGAAATGCTCAGCGCCCTCGACGCCAATTCATAGACCTCGGCGATGCCAACGGCCGCATCGTCGGTTTCCAACCACATTTTTCTGCGCTCAAACGCCAGCCTCAGGCTTTCGGACTGAAATTTCGGCCCGAACGAGAGGTCGAAACCGCTGTCCAGCAGTTGCTTGGCCAAGGGTGCCTTGCCCCGGAAACCGTGAATCACGGCGGGAATGCCGCGGCACAAGCGCAGGATGTCGTCCCAAGCGCGCACGCAGTGGATGATGAGCGGTTTGCCCACGCGCTTGGCCAGTGCCACTTGCGCCTCCAGGCACGCCAACTGTTCAGCCCAGTCGCCGCCTTTCGCCTTGTCGAGCCCACATTCGCCCACGGCAACCACGCACTTTTCTTCGCAAATGCGCTCCAGCAGCGGCATGCGCTCGCGCCAATTTTCGTCGACCGTCCAGGGATGAATGCCCACGCTTGCCCACAAACCGTTGGCCGCACCGCGGAAATTCTCTGCAGAAAACGCCTCCGGTTCGCAGTTCACCACCGCCCATTCGCCGCTCTGCACGCCCATCGACTGATGTGTGTGCGCGTTCACAAAAATGCCGTTTGGTACTGAAAAAGTCTGCTGTTCGTCCATTTTCTGCTGATTTTCGCCGCAAAAATAGGAAAAAATCGCGGAAAATCGGCCGATTTGTGGGCAATTCTCTTGTCGCTGCCGGCAATTCTCCTGCCTTCGTGGGCAATTCTGCTGTTTCTGCCGGCAAATTACCTGCCCAATCTGCGGAAATGACCGAGAAAGGGCGGGGAAATGGCATAAAAAAAGAAAGGTCTGCTCTCACGAGTGGACCTTTCCTTTAGATTTGGGCTTTGGTGAAAATCGCCAAACTCCAGAATCTTGTAAAAATTATCACCTAACTAATATTAACTAACTTCAAAATGAATGAAAAACTTTTCTACTCAAAGGTGAGTGCCGGGTTCTTGCGAACTGTTGTAGCCTCGGCGCCCGCCGCGCAGGTCCCCGAGGGGATTCCTGCATTTCTTTGTCGTTCAGCGTTATTTCATGATGGAAATGTTGCTGGCAACGACTGCAATGGCTACCATTACGGTAATGAGAATTGTCATTGTTTCCATATCCTACAATCTTTTTACGTTAAACTAATACTTATTTCAAATCTCTCTGTGTCAGGGCTTTCGCCCCTTCACTCGTTGGGTCCTCCGACCCTCCGTTGTTCTTTTTCCCCTCAATGCTGGGGCTTGCGGTCTATGACTCTTATGATGGCCAGCGGGCCAAGCGTTGCGAGGATAATTACTAATGCTATCATGCTTGTCGTTTCCTCCTTTTCTAATCCTAAAACAATCTTCAACCTTTTGCCTTTCTTGAGCTCCACCGATGTGGTTCATTCAGGCCTCATTGGTCGTCCTTTTTTCTTTTGACGCTGCAAAGTTACGCCAACTTTGCCACCCCGCAATACTTATTGCAAGTTTTTTGCCTAAAAATGCCCTTTTTATTGACTAATATCAAGGTTTGTGTGCGTACACATCAAAAAATTACAGCTTTTTGACCCTTTTCCGCCGTTTTCTGGTTCGCCGAAATCCGCCCCATTTTCCTGCCCAAACCACGGCCCTGCCCTATATTATATATAAGGTATCGCGCGCGTATATATATAATAGGTGTGGAATGGGGCGAAAAAGTCCGCCAGTTGCCTGAAAAAACGGCGCGGACCGCTCGCCAAACCGCCAAAGTGCCGGAAAAGCACCGCAGAAGTGCCCAAAAAATCCCGCGGAAGCATCAAAACGCGGGGCGCAGGCATAGGAATCTTCATTTTGCCGCCTGCAAAAAGCCCCGTTCAGGACTGCCATAAAAAAAGACAACGATTCTCACGAACCGTTGCCTCCCTATTTTTAACCTAAACCTTAACTATGAAAAAATCTAATTTTTCAATGCAAATTTGGCGATTTATTTTGACATGGCAAAACCTTGGGCAATAAATTTTCGTAAAAACTGAGTATTTATGCCGTTTTTATGTTATAAAACATAGAAAAATCGACTTTTTGCTATGTCGAAAGCGCATTTTCTCGGTCCTTTTGCGTATTTTTGCGGAACGAAACAGCAACGCAAGAATCATTGAAGAACTCAGCAATCCGCCTATGACGCCACAAAACATCGATGCAGCAACCCTGGAATTCGCACGCGAACACCGTGAAGACGATGTGCGCCAGCTCATGCTCAGCCAAGGAAGGTTCCCTGGCATCGACATGCGCATGGCCGCCACGCAAATCGAGGGGTGGCAACTGGCGCGCGCCAAACTCCCCACTTGGGCAGCCACCGACGGCGTATGGTTTCCGCCGCGGCTGTCGATGGAGCAATGCTCGAGCGAAGCCACGGCGCGCTACAAGCAGCGGTTCGTGCCAGTGGCGGCGGGAGAAACGCTCCGCTTGGCCGACCTCACCGGCGGATTTGGCGTGGACGCTGCAATGATGGCGTGCGGCCGCGGCTTTGCGCTGCTCACGGTGGCCGAACCCAGCGCCCTGCTTTGCACCCTGCTGCGCCACAACCTGCCGCTGCTGGGGGTGGTGCAGAGCGAAGTGGCCTGCACCACCGCCGAGCAACTGCTGCCCACGCTGCCGCAGCAGGACCTCATCATGCTTGACCCCTCGCGGCGCGATGCCCACGGCGGAAAGGTGGTGGAACTCGCCGATTGCGTGCCAAACATACTTGAAATCAACGACTTGTTGCTGCAGAAGTCGCCACTTGTGCTGCTCAAACTCTCGCCCATGCTCGACATTCGGCGCGCAGCGCAGCAACTGCATGGCGTGGCCGAAATCCACGTGGTGAGCCTCGAGGGCGAATGCAAGGAACTGCTTGTGCTTCTTCGCCGCAACGCCCTGAATGTCAGTGACCCGCGCCTCTTTTGCGTCAACCTCATGCAGAAGCCGTCGCAGGGCGGACGCACGCTGCTCGACCCCATCATCGCCTTCACCGCCGCCGAAGAGCGCAGCGCCGTTTGCCACATGGCCGAAGAACCTCAGTCGTGGCTCTACGAACCCAACGCCTCGCTGCTCAAGGCAGGCGCCTTCCGCACTGTGGCTATGGTCTTTGACGTCAGTCCGCTGGCGCCGAGCAGCCACCTCTACACCAGCGCCGAGCCTGTGCCGAATTTCCCCGGCCGCACCTTCCGCATTGTCGGCTTTTCCACCCTGCAGAAACAGCCGCTTCGCCAGTTGCTGAGCGGTTTGCAGCGCGCCAACCTCACCGTCCGCAACTTTCCGCAGAGCGTGGCCGAACTGCGCAAGCGCCTCCATCTCGGCGAGGGCGGCGACGACTACCTCTTCGCTACCACCCTCAGCGACGGACGGAAGGTCATTATCCGTTGTCGAAAGCCCTGACAACCAACATTTTCCCGAAGAAAACCACATCCCATGCCCCATACAAAAGAACCTGCCGCCGCCACTACCTCGCCCACCCGCAAGCGATACTTTGGCAACGCGTATGCGCCCCTTTGGCAGCGCGTATGCGCCCCTTTAGAAACGCCTCGGCGCCACGGCAATAAAGCATCGGCGTAGGGACCAAAACTTTATGCATTTATGCAAGAAATTCGGGGCGCAGTATGCAATCCGCCGCAGAGAAATCGGAAAACGAAGGGCTTTTTTTTCGAAAACGACCGCACTCGTTTTGAAAAACGACCGCAGTCGTTTTGCAAAATCACCGCAGTCGTTTTTTGACCGCGCCGAACCCCTTTGATTTTCAGCCTGTTGCAAAATCGGCTTTTTGGCGCAATTTTTCGCCCCTTTGCCGCGGCGGTTATGCAGCGGTTATGCGCCTTTTTGCATAAAAAAGCCAGGGCGGCGGATTAAACTTTTTTCGGCCGCCGCCATCATAAGTGCAAGAGAAAGCAACTAATTTACTCACTTAAAAAAATGAACGAAACCATGAGAACCTTGAAGACGATGATGATGGCAGTGGCGCTCTTCGCCATTACGGCAACCGCAGACGCCATGAGCTACACGAAGGCACGCGAGTACGCGCTGTTCCTCACCGACAAAATGGCCTACGAGCTCGCCCTCTACGACGACCAGTACAGCGCCTGCTACGAGATTAACCTGGACTACATCATGTGCATTGACTCCTATTCCGACATCATGGGCTACTACTGGCAGCGCCGCAACACGGAACTGAGCTATGTGCTGACCTCCGCCCAGTATGCGCAGTTCATCGCAAGCGAATACTTCTACCGCCCCGTGAGCTACGTGGGAAACCGCTACGTGTGGAGCATCTACAACCGCTACCCGAGGAACCGCTACTACATGGCTGCGCCCAATGTCTATAAGACTTACCGCGGCGGCAACCGTTTCTACCACGACAGCCCCTACAAAGGCCGCGTGTTCGGCGGCGACCGCCCCGCCATTCCAGGCAAAGTGGGCGCCGGACGCAAGGGCAACAACCCCTATGTTGGGCACCAGCCGAACAACCAGCCGAACGTTCAGCACAATCAGGGCATGGGCAGCAACCGTGGCAACGCCAGCCGCTCGACGAACAACAACGCTTCGAACGCCCAGCGCCCCACGATGACTCGCCGCGAGGCCGTGAACCAGAGTGAGCAGAACAACCGCACAATGATGCAGCAGCAGCGCACCAGCGCCACTTCCAGCCGCTCTGCAACCACCACCAACCGCGCAGCATCGGGCACCAGCCGCGGCTCGGGCGCCGGCAGACGCTAACCCTCAACCTAAACCACAACGAAAAAGAAGCCTCCAAGCGGGGGCTTCTTTTTTTGTGCATGGCGGAAATTTGTTTGCGCAGTGGCGGGATTTTGGTTTTTGAATCGCTGGCTTTTGTGTGTGAAATCGCCGTTTTTTGGTTCAGAAATGAAAAATTTACGGGTTGCATGGCAATTTTGTTACAAAAATGTTGCAGGTTACAGGGAAAAGCAATAAATTTGCAGCGCTTAAGCATTTTAGATTGGAAAATCAAACCACTTGCCATGAAAACTTTTCGAAATGTAAGTAGCTTGCTCATGCTTCTGCTCCTGTGCGTTTGCACGCGGGCGCAGGCACAGAATATGTATGTGTGCCAGGGCACGAGCTACACGACCATCGGCATCGAGGAAGGGCTGGAATTCGTCTATAGCGACGACGGCGCGACGGTGACGATTGGCAGCAGCGCATTCACTGTGGCAGACATCGACAGCATCGTCTTCACCGAGCCGACCTTCGTGGAGGACGACGGCATCGTCTATATCACCTACAGCGGCACGAGCGCCGAAGTGATTGTGCCGAGCTCGCTCACCGACGTGGTGACCTACACCATCGACGGGGCCGACGTGACCGTGACCAGCACGACCACCGACACGGAAATCACCTACAGCGTGAGCGGCACGTCGAGCGACGGAAGCCTCACCATGAACGGCAGTTACAAGTGCACCGTCATCCTCAACGGCGTTGACCTGACCAGCACGACGGGCGCGGCCATTCAGATTCTCAACGGTAAACGCATTGCCGTGCAGCTGGCCGAGGGCACTGAGAACTCGCTGACCGACTGCAGCAACGGCGACCAGAAGGCCTGCTTCTACATCAAGGGCCACGCGGAGTTTGCCAAGGGCGGCAGCCTGACCGTGAAGGGCAACACGAAGCACGCCATCAAGACGGGCGAATATTGCTTCCTGAAGAAGACGGTGGGCAGCATCACCGTCACGGGCGCCGTGAACGACGGCATACACGCCGGGCAGTATTTCAAGATGAACGGCGGCACGCTCACCATCAGCGGCACGGGCGCCGACGGCCTGCAGGCCGAGGTGACCGACGACAGCACTGACGAACTGAACGGCCAGATGCTCATCAACGGCGGCACCATCAACATTACCACGACGGCCGACACGTGCGATGCCATCAAGGCCGACTCGCTCATGACCATCAACGGCGGCACCATCACGGTGAAAGCCACGGGCGACGGTTCGAAGGGCATCAAGGCGAAATATCAACTCATCGTGAACGATGGCACCATCAATGTGACCACTACGGGCAGCACGCTCGGCTCCAGCAGCGACGACTGGGGCGGAGGCGGCTGGGCACCGCGCCGCGGTCCT
>Ga0065709_1029404_pt1 | contig 24583 bp, 17 predicted proteins | sample Hoacrofraction14_2_FD_59096 | JGI IMG/M metagenome (GOLD analysis project Ga0065709, IMG submission 59096) | Hoatzin crop microbial communities from Cojedes, Venezuela, sample from fiber fraction 14 v1 | ecosystem: Host-associated > Birds > Digestive system > Esophagus > Crop | place: Venezuela...
TCACCGAAAAACTCTGAATCGCCTTGTCGCCGTCCGCCGTAAGTTTTTCCTGATCCGCCGCCTTATCCGGCACCAGATAATACACTAAATACACGCCGATGTGTTCCCCGTCTTCGAGCAAATAGAGTTTGCCGTTCGAGTTGTAATCCTCATACTCCACCGTCATGTCGTAGACATGGCCCGTGAAGGCGGCGGCAGTCTTATCCGCTGCGCCGATTTGCGTCTCCGTCACGTTTTCAAGCGTCAGCTTCTCAATCATGAGCAGGTTCTTGAGCTCCGTCGGGCGTTTCTCTGCCAGCTCCTTCAGGTCATCCGCCGAGTAAATCGCGGCGCCCGAGGTGTCCGTGTCAAAGTACGCCGCATAGACGCACAGCTCCGTGGAAATGGCCATAAATCCGTTGCCCGTGTCCTGTGAGGGCACGCTCTCCGGCACCACCGCCGACAGCCCGTTCCTGGAACTCGCCAGCTTGTAGCCCGCGTCCACGGATACAGCTTCGGAGCTCTCCTCGGCGGGGGTGCTTGATTCCTCGGCGGGGATTGAACTCGATTCTTCCGCGGGAGTTGAACTCGACTCCTCGGCCGGGGCTGAACTACTTGATTCCTCAGCCGATATTGAACTCGACTCTTCCATCGACTCGTTACTTGATTCTTCCGTAGGAGCAACGCTTGATTCCTCAGTAGAACTCTCTTCACTTGAGCTTTCTTCAGCCGAACTTTCCTCGACTGAACTCTCTTCAATCGAGCTTTCTTCGGCAGAACTTTCCACTTCGGAACTCTCTTCGGCAGAACTTTCCACTTCGGAACTCTCTTCGGCAGAACTTCCCTCTACAGAGCTCTCCTCTTTTGAACTCGTTTCCTCAGAACTTACTTCGACCGATTGACTTTCTTCCGGTTTAGATTCTGAGCCGCCCATAAACTTAGTCACAAAAACCACAGCCGCCGCGATGATCAACAGAACAAGGATGATAGCCACCACTTTTCCGCCGCCCTTTTTCGGAGTCTTCGGCGCCGGTTGACTCGCCGTCGATTGATTTGCTGCCGGCTGTTTAGCCGACTGATTCACCGGTTGGCTTGCAGCTTCTTGTTTTTCCGCCGGCTGCGACGACTGAGTCGCTGCCAGCAGATTCGTTCCGCACTTAGGACAGAACTTCAGCCCTTCCGGTAACTTTTGGCCGCAATTAGGACACTGCATTTATGTCTTCCTCCATTAAATTCAGATTTGTCCTAAAGTGTACCATAGAAGAGAGAAAAAGGAAAGTGACCAAATTTCGGTCAAAGACCACAGCGCAGCTTTAAACCCAAGGGCGCCCCTCACAGGATTCTGTTCGGTGCCCGGGGTGAGGACCGTAGCGCAGCTCTAGGTCCGAACCCCCGGCACCGACAGAATCCCGCGAAAAAAGCCCCTTCACAAATTAGGAATTAAGTGATACAATGTGTCACCGATACCCCGGAAAAGAGGCACCGACGCCAAGGCGAAAGTATAAACCGCGGCGACGGCATAAACCAAAAACTTGATATCTCAGTGAGGTCTGATTTAAAAATGAATGAAACCGTGAAGGAAGAGCTGAAGGAAGGGGCCATTGTCATCCTGCAGGTGCTGATTGGGTGCATTCTGTACTCTCTGGGCATGAACCTGTTTTATGACAAGGCCAAACTGCTGGCAGGCGGGGCGGCGGGAATCGCCCAGATTGTGCATTACGAGTTCGGCACGCCCGTGGGCCTGGTGGTGTTCCTGATTAACATTCCTTTGTTTATCATCGGCTGGTTCTTTGTAAACCGCAAATTCTGCATATACAGTCTGATCGGAATGCTCATCTTTTCGTTTACCCTGTCGCTGTTTGACGGGCTGACAATCCCTTACGAGTCCACGCTGACGTCGGTCGTACTCGGCGCCCTGCTCGTCGGACTCGGGGTCGGGATCATTTACCGGAGCGGCGCTTCAGTGGGCGGAACCGATATCATCAACAAGATTCTTCATAAGTATTTTGCTGTGAACATGGCGACGTCCGGCCTGATTCTGAACTGCATTATCGTGTGCGTTTCAGCGCTGATTTACGGACTGGATCAGGCGGTGCTGACCGTCGCGGCCATGTTTATCGCCTCCAAGGTGACCTCGTTCTGTATCGACGGAATCGACCACAGGCGCGTGATTCTGATTATCACGGATAAGAAGGATGAGCTGGCCGATGCGCTCATGGACCACCTGAGCCGTGGTGTGACCGAGATTGATGCGCATGGTGCGTTCACGCACAAGGAGCACAGCCTGCTCTACTGCGTCATCAGTAAGCATCAGCTGCCGGCGCTCAAGACGACCATCAAGAAGACCGATCCGAAGGCCTTCTTTACCATCATCATGGCGACCGGGGTTTACGGCAACGGCAACAGCTTTTTCTCGTTCCAGCACATCGATTCGTAAGGCGCGCGCCGGGGGCGGCCGAAAAATGTCCAAAAACCATCTTTTTCAGGCTTTTGAGCCCGTTTTTCGGCCGTTTTCGGGCGGGTCTCGGCCGGGCTTCGGCCGGGATGCGCCGAGGGGACAGATCCAACTGTCATTCTGCCTAAAAATAAAGGCAAAAAGAGCCCGAAAAAACGTCAAAAAACAAGCGATTTTAAGCGCCCGAAAAGGGCGTTTTTTCTTGTATTTAAGCGGGTTTTATGATATAATTAGACAGTTGCTTTTTAGGGCGAAATCGACATTCAAAAAACGGATTTTGGGAGCCGCCGGATGTGTCGTTTTTTCACCCTGTAAATAGAGTCAGGAGGTTTGTTTTGAGCAAGAACGAGAAGACACAGGAAACGAATGAAACAAAAGAGACAAAAGAAGAGCAGCAGTTGAATCTCGAGCTTGACGAGAAAGATAAAGAAGCCCGAGACATTTTAAGAGCCGCTGACGAGGCGGACGCCGCTGACGCCGCGCTGATGGGGGACTACCACCACGAGAGCGAGAAGGTCACGCAGGATCTGACCGTTCAGACGGAGTACACCGCTGCCCAGATTCAGATTCTGGAGGGCCTGGAGGCTGTGCGCCGCCGCCCCGGTATGTACATCGGCTCGACTTCTTCGCCCGGCCTTCACCATCTGGTTTACGAAATCGTAGACAACTCGGTGGATGAGGCGCTGGCCGGCTACTGCACCAAGATTGAAGTCACCATCAACGAAAACAACTCAATTACGGTCGTGGATAACGGCCGTGGTATTCCGGTTGACATCCAGCCGCAGAAGGGAATCTCCGGCGTAGAGGTCGTGTACACCGTGTTGCATGCCGGTGGTAAGTTCGGCGGCGGCGGGTACAAGGTCTCCGGCGGTCTGCACGGCGTGGGTGCGTCCGTTGTGAACGCCCTCTCCACTCGCGTGGACGTGGACGTGCATATTGACGGGAAAATTCATCACATCGCGTTTGAGCGCGGCAAGACCGTGGAGCCGCTGACCGTGGTCGGGGAGACCAAGAAGACCGGTACCACCGTGACCTTCCTGCCGGATGACCAGATTTTCGACCATGTGGTTTATGATTTTGACACGCTGGCGCTGCGTCTGAGAGAGACGGCGTTTTTGACCAAGGGGCTGACGATTACCCTCGAGGACAAACGCGAGGGCCAGCAACAGAAAAAGAAATACCACTACGACGGCGGTATCCGCGAGTTCGTGGCGTACGCGAACGAAAACAAAACCCCTCTGTACGATAAAATCATGTACGCCGAGGGCATGAAGGACGGCGTTTACGTTGAGGTCGCGCTTCAGCATAACGACAGCTATACGGATAACACCTACACCTTTGTTAACAACGTTAACACCCCGGAAGGCGGTACGCATCTGGTAGGCTTCAGAGCCGCTTATACGCAGGTGCTGAACGACTATGGCGCGAAGAACAAGCTCCTCAAAGAGGATGAAAAGCTTTCCGGCGATGACGTGCGTGAGGGTCTGACCTGCGTGCTTTCGGTCAAGATTGGGGATCCTCAGTTTGAGGGACAGACCAAGCAGAAGCTCGGTAATGCCGAGGCGCGTGGCGCCGTGGCGGCCGTGGTGAAGGATGGTCTGACCTTCTTCCTGGAGCAGAATCCGGCGATTGCGAAGGCCATTATCTCTAAGGCTGTGCTGGCCGCGCGGGCTCGTGACGCGGCGCGTAAGGCGAAGGAACTGACCCGCCGTAAGACGGCGCTTGAGTCCTCTACCCTGCCCGGCAAGTTGGCGGACTGCTCGGATCGTAATCCCGAGAACTGCGAGATCTACCTCGTGGAGGGTGATTCCGCCGGCGGCTCCGCAAAGGGTGCGCGTACCCGTAAAACGCAGGCCATCCTGCCGCTGCGTGGTAAGATTCTGAACGTTGAGAAGGCGCAGGAGCACCGCATTTTGGAGAACAACGAAATCCGGTCCATGATTACCGCCTTTGGTACCGGTATCCGCGAGGATTTCGATATCACCAAGCTTCGTTACCACAAGATTATCATCATGACCGATGCTGATGTCGATGGTGCTCATATCCGTACGCTCATGCTGACCTTCTTCTACCGTTTCATGCCACAGCTCATCGAAGGCGGGTACGTGTACATTGCCCAGCCGCCGCTGTACCGCGTGGAAAAGGGCAAGAAGGAGCTGTACTACGCCTACTCCGATGAGGAGCTGGAGAAGATTAAGAAACAGATCGGCATGAAGGACGGCGTGGAAGACAAAACCGTTGAAATCCAGCGTTACAAGGGTCTGGGTGAGATGGATGCCAACCAGCTGTGGGAGACGACCATGGATCCCGCGCGCCGCATTCTGCTCAAGGTGCAGATGGATGATGCGCTGGCGGCAGACCAGATCTTTACCATGCTGATGGGCGACAAGGTTGAGCCGCGCCGTGAGTTCATTGAAGCCAACGCGAAATATGCGACACTCGATACGTAAGGAGGGAAAAACAGATGGCTGATGATAAAAACAAAACCCCGGATGTGACACCCTTAAGCGAGCAGCAGCATGATCGCGTTGAGGTCGTTCATCTTGAAAAATTAATGAAGGAAAGCTACATCGACTACGCGATGAGCGTTATCGTGGCGCGTGCCCTTCCCGATGTCCGTGACGGCCTTAAGCCCGTTCAGCGCCGTATTCTGTACGCCATGAGCGAGCTGGGCCTGACCCCTGATAAATCCTATCGTAAGTCGGCGCGTATCGTCGGTGATACGATGGGTAAATATCACCCCCACGGTGATAGCTCGATTTATGACGCCATGGTCCACATGGCGCAGGATTTCTCCATGCGCTACATGCTGGTCGACGGCCATGGTAACTTCGGCTCGGTGGACGGTGACGGCGCGGCCGCCATGCGTTATACCGAGGCGCGTTTCTCCAAGATTGCTTTGGAGATGTTATCCGACATCAACAAGGATACCGTTGATTTCGGCGACAACTTTGATGCGTCCCTGAAGGAGCCTCTGGTGCTGCCGGCCCGCTTCCCGAACCTGTTGGTAAACGGCACGGGCGGTATCGCCGTTGGTATGGCGACCTCCATCCCGCCGCACAACCTGGGCGAGGTGATTGACGCCGTGGTGAAGATTATTGATAACCATGTCCTCGAGAACCGCGAGACAGATGTCGAGGAACTGATTAAGATTGTCAAGGGCCCTGACTTCCCGACCGGTGCTACGATTTACGGCACCCGTGAGGTTGAGCAGGCGTACCGCACCGGCCGCGGCCGTGCCGTTGTCCGTGCAAACATGGAGATCGAGGAGATCAGCGGACATCGTCAGCGGATTGTGGTCACCGAGATTCCGTATCAGGTCAACAAGGCCCGGCTGATCGAGCGCATCGCCGAATTGGTCAAGGACAAGCGGATTGAAGGAATCTCCGATCTGCGGGATGAGTCCGACCGTACCGGTATGCGGATTGTAATCGACCTTAAGCGTGAAGCCAACGCAAAGGTCATTATGAACCAGCTGTACAAAAACACGCCGCTGCAGGATTCGTTCAGCTTTAACATGCTGGCGCTCGTCGACGGGCAGCCGAAGGTTCTGAACCTCAAGCAAATCCTGACCTACTATCTGGATCACCAGAAGGACGTCGTGACCCGCCGGACGAAGTACGACCTCGCGAAGGCGCAGGCCCGGGCTCATATCCTGGAGGGCTTGCTGCTCGCGCTCGACCATATCGACGAGATTATCTCGATTATCCGCGGTTCCAAGACCGTGGAGGAAGCGAAGAATACGCTGATTGTCCGCTTCGGGCTGGACGACGTTCAGGCACAGGCCATCGTGGACATGCGTCTGAGAGCGCTGACAGGTCTGGAAAGAGACAAGCTGCAGTCGGAGTACGATGACCTTGAGGGCAAGATTGCCGAGTATCAGGGCATTCTTTCCAACGAGAACCTGCTGTACGGCGTTATCAAGGAAGAGCTTCTGATTGTCAAGACCAAGTATGCCGACGACCGCCGCACCTACATCACTTATGAAGAGGGCGAGATCAATCTCGAGGATCTGATTAAGAATGAGCAGTGCGTCGTCACAATCACGAACCTGGGCTATGTCAAGCGTACATCGATTGACATGTACCGTTCGCAGAACCGCGGCGGCAAGGGCGTTAAGGGTGTGGAGACCCGCAAGGATGATTATGTGAAGGACATCTTCGTGTGCTCTTCGCATGATTACCTGCTCTTCTTCACCACCAAAGGCCGTGTGTACCGCATGCGAGCCTTCGAGATTCCGGAGGCCGGCCGTACCGCCAAAGGAACGGCGATTGTCAACCTGCTGCAGCTAAACGGCGGTGAGCAGGTCTGCGCCGGCATCCAGATGAAGGATTCCAAGACCGAGAAGGGCTTCCTGGTCATGGCGACCAGCGACGGTACCGTCAAGAAGACGGCCCTCTCTGAATATTCAAATATCCGCACGAACGGCCTGAACGCGATTAGCTTGGCCGAGGGTGACCAGCTCATCGAAGTCAAGCGCACCAGCGGCAAGGACGAGATCTTCCTGGGCTCCAACGAAGGTAAGATGATTCGCTTCAAGGAATCCGACATTCGTGCCACCGGCCGTTCCACGATGGGCGTTAAGGGAATGACCCTCACCGGCAAGGACCATATCATCGGAATGAGCCTGGCGAGCGAGGGTGATGCACTCCTGTCCGTGTCTGAGAACGGTCTGGGCAAGCGCACCGAGCTCTCCGAGTTCTCCACGCAGCACCGCGGCGGCAAGGGTGTGTTCTTCTCCAAGATCACCGCAAAGACCGGCCCGCTGATTACCTTCAAGGTGGTCGCTGCCGATCAGGATCTGATGATCATCAACACCTCCGGCGTCATCATCCGCATGGCCATGGATTCCGTCCGTATGACGGGGCGCGTTGCCTCCGGCGTGAAGCTGATCTCCCTCAAGGAGGACGAGAAGCTGGTGTCCGTCGCCGTTGTCCCGAACGAGCCGAAGGACGAGGACGAAGGCTCCGAGGCGTAATTCAAAATCCATATAAAGCAAAAATCAGAGCTTCCAAAGGAGGCTCTGATTTTTTTAGTTTAGCTGTCCGCATCATTCCAGTTTAGCTTTTGGCATCATTCGTCACGATGCTCAGGATCGCTTCCGCAGCGTTGGCTGAAAAATAAGCGGCTTGCTTTTCTTTCATCATCTGGACCTTGACAGGGTCGCTTAAAAGCGCCAGCGCCTCCCGGCTTAAGTCCGCCGGCGAATCAGCCGTCACGGCGAGGCCATGAGCGCACAGAAAGTCGATATTATGCGACTCAAGTCCGGGCACAGCATTCATGAACACCGTCGGAATCCGGCGCGTGAGCGCCTCCGTCGATGTCAGCCCGCCCGCCTTGGTGATCAGCACGTCACAGGAGCGCATGTACAGGTCCATCTTTTTCGTGTACGGCACAGGGATGACGCGCTTGTCCATCAGGCTCTGATTCAGCATCGTATACAACCGCTGGTTCGTACCGGTCAGCACAATAAATTTCGTATGTTCATCCGAATTCTTCAAAAGGTGCGCCAGCAACAGGCCGATGTTCCCCGCCCCCATGCTGCCGAGGGAGAAGAGAACGATCTTGTCCGAATCCGCCAGCCCCAGCTGTGCTCTGGCCTCGGCCTTGCTCGTCGTGGCATAGCAGGTCGGGCTGACCGGAATACCGGTTTCAAACAGCTTCGCCTCCTCCAGCCCCGCCGCCGCAAACTCAGCCATGAGGTCTTTGGGAATAAAATAACCATCCGTCTTCGTCTGCTCCACCGTGGGCGAACAGCTGTAATCCGTAGCGATGAAATAAACCGGCGGGAGGGTCGAGCTCGCCGTTGTCGAGCGCGCGGCCGCCGCGGTGGCCATGAGCGCCGGAAAGACGTGGACGCACAGCACCGCATCAAAGCCGCCGGCGATGACATAATCCGAGTAATTCCCTGCGTGGAGCGCCATTTCGTGGTACGCCGTTGTGGTCGGATGGCTCACGATGAAGTCATAGCCCTTGCCGTAGGTTTTCGGCATAGCCCGGTACATGAAAATATGACTTTTGACAATCGTGTCTTCGACGCTTTTCGGGACGAAGGAAAGTGCGTTATAAATGACGGCCTCGTGTCCCAGCAGGCCGGCTTCTTCCTTGAGCGCGCGAGCCGCCGCATTGTGGCCGCCGCCGGTGTTGCAGGTCAAAATCAAAAGCTTCATGAGTTCTCCTCCCGGCGTTTGGCTTGCGCCTGTGCTTGTGCTTGTGCTTCTTGCGCTTCTTGCGCTTGCGCTTGCTCCCTTCGTTTCAAAAGATCCTTAAGACGCTTAAGACGCGGTCGGTTATAGCGCTGAATCATGAGCGAGCCGAGATTGGAAATCGTATACAGAACCATCCCGACGATTCTCGGCCAGCCTTCCATAAAATGCCAGAACAACAGATTCCCTGCGATGATCAGCAGCACATGCACGACCTCGGCCCGGCAGGTTTCCTGCAGCATCACCTTCAAATCTTCTGTCGACGGTTTGGCTTTCATCTTCTTAGGTACCATCCCCGGAAAGGCCTGACTCAGGTCAAAGGAAAAATCCTTCCACTTCTGGATGTGAAAGGTTTTCTCATAGAAGTGCCCTTCTTTTTCAAAGGAATGGGGAGCAAATGGCTTCTTTTCATAATGAAACCACGCCCTCGGAATCAACTGGCCCAAAGACCCGCTCAGTCCCCCGAGAACCAGCACAATCACAGCAAAAATCAGGTACTGCCGCATGAAAAAATAGCAAGGCCAGTCGGTATGGCGGCCGAATACATAAACCATGGAGAGGATCAGCAGGAGGATCAGCACCCCCAGATGCGAAAGGATGTATGGGACGTTAACTTTCTTTGGTTGATTCATCGGATTCATTCCTTTAATCTATAGTTATTCAATTATAAAAGAAATCCCCGTAAGCTTCAACTTACGGGGAACCGTCTTTTTATCATTTGGGTGAAATTGTTTAAGGCCAAAAGCGGCATATTACAGCAACGTCCGGCCTTCCAGCGCACGGGTCAGCGTGACTTCGTCCACGTACTCCAGATCGCCGCCGACCGGGACGCCGTTCGCAATGCGGCTCACCTTGATGCCCAGCGGCTTGATGAGCTTGGACAGGTACATGGCCGTCGTCTCGCCCTCGACCGTCGGATTTGTCGCGACAATCACTTCCTTCACCGTGTCGTCCTTGAGTCGGTCCAGCAGCTCCTTGATGCGCAGCTCATTCGGGCTCACGCCGGAAAGCGGCGAAATGACGCCCTGCAGTACATGATACACCCCGTTAAACTGGCGGGTGCGTTCATAAGCCGCCTTGTCACGGTCCTCCTCGACCACCATGATGGTCGAGTGGTCACGCCTCGGGTCCGCACAAATCGCACATTCATCACCATCCGAGAGGCTGCAGCACACCTTGCAGTATTTAACGTTCGCCCGCGCATCCACGATGGCCTGGGATAGCTTGTCCGTCTCCTCCTTCGGCATGCGGATAATGTGCAGCGCCAGACGCTGCGCACTCTTCCGGCCTATGCCGGGGAGGCGCGAGAGCTCTCCGATCAGGTTCCCCACAGGGGTAGAAAATTCTTCCATACCTTCTCCTTTACGAGTGGCAGTGTTGCTTTTTCAAAATCAGAACAGGCCGTTCAGGTTCATGCCGGAAGGCATGCCGCCGCCCAGGTTCTCCTCTGTATATTTGTCGACCTGACCCAGCGCATCATTGACCGCCGTCAGAATCAGATCTTGCAGCATCTCCACATCATCCGGATCCACAGCCTCAGGCTGAATCTCCACGGCCGTCAGCGCCTTCTGGCCGCTGCACTTTACCTTGACCGCGCCGCCGCCCGAGGTCCCCTCGAACTCCATGGTCTCCAAGGCCTTCTGGGCTTCCTCCATCTGCCGCTGCAGGCGCTGCGCCTGCTTCATCAGGTTCTGCATGTTGCCGGGCATCCCGGTAAATCCACCACGTTTTGCCATTTTTTCATCCTCCGAAATTATTTCATTTTGACGGAAAGACTGGGCTCTCCGGTCTTCTTGCGAAGAAAATCTTCGATGAGTTTCACCTTTTCGTTATCGTTCATAGTCAGCTGGCGCAAAAACACCGGCTGATCCGTCCACAGCAGGCACTCGTTCGGCCCGCCCGGCACAATCTCCACAAACCGCAGACACGCAAGGCTTCCGTTCTGCGAAATCAGCTCCTCCCGGTAGCTCTTCCAGTCATTTTTCAGCCGGCTTATGTCCACGCTTCGCTGTGCCGAAGGCGCGAGAACCGAAGGCGCGAGCGCCGAAGGCGCTTCAGCCCTTCCCGCTTGTGTTACAGGCTGCGTGGCAGGCTGTCGAGTTGTTTGCGTCGGTTGGGTCGCCGGCGGCTGCGTTCGCTGAGGTGCCACCTGCGACGGCGGAGCCTGCACTCCCATGTTCTGCGTGGCCATCCGAATCAAGGCCACCTCAATCAAAATCCGTCGTTGGGTTTCTACCTTTAAAGTCGCCTCCAGGCGGGAAAGTTCTTCAATCCAGCCGGAAAGCTCCGCCGGCGTGGTCATGGACGCCAATCTCTCCACGGTCTGCATGGACGCGGCACTCAGAAGCGAAAGATCTCTCGCCCTCGTGCCAAGCACTCTGGACACCAGCACATCCCGCAGAAATCCGTTCCAGGAAATCACAAACTGCACCGCATCACGGCCGGTATCAAACACACTGGCTACACCGTCCAGAAGCGCCTTGACATCGCGCCGAATCAGCGCATCCGTCATGCTCATGAAGACTTCTCCGGAAGCGGCACCCAGCACCTCCTCGACCTTGTCCAGTGTAATCGGCTCATTCGTGTAATACGCGCGGCACTGGTCTAAAAGACTCAGCGCATCACGCATGGAGCCATCCGCTACGCCGGCAATGAAATGAAGCGCGTCCTCAGAAGCCTCCATCCCCTCGAGCGAGCACACCTTCGAAAGCTGTTGCCGGATTTCATCCTGCGTAATCCTCCGGAAATCATACCGCTGGCAGCGGGAAACGATGGTCGGAAGCACCTTCTGCGGGTCCGTCGTCGCCAGCACGAAAATCGCATGCGCCGGCGGCTCCTCCAGCGTCTTCAGCAGCGCATTAAACGCCGCCGGAGACAGCATGTGCACCTCATCAATAATGTAAACCTTATAGCGGCCGCGCGCCGGGGTGTACTGCACCTCTTCCCTTAAATCACGGATGTTGTCCACGCCGTTGTTGGAGGCGGCGTCAATCTCGATGACGTTGAAATTGCTCTCACCTTCACGGCAGAGCTCGCACTCGTTGCAGGGGTTGCCGTCCACCGGGTGCAGGCAATTCACCGCCCGCGCAAACACCTTCGCCATGGACGTTTTGCCCGTGCCGCGGGTGCCCGTAAACAAGTACGCGTGACCGATCTGATTGTATTTTACCTGATTGCGGAGCGCGGCCACCACGGCCTTCTGACCCACAATCTCATCAAACGTTTTCGGCCTATACTTTCGATACAATGCCAGATAAGACATGGCGCTCCTTTCACAACTAAAGATAAAATAAGCTCCGGGACGCTTACCACCCGGCAGGTCATATCACATAGAAAAGATTTCTTAGTGCTGCTTCCTTCCGGACCTGACACGATTCGAAATTTCCTATTGTATGGTACCGAATGGCAGTTCGATTCCCGGAGCATTGTTTAGTATAATGCAAAATCCCGGCTTAGTCAAGGACAAGCGGAGCCTTTACTCTGCCAGCTGTTGGTGGATGGACCGGAGTACGACGAGCGTGATGATAAAGGTCAGAAGGTCTGCCACGGGCATGGAGTACAGGATTCCGTCCAGGCCGAAGAAAACTGGCAGCAAAATGGGCAGCACGACGCCGAAAATCACCTCACGGCAGAGCGAAATCAGGGTTGACAGGAAGGCCTTGCCCAAGGACTGCAGGAAAATAAAGGCTCCCTTGTTCACGGTGGCGAGCGTCATCATGCACAGATAAATCCGGAAGCACTTGCGGGCAAACTCGGTATAATACGAGCTTTCGTTGGCAGCGCCGAACAGGGAAATCAGCGCATCCGGGAAGAACTCGACAATCAGCGTGGCCACAAAGCCGACCAGTGCCTCGAGCGTCATGATTTTGATCAGCAGCTCCCGCGCACGGTCCTTGCGCCCGGCGCCCATGTTATAGCCGACGACCGGGATGCAGCCGGCGGACAGACCGATGGCAATCGAAATCACAATCTGGAAGAACTTCATCACAATGCCGACCACCGCCATCGGAATCTGGGCAAGCTCCTCCTGCGAGAAAATCGGATCCAGCGCACCGTACTTCTGGACCATGTTGTTCACTGCGGCCATGGAAGCCACGAGGGAAATCTGCGAAAGGAAACTGGTCACGCCCAGCGGCAGGTAACGCTTTGCCAGCGCCGGATAAAGGCGGAAGCTATCCTTCTGAAGCGGGGCGGACTTCATGTGCGCAAGGTACCAGATGGACAGGGCGGCAGTCAGCACCTGCCCCGCCACGGTCGCCACGGCGGCGCCCATCATGCCCCAGTGGAAGCCGTAAATAAACAGCGGGTCCAGAATGATATTAACAATCGCTCCTCCGACGTTGGAGGCCATGGCGAACTTCGGGCTGCCGTCCGAGCGGATAATCGGGTTCATGGCCTGACCGAACATGTAAAACGGGATGCCGACCGTAATCCAGAAGAAATACTCCTTCGCATGACGGAACGTTTCCTCGTTGACCGTGCCGCCGAACATGGCCAGCAGCCGGTCAGAGAAAATCAGGTAAATCGCCGTCAGGAGAATGGACAGAATTAACGTTAAGACCACCGCGCTGCCGACGCTCTTGTGCGCGTCATCGCGGCGACCGGCTCCCAGCGAAATGCTCACAAACGCACAGCAGCCGTCACCCACCATGACGGCAAGCGAAAGTGCCACCACCGTCAAAGGGAAAACAACCGTATTGGCCGCATTGCCGTAGGAGCCGAGATAGCTCGCGTTCGCAATAAAGAGCTGATCGACGATGTTGTACAGCGCCGCCACCAGCAGGGAAATGATACACGGGACCGAGTACTTCCGAATCAGTTTGCCGATCGGCTCCTCTTCCAGAAAGGCGTTGGCCTTCATAGCAGTTTCTGCGCCCGGCTGCTCTCCCTGCCCTGCCATGGCGTTTTCTTGTTGCTGTTCTTTCATCTTTGAGTCCTTACTCATCTTTTCCTCCACACAAAAACAGTGTGCCGCGATCAGTCGGATTTACGCTAATCGCTACACACTGTGAATTTTGAAGTTTATTGTTCTCTCAAACAGATGCCCTATTGTAAAGCATTTTTCGAAAGATTGCAAAGGGTATTTTGGACAAAAACAGACGCTGTATTCAAGCGGCTTCAGGCATAATACTCGCCCAAGATCTCCTCAATTTTGGCAAACAGCTCGGCGGCGCTGTGACGGCGGCTCGAAGCACAGTCCTGCGCCTGCCGTCCGCAGATCAGACACGTCCGGTACCGCTCGCGGGACAGCTTCACCCCGTCCGTGCCAATCACGTCCATGTCAAACAGCCGGCCGAGCGGGTGTTCGTTTTCGATTCGCAGCGTAATCTCTTTGATTGCTTCTGCCTCGCCCGCAACCGAAAGCAGCAGTTCATCCCCCGTCTTTTCGTGGATTTCCTGTGCTTCAAGAACCTCCAGACCGGCTCCGGCAAGGCGCTCCAACAAGAGCATCTGCCCTTCCTCAAACGCCCGCCTGATTAGTTCGTTGGTCTTTACCGGTCCCGGAATGTTCATGCAAAAGCTGACAACCGGTTCATGATAGGTCTCAATCAGTGCCTGCTGCGCGTTCGCCCGCGCCTCACGCCGAAGCGCCATGTCCATGACATTTACGGTTTCACTGGTCATTTCTGAAGAACCCCCAGTGCCCACTCAGCATACATGTCGCTGTTCATGTACAACGACGGGCAATCAAGAAAGCACGCTGCAAGCTCGCTCATGTCCCCAATTTGATAATATTCCGCATCATCAAACCCGGCGGCCAGTTCCCCTATGTCTCCTTTTTCAAGCATTTTCAAGAATCTCTTGAAGTCTTTGTTTTCCCGGTTCACTTTACGGACAAGATCGGACGCCTTTCTGAGCTCATTATTGCGGTAGTAGAGTTCCGAAAGCGGCAGCAGAAACCGAGCCAGCTCTTCCTCGTCATAGTGCTCATAGAGCTTTTTCGCTTCTTCTTCCCTCACGGTTAACGCATAGTAGCTCATCAAGTTATATCTCACGCCCAGATTATCGTTCTCGCAGAGTTCAAGCATCCGCTCTGCCTCGCGGATGGCCTGCCCGATCATACCAAGCTCTGCCAGCACCCTCATGTAAAAATGCTTCATGCGCATGTAAGGACGGGTCTCAAAGATGAGCCAGAAATCCCCCATATCTTCAAAATAACCCTCTTCCTGCATGTGTTCGTCAGCCTTTTCCAAGGCTTTCCCGGTCTCTTTCACAAGCTTCATCGGATCATGGGCATAGCGTAGCTGCAGCAGCTCACAGGTGGCATCGTAGCAGTTGGGGTCCAGCTTCAACGCCTTTTCCAGATATTTACGCTTCTGGACTTCATTTTCCGTCTCCCCCGCCAGCATCAGATAATCTTCCGCCGTCTGCGGCTCGCTGGGTTCCTTCTGCTTGCCCAGATTCGCATTATATTCCATCATCACTTCTTGTATGACTCGTCTTACCGCCTCTTCGCTCGCCCCCTGTGCGGAGAGTTCATCCAAACGTTTCTGTATTTCTTTGTAAACGCTTTCCATTTCACGCATTCTTTGATCCTCCTTTTAATAATGCACCACATCGCCTGCCCGGCATATGGCGTCGATGACGGGTTTGGCTTCGTCGCTTTGGAAGTAGCGAAGCGAGGTTTCAGGCAGCAGCTTTTTGAGTGTTTCGAAATCGCCCTGCTGAAGTGCGACACGCACGTTCGAGGCACTGACCGGTTTGGCGTCGGCTTCTGTGGCGCTTGCCATAGCGCTGGATGCGGCTGCAGCAGCGCTTGCCGTGTTGCTCGCCGCTTCGGTCGTCAGCCTTGGAATCTCCCTCACTTCAACGCCCGCTTCCGGCAGCTTTTCCTTCATGATTTCGTTATAGATGCCGGTCACGAGGCTGCGCTTTTCCTCGCCGACGTAGCGCCGGGTAATTCCAAGCTCCCGGGCAATGCGCCCGAAAATCGTGATATCGAGCAGGGCGTGTCCACGAATCACGCTCTCTTCGTCCTTCTGGAAGTAACTCGGGAACGTCGCACTGGAGATAATGTACGGACCGCTTTCGAGGACCGTGACGTTTGCAAGGTCCTCTGTTCCATCGATGATGAGCCGCTTTCTCACCTTCCAGGGAATCAGGCTGGCATCCTCGCTGACGGCAAAGACCAGAACCCGGTCGTTCTCGCGGGAAGCCGTTTCGACCAGATAGCGATGCCCCTTGGTAAAGGGATTCGCATTCATGACAATGGCCGAGACGACGCCGGACGAATCGGCTGCCGCTTTTTTCAATCCCTCCAGATACTGCTCAAACCCGCGCCGTTCATTTTCCATGAACACGAGCTCGCCGTCAATCCGGGCAATCTCGTAAAAGCCGAGGTCACCGAAGAACTTGGCGGAATCACACTTGGTGTACAGGAACAGATGCGAGTTGCCGCGTAGGTACTGGGTTTCCACCAGATGCGAAACAACCGTGTTCATGAGTCCTTCGCCGCGGTGGTCACTCGAGACCGCCATGCAGCGGAGCGTGTTCTTAAAGAGGCTTCCCGTCGCCACGATGTCCCCCGCATCATCGACCAGAGCGCAGGTATAATCCAGATTCCGGTCGAGGCGGATCCCTTCGTGGTTAAGCAGCGCCTCGACCTCGCGCATCGAGCGCTTGTCAGACGGATAAACTTGCGTAATCGCGTAATCAGCCATATTCTTTTCCTTCCATTCAGTGTTTCACGAGCATTTCTTAGAAATCGACAAGCTTTCAGCTGGTATATTCCGGATGTAAAAGGAAGTCAAAGACATTCATCACCAAAATCCCCTTTTCGTTATAAGTGGGGCGCGGCGTATCAATGGTGATAATCATTTTCTGAAACTCATCATCTATTTTTCGAAGGGAGCGTTCTTCCTGTACTCTCTTTTCCTCGGTATCCATGCGATAAGCCGATTGAATATAATACCGCCGGGAACCTTTATTCAAAATGAAATCCACTTCCAGCTGTTTGCGGACGCTTTGGCCCTTGCTGTTTCTCTCGGATACGATTATGTTTCCGACATCAACCTCAAATCCTCGCATTCTCAATTCGTTATAGATGCAGTTTTCCATGCTATGAGAGGGTTCCAACTGCCTGAATTTCAGCCGTGAATTTCGAAGGCCCAAATCCATAAAATAATATTTTTGAGGGGTTTCAAGGTACGCTTTTCCTTTGATATCGTACCGTTTGGCCTCCTCAATCAGGAAAGAATCCTCGAGATATCCCAGATATCGCGTCACCGTTGCCGCTGTTATTTGGGACTGCTTAACCGTTTTAAAGGTATTCGTTAGTTTATTGGGATTTGTCAGCGATCCTATGGAAGAAGAAAGAAAGTCGAGCAACGCATTCATTTCTTCCAGATTTTTTATTTTATAGCGATTTTTAATGTCCTGAAGGTAGGTTTCGGAAAAAAGATTATCAAGCAAGGCAATTTTTTGCTCTTCCTCTTTTGCCAGCACCACCAACGGGATTCCCCCATAGGTTATGTATTCATTCCAGCCGCTTGATACATCCCCTTCATAAACCGTCATAAATTCGGAAAATGAAAGAGGATACATGTGAACTTCATCGCCCCGGCCGCCAAACTCCGTAACAATGTCTTTGGAAAGGAACTTCGCATTACTTCCGGTGACATAAACGTCTGTATTCTTCATGTCGGCCAACTCGTTCATAACGCTTTCAAATTCGTCCAGCAGCTGCACTTCATCAAGTAAAAAATAATAGGTTCCTTCATCCTTTATTTGGGCGACCGCCCATGGTTCAAAAACTTCAGGATTCCGGTACTTCTTGTTTTTGAACAAATCAAATGCCATTTCGATGATGTGCCCCTCATCTACACCTTTTTCCAGAAGGTAATTCTTAAACAGAGTCCGGAGAAGAAAGGATTTTCCGCACCTACGAATCCCCGTGATGATTTTGATGAGGCCGTTATTCTGACGGCGGATTAATTTATTCAAGTACTCATCCCGTTTAATTTCCTGAGTCATCACGTCCTCCTGTGATATATTTTTGCATCTGTATGCACTAATTTATTACAGAATAGCCTTCCTTTCGTTTTTTGTCAAGGGTACATGTTTTTGCTTTTATCTGAGTACGGTGTCCATCCGTCTCAGGGCTTCGGCCAGGGTTTCATGCGGACAGCCGATGTTCAGTCTGAACCATCCTTCGCCGCCGAATCCCGTGCCATCGTTCAGCCAAACCTTGGCCTCGTGCAGCAGGCGGTCATTCATCTTCTCATGGTCCGGCTCGACCGCCCGAAGGTCCAGCCACAAAAGGTACGTGCCGTCTGGGTCAACGAGGCGCACCTTCGGCCAGTTTGCCGCTGCTTCCTTCACCATCCTCACGTTTTCCTCGAGATACGGCAGCAGCTCATCCAGCCACGCTTCGCCCGTCTCATAGCACAGGCGGCAGGCTTCCAGACCAAACAGGTTGGAAGCGCCCACATGGCTCTCACCAAGCGCCTTTTCAAACTTTTCCTTCAGCGTCGGATTCGGGATGATGATGTTGCTCATGGCCAGTCCCGCGACGTTAAACGTCTTCGACGGCGCCGTGCAGATGATGGAATTCATCCGGGCATGCTCGGAGACGTTGGCATAAACCGTGTGGGTGTGGCCGGAATAAACGAAGTCGTTATGGATCTCGTCGCTGATCATGATGACGCCGTGCTTCTCGCACAGGGCGTCGAGGGTTTTCAGCTCGTCAAAGCTCCACACACGGCCGCCCGGATTGTGCGGGCTGCACAGGATAAAGGCCTTGACGTTTTCCTGCTCCATCTCGCGGTCCATCCGCTCAAAGTCCGCGTACATGCGATTGTCCTCTCCGACGGAGAGCTCGTGGCGCACCAGGCGGCGGCCCGTCCCCTCCACGGCCGAGAAAAACGGCGCGTACACCGGGTTCATGACCATCACGGCGTCGCCCGGCTCGGTAAAGGCCTTCACGCCAAACGTGACGGCCGTCACCACGCCCGGGGTGCGCACGACCCAGTCCTTCTCCACGTGGAAGTGGTGGCGCCGCTCGTTCCAGCTGATCAGCGCATCAAAGTAGGCCTGTTTGGGCGCGGCGTAGCCGAACATGCCGTTTTCGGCAATCTGCTTCAGCCCTTCCCTCACGCCGTCCGGGCTGCGGAAATCCATGTCCGCAACCCACATGGCCAGCACATCGTCTGTGAGGCCGAATTCCTTCTTTAATCCATGCTTGATAAACACCGTGCCATCACGGTTAATGATTTCGTCAAAGCGTCCCATTGATCATCTCCAGGCGTACATGCCAGTTAAATTTCAGCTCGTCGAAGCGGTACTCCTTCAAAAGGCGCGGACCGCAGCTGTTCGAGCCGATTCCGTTTTGCTTGTAATCGAGCGAAAGCACGGTCATGCCGGCCGGCTCGAGCTCAAACTCATGCTTCTTGGTCGCCAGCTCCTCTGTCGTGTACGGCAGCAGGTCGAAGCTAAACGGCGTCTCGCTCATGACGTGAACGCCCGTCCCTTCCTTGTCATACACGGAAAGCTCGCGGGTGTGCCAGTGCGAGCCGTTTTCCTGCGGCTTCAGATACGGCACGTAGTTCTCCGTTGCCGTCGTGTGGAACAGGCCCAGATAGCTCGCGCGGTGCTTATCCACATAGCTCTCATACGGCCCGTAGCCGAAGTAGTCACAGCGCTCCATCTCGCGCGGCAAAAGAAGCGACAGGCCAAAGCGCGGAAGTTCGGCCATCTTTTCGCATCGTTCGGCCTGAACCTTCAGGTCCAGACTGCCGTCCGCGTCAATCAGGTAGGTCGCCGTGAAACGGACCGCCGGCTGCAGGAAAATCGGGGCAAGCGACATTTTCACGACAAGACGCAGCAGGCCGTCCTTTTCCGAGACCTTCGCGTCATAGACCTTGGGCAGGGCCCGGTCGTAGCCGCAGGCCTCCCACTCGTGGCGCAGGAACTGGTCGTTGTCTGTCGGCGCCCTCCGGATGGAGAACGCCATGGGGGCTTTGAGCCGTTCCACATTTTCGTGACACAGGCTCGTAAAAGCACCTTGCAGCTTGTTGAACACATAGCGGAAGCTCGGCCCTGTCAGGATGATTTCCCGCGCGTCCTCGCGGATTTTATAAGCAGAAGCATCGTTTATGTCATCGCCGCCCGCTGCTTTCCCGCCCGCGGCCTTCTTTTGCGCCGGCAGCGCCAGGGCCTCTTCCTTCAGAATGATTTCGTCAAATCCCATTTCCCGACCGGCCTCGGTCAAGAGGTCGTCGCGGCGCTGGATGTACACCACGCGCAGGCTCGCGACCTTGCCGGTGACCTTGATTTCCGGCAGGTCAATCGTGACCGAATGATGGGGCTTACAGGAAAACTCCGGCAGGATGAAGCTCTGCTCAATCTGGCCGTCCGAAAAGACCTCCAGATACAGTGTCACGGCATCTTTAAGATCCGTAAAATCAAAGTAATTCGTCACCTTCAGGTGCTTTAAGTCGCGACCCGAAAGGGCGCTCCGCACCGGGCGAATCACGTTTTTGTACTCCAGCAGGCTCTCGCTCACGCGGCGGTCCGGGTAGACAAGGCCGTCCATGCAGAAGTTGCCGTCTGACGGGAATTCACCGAAGTCGCCGCCGTACAGGAACTTGTCCCGACCGTCCGGCGTCGTGCCCGCATAAACCGAGTGATCGCACCACTCCCACACGAAGCCGCCGCAGGAGCCCTTGTGGCGCTCCATGGCCTGCCAGTATTCCTCGGCATCGCCGGGGCCGTTGCCCATAGCGTGGATGAATTCGCACAGGATGTAGGGCTTGTCGTAGGGCTTTTCTTCGAAATAGCGGTCCATTTCCTCACAGGAGGCGTACATGCGGCTGTACAGGTCGATCATCGAAAAGTCGGCCTGATAGTAGGACGGGTCATCGTGAGCCCGCTCATAATGCACCGGGCGGGAGGGGTCATACGCCTTGACCCAGCGGCCGGCCTTTTCAAAGTTCGGTCCGAAGCCCGCCTCGTTGCCCAGCGACCAGATCACGACGGCCGGCTGGTTCTTGTCGCGGATGACACTTAGCATCTGCCGGTCAAGAGTCGCCTTTTCAAACTGCGGATCATGCGGCGGCAGGCAGTATTTGTCAATCCAGGATTCCGGCCCGGCCAGCTCAATCGATCCGTGGCTCTCAAGGTCAGATTCCGCAATCATGTAGAAGCCGAATTCATTACAAAGCTCCGGGAACCACGGCGCATTGGGATAATGGCTCGTGCGGATCGCGTTAATGTTGTGCTCCTTCATAAGGACCAGATCCGTCATGGCCTGCTCCTCACTAATCACGTAGCCCGTGAAGGGGTCGCTGTCGTGGCGGTTCACGCCGCGGAACTTGATGTTCTGTCCGTTAATCAGCAGCACGCCGTCCTTGATTTCCACCTTGCGGAAACCGATCTTCTGGCAAATCACCTCTTCCTCGCATTCAAGCAGGAGGCTGTAGAGCTTCGGGCTTTCGGCGTTCCATTTCTCCACCTTTTTCACATCGAAGTGGACCTCGCCCTTTTCGACCGGCTTCTGCGCCACGACCTCGCCCTCGGGGTCAATCAGCGTCGCCAGCACGGCGACCTCCTTCGGCGTGCGGCCCGCCTTCTGATACGAAAGCTCCACGTCAAGCGTGGCGTCCGCATAAGCCTTATTTAAATCCACATGGCAGAAGAAGTCGCGGATGTGCTTTTCCGGGCGGATCAGCAGGTACACATCGCGGAAAATCCCGCTCATGCGCAGCTTGTCCTGGTCCTCGAGATACGTCCCGTCGCACCACTTCAGCACGGCCACCGTGATGTCGTTGTCGCCCTCGCACAGGTGCTTCGTGATTTCGAACTCGCTCGTCGAGTGGCTGACCTGGCTGTAGCCCACAAACTGGCCGTTCACCCAGACATAAAAGCAGGAATCGACGCCCTCAAAATTCAGGTAATACCGGTCCGTCCCCAGCGGCCCGAGTTCGAACGAGCGCTGGTACACGCCCGTCGGATTCTCGCTCGGCACGTACGGCGGATCATAGGGAATCGGATACTTCAGATTCGTGTACTGATGGCGGTCATAGCCGTAATTCTGCCAGACCGACGGCACCGGAATCTCATCGCTCGCCACGTAGTAGTCCTGCAGGTCATCCGGCAGGTCGTACACGCTGTCGTAGTACTTAAAGCCCCAGAGACCGTTAAGCGAAAGGAAGCGGTCGGACATTTGCCGGTCGCCCAGAAGCGCCTCTTCGGCGCTCGCAAACGGAATATAGTAAGAACGGTTGTCTTCGGTTCCAACGTGCAGCTGCTCAGGATTTTCAAAATATCTCGGCAGATTCATGGAGGCCTCCTCGTCTTTGGTTTTTCTTTACATCATGAAACCACGCGGTATATAATAAAGGCGCGGCCTGTTTCTTCATTGTATGCGTTGTTTTGAGCGGCTGTCAAGGCAAAAACAAGCCTTTACGGAGGATTTCCATGGATTATTCGGGCATCGCGATAATCGGAAAGGAGTTCATTTTGCAGGAATTAACCACACTTTGTTATATTAAGGGGCACGACGGGCTGTTGATGCTCCACCGCATTAAGGAAAAGGACGACATTAATGAAGGCAAGTGGATCGGGATCGGCGGGCACGTCGAGGAAGGCGAAAGCCCGCAGGATTGCGTCATCCGCGAGGCGTTCGAGGAGTCGGGTCTGACGCTGTTTAACCCGACGCTCCGCTGCTTCGTGACCTTTCAGTTTGAGCCAGAGGAAGGTTCGGACCGCGAGCCGCAGACGACCCACATGTTCGTTTATACCTGCGACACCTTCGAGGGCGATCCGTTCCCGGAGTGCGATGAGGGCGTGCTGGCCTGGGTGCCGGAGGACCGTCTGGAGGACCTGCCCATGTGGGAAGGCGACATTCTGTTTCTGAAGCCGCTCATGATGGACGCGCCTTTCTTTTCCATGAAACTTACCTACCACGGCGATCAGCTGACCGCGTGGGAACTGTATTAAGTCAAGCGAAAATGCCGACTATAAATTTTCACTTCGGAGGGAAAAACAATGAGTGATTGGGACGAAACCTTAGAGAAAATCAAGGAAATCGTGAAAAAAGGAAACGTGGACAAGATTGTCGTCAAGCGCGATGGAGAGGTCATTTTGAATGTGCCCGTGAATGTCGGTATTGTGGGTGGCATTGTGGGCCTGAGCGCGGCGCCGCTGGTGACCATCGTGGCCGCCGTGACCGCCTACGGCATGAACTGCACCTTTGAGATTGTCAAAAAGGACGGCAGCTCGGAGACGGTTGAATAAGGAGATTTTGCCTTGATTGATGATTATAAAAACGCCCTGAAGCTGGGGGAAAAAGAGGCTAAAAGGTACCGTAACAGCGGCCACTACCCCTATCCTTCGTCGCTCGAGTTTCTGGTGCCGGAACTCTCGGGCCTGTCGCGGGAGCCGGTGGGCACGCTGGAGGTGCCCATGGAACTTGTGGTCGGCACGCTGTCCGACAGCCGGCAGAACCTTTTTTCCAAGTCCTTCTACCCGCTGGCGGACCCACACAGCGAGTTTGCGGCCAAGTGGAACAACCTCTACGAATCGCAGGTAGCGGAAGGAATCCGCGACCCGATTAAGGTGTATGAATTTCTCCACCGCTTCTACGTGATTGAGGGCAACAAGCGGGTGTCCGTGCTTCGTTACCTGAATTCTCCCACCATTACGTGCGACATTACAAGGGTGGTGCCGCGTGACCTCGAGGGCGAGGAGAAAGAGCGCTATCAGGCCTTCGTGCGCTTTATGCGTGTGTGCCCGCTTTATGAAATTGATTTTTCCAAGGGCGAATACTACGAAAAGCTGGCAAGCCTGCTCGGCCAGACGCTGGACGAGCCCTGGTCGGTGGATGCCGTGAAAACCCTGCGCGCCGCGATTCAGCGTTTTTCGCTCTTTTACAGCCGTAAGGATGGTCTGGATCTGGGCCTGTCCCGGTCCGACGCCTTTCTGGTGTACATCTTCTACTTCCCGCTCGAGAGCCTGCTGAACGACTCCGACGAGACCCTTACGCGTCGTTTCGGGCGGATCCGCCGGGAGCTGAAAACGGAGAGTAATCAGGATCACATCGCCTACGTGGAGTCCTCGCTTCCCGAGGATTCGGTGGGTGATCTCGAGAAGCTCCTTTCCCGCCTGCCGGCCAAAACCCGGGCCAAGCTGCCCATCAAGGTCGCCTTCATCCACGATTTGAGCGCCGAGACCTCGGCCCGCGTGCACAGTCACGAGCTGGGCCGCAAGTGGCTCGAACAGACCTATGAAGGCGTCATTAAGACTTATGCTTTCGAGGACCGTCTGTCGGTGTTTCAGTTTGACCGCGCCATCGAAGCGGCGCTGGCTGAGGGCTGTTCCATGATTTTCACGACCTCACCGGCCCTGCTGCCCCGGACCATGGTGGCCGCCCTGCAGCATCCGGAAATTCATTTCCTGAACTGCTCGATTAACCTGTCGCACGAGGCGGTGCGCTGCTACGACGGCAAGATGTTTGAATGCAAGTTCCTCATGGGCGCGCTGGCGGCCAGCTTTGCGGAAAATCACAAGATCGGGTACCTTGCCGGCACCCCGGTGTACGGCACCATTGCCAACATTAACGCGTTTGCCATCGGCGCCCAGATGGTGGACCCCTATGCCAAGATTTATCTGAACTGGACCTCCCAGAAGGACGCCGACTGGTATCAGCTGTTTTATGACGCCGGGATTTCCGTGCTGTCGGATTCGGACTTCATCGCTGCGAAGGATAAGGGTAAGGGCCGGCCGTACGGTGTGTACAAGCTGCTGCCGGACGGCGGCACTGAGAAGCTGGCACTGCCCGTCTGGAACTGGGGAAAATATTATGAGTACATTATCCGGACGGTGCTTTCCGGCTCTTACAACGCCCACACCATGGCCGGAGCCGACCAGGCGCTCAATTACTGGCTGGGCCTCGAGTCCGGGGCGATTGATATTGAAACGGCCCCGACGCTGCCATATGCCTCGC
>Ga0065709_1006062_pt1 | contig 24509 bp, 23 predicted proteins | sample Hoacrofraction14_2_FD_59096 | JGI IMG/M metagenome (GOLD analysis project Ga0065709, IMG submission 59096) | Hoatzin crop microbial communities from Cojedes, Venezuela, sample from fiber fraction 14 v1 | ecosystem: Host-associated > Birds > Digestive system > Esophagus > Crop | place: Venezuela...
CGGAGGAGTGGAAGTCAGCCCCCGGGCTAGCTACCCGGGGGCTGGCGAAGCATTGCCTATTGACAGGCCGATGAACATATGTGGGATTTTATAAGTGATTTGATTATTTGTGATATGGATTTTGGGGCCCAAAAATGGCGCCTCGCGTATATCGACACCCGTAAGACCGCAGGTCATACATGGTGCAAAACCGTCTCGTTTCTTCATCCGGGCCGTATGGACACTTGTAGAGTCGCAGGTCAGAGCATGTGTTTTGAGGCCCTTTTACGGCGCCGGTGGGGTATTGGCACCCAAGGCGCCCCGCCGCCCATTGGGCTTTGGGTCCAGCCCCTCGATTTCAAGGCCGCAAATCGCCTCTCAGCGCGTCGACTTCAAGACGTGTCGCCGATGGCTGCGGCTGCCGCCGGGCATATCGGTGCGCTTTGCCACTTTGTCGGATTTTTGGGAGGTGCACGGGCGCGTACCGGGCGCGTGGCGGGCGCATGCTACACTAGCCGCGTGCTGTGACTGACGGAATTTCGTGGACAACCACGGGGAAGCAGCACCTACATACTACGCCGACCGTCTGGGCAAGCCGCACACTACCGAGGGGCTTGCCTTTTTTGCTCCTCCGCGCGGCGAGAAGAGAACGTGGAGGAGCGTATGCAAAAGCTGACCGACATCCTTAAGGCAAACCCGTACCCCGGGCGCGGCATCGTGGTGGGCGCCGGCTGCGTCTACTACTGGATCATGGGCCGCAGCACCAACAGCCGCAACCGCATCTTCGTGGCCACCGAGGACGGCATCCGCACCGAGGCGCACGACCCCAGCCTCATGGAGGACCCTTCGCTCATCATCTATCACCCCGTCCGCACGATGGGCGACGCTCTGGTGGTGACCAACGGCGACCAGACCGACACCATCGTTGAGGCCGGCAGCTTCCGCGGCGGCTGCATGCAGCGTGAGTACGAGCCCGACGACCCCAACTTCACGCCGCGCATCAGCGCGATCGTCAACGCCGACGGCAGCTTTGAGCTGTCGATCCTCAAGCGCGAGGCCGGCCGCTGCCTGCGCGAGTTCTTCTCGTATGAGGGTGCCGACGAGGGGTGTGGCTACTTCATCAGCACGTACCAGGGCGACGGCAACCCGCTGCCGAGCTTTGCCGGAGAGCCCATTCCCGTTGAGTTGGATACGCCCGACGAGGTCTGGGCCGCGCTCAACGAGGACAACAAGGTATCGCTCTATGCCAACGTGGCCGGCGAGGTCACCCTCTTCAACAAGAACCTCAACGACTAGCAGGAAGCCCCGCAAAGGAGAAGAACATGAACGAGCTCGAGCTCAAGTACGGCTGCAACCCCAACCAGAAGCCCTCCCGCATCTTCATGCGTGACGGCGGCGACCTGCCCGTGGAGGTTCTCAACGGCAAGCCCGGCTATATCAACTTCATGGACGCCCTCAACTCTTGGCAGCTGGTCAAGGAGCTGAAGGAGGCCACGGGCATGCCCAGCGCCGCGTCCTTCAAGCACGTGAGCCCCGCCGGCGCCGCCGTGGGCAAGCCACTCTCTGACGTGGACCGCCAGATCTACTTCGTGGACCCCAAGGCAGAGCTGAGTCCCATTGCCTGCGCTTACATCCGCGCACGCGGTGCCGACCGCCTGTGCTCGTACGGCGACTGGGCGGCGCTGAGCGATACCTGCGACGCCGACGTGGCGCGCTACCTCAAGGCCGAGGTCTCCGACGGCATCATCGCCCCCGACTACACCGACGAGGCGCTCCAGATCCTGCGCCAGAAGAAGGGCGGCAACTACAACGTCGTCAAGATCGACACTAGCTACGTGCCCGCCGAGCAGGAGTACAAGGACGTCTTTGGCGTGACCTTCGAGCAGGGGCACAACTTCTTCAAGATCGACGAGGACCTTCTTTCCAACATCGTGACCCAGAACAAGGACCTGCCCCAGGAGGCCAAGGTCGACCTCATCGTGAGCCTCATTACGCTCAAGTACACGCAGTCCAACTCGGTCTGCTACGTCAAGGACGGCCAGGCCATCGGCGTGGGCGCCGGCCAGCAGAGCCGCATCCACTGCACGCGCCTTGCTGGTTCCAAGGCCGACACCTGGTACCTGCGCCAGCACCCCAAGGTGCTGGGTCTGCCGTTTGTTGAGGGCATTCGCCGCGCCAACCGCGACAACGCCATCGACGTCTACATCTCTGACGAGCACGACGACGTCCTGCGCGACGGCGAGTGGCAGAAGTGGTTCACCGAGCAGCCCGAGGTCCTCACAGCCGACGAGAAGCGCGAGTGGGTCGCCACGCAGTCGGGCGTGTCCGTGGGTTCCGACGCGTTCTTCCCGTTTGGCGACAACGTCGAGCGCGCCCGCAAGTCCGGCGTGGCCTACATCGCCGAGCCCGGTGGCTCCATCCGCGACGACAACGTCATCGAGACCGCCGATAAGTACGGCATCGTCATGTGCTTCACCGGCATGAGGCTCTTCCACCACTAGGAGGGGGCTGCAAGAAGCTGGCTAGGACCCTTTAAACCGTTTCACGAAAATATTTTTTGTAATAGAAGTGTGGCGGGTGAGCTGCGATTTCGTTGCAGATCACCCGCCACAAGTCAGCTCGACGAGCTGATATCTCTGTGCTAGTTCTCGCTCTTCAACTCGCCGCTACTGTCATAGGGGAACGAAGGCGAAATAGATGTGGTGACGCCGGCCACCTCGAGTTCGGATGTCTTTTCAAGTACGTCAAGGGCGCTTCCGGTGAACAAGACTGCGGGCGCTGTAGCAATCAGCTCTCGTGCGCCGAGGAAATTGCACTCAGCAAGGCGCGAAATCGCCCTGAGAATTGTGGGCTGAGCCTCATTCCCCGGCTCGAGGATGATTGAGTAAGTCTCCACGTCATCGACTATCGGACGATAGCGCGTTGAGGCTATGCTCCACCCGCAATTGGGGCACGAGAGCAAGGCAGTTGATGCCTGATACGCTGTATCGAGGTCTGCTCCGCAGTTCGGGCATGTGCTCTTCATCACTTGTTACCTCCAGGATAGTATGGAACGAACTTGCCCCTATGGTTGAGGTCGGGCATGTTGAAATCCTTGGCTGACCGAGCGGCTACAGTATATGTTCCGTTAGGCCATGCCCACAAAACATCAGTTGGCGCCCACACTGTCACTCCAAGCTTGTTGGCAAGATTTTGTGCAAACCCCTTTGGTAGGGAACCCGTGTTGCACGAGAGAAGACGGATATCTTGTCCGTGATACCCAGTTAAACGACCAATCATTTTCGCTGTTATGCGGGATCCAACCCTAATCGTTGAGCCGCGATGCTGTATCTCAATGCTGTTACCTGACCCATGCGCTATAAGGTCAAAGCAACCGTTGGGATCAACGTCCTTTCGCCGGGAGATATAGAGTGCAAATAAGTCTTTGTTGCTCATGAGCGAAGAGTCGCCCGCTGCGGGTCTCTGAACGCTTCCTCTAAGCTCGTGAGACCCGACTTCATCGATGGGCAGCCTGCCAGAGCCCCACGTGTGCCCGAAGTCGAGCCCCTTACCGTAACCTCCTCCCATCTAGCTCGCCTTCTTTCGGGGGTGCGCCTGCTGAAAGTTGTTGGGAAAGACGACTACGTTCACGCCTGCAGCGCGTGCGGGATAGAAGATGTCGTCGGGCGCATTGCCGCTCACGATGATGTTCTTCGGCCTCAGAATGCGGGTCGCCTTGGACACATACCTCGTGAAGATGGCCCGATCCTCAGGGGTTCCGATGGCACCAAATGTGCTCATCCCTACAGAAGCCTCAGTCGGAAGGCCATCGAGCGAATACACAAGGCTGCGTGAGTCGGCAGGGCGGATGTTGGGGATGCATTCTCCGCCACAGTGCTCGTAAAGGGCGCCGAGCAGACGGCTACGAAAGCAGTTCCAGTACTGCAGCCCCCACGGCATAACGCGGTACATCGAGAAGTCCCACGAGAACATTCCCGGATGCTCGAGCATGCGGTCCATGTATCGCCATGCATTACGCCACATGGGGCGCAACGCCTTGTCATTCTCATAGGGAACAACCCAGGCTCCGTTGTCGCTACGTTTGCGTGACTTTGCGTCAGAGAAGCGCTGCAGGGCCTGAGGGATCTTATCGGTCCCCTCAATGACGGGCATCTCGAAGTCGCCGGCATAGCGGATGCCGTGGTAGTAGCTGGAGTGGAAGATGTCGTACTTTGCGAGGCTTGACATAGCAGACCCCTTTCTGCCGCCCGCGGCGGCATAGTCACCAACAGATCTATGTGTGGTGGCTGGGGTCTGGGGCTTGGAGCTGAGGCCTCGTTGCCCTTATACTCCAAGTGCGATGGGCCCCCAGGGCCCCAGCCGTAGCCGTCCCTGCTGCAACAGGGACGGCTACTCGTTATGCGCAATCAATAGGATCACCTCCTCTCCAGGCGACGTTCTTGAGGAGCCATTTCTCATGTGGGCGGAGAGGTGCTTGCTCTGCCCACCGCCGCTGCATTTGGTCCCATGCAAATCCGGCGCAGTTTCCACTCACACCAAATCTCCGCTCTACTTCCTGCGGAGTTTTGCAGGCACGAACGAGCGGATGAGGCGTAAGAAGATAACCGGCAAAGTAGTCGGCCTCGTCCTCCTTCATGGGGTCCTTTGGGTCGTGTTCCAGAACAATGTGCCCAATCTCGTGAAAACACGAGAAACGAGAGCGTTGGCGGTATGCACCGCCGTCGTAAGCAACGTGGCAGCTCGTAAAGCTCGAGTCATAGGCAGCGAATGCGTCGCGGGATGCCAGAGGAGCGAGACGGCGGGCTTCTTCAGTAAGAAAATGGTATGGACTCAGATGGATGCCCAGGCGATCTGCGAACTCTTTAACGGAAAGCGGGTAGAGCGCGAGGTCATAGTCCTCAAGCAACTCTACCCCAATGATCTCAATCTTGATTTGCCTGGTGCGGTCGCGCAGAGACAAGCCTACCTCCTCATAAGCGCCTCGATGAGCATCTCCCTCTGGTCACTGCTCAGCGAGGAAGCGTTTCTCGCCACGAGGCGAACCGACTCATCAAATTCGTCGCGCGTGTCGGTCCCGAGCAGTTCCTGCGGGGTAATGTCGAGCGCCCGTGCGATGCTTGCCACGGTAATGGCCCTCGGCTCACGTGCTCCTGAGATGTACCTGCTGACGGCTGCCTGCGTGAGGCCAGTGGACTCGGCCAGTTCCTTCTGTGTCATCCCACGGCTCCTCAGCGCGCTTGCGAGCCTCCCTCCAAAGTCTTTTGCCATAGCCCCTCCTCTCCTCCTTTTTGGTAAGTACTTACCAAAAATATAATATTTCGAGGTGAAAGGCTTGTCAAGTCGATGGGCAAAGCTACCGCACCAACGTCATCGAGACCGCCGATAAGTACGGCATCGTCATGTGCTTCACCGGCATGAGGCTCTTCCACCACTAGGATCAGGTCGCAAGAAGCTGGCCGGGAGAGGGGCTGCGCTCGTGCGGCCCCTCCCTTTTGGGCGCACGTTGCACTGTGGCAGCGCACTTCTCGTCAGAAATTGCACCGTCGCAGTGCAGACGAGACGAGGTCCCCGTATGGCACGTCTGCGGTCGTGAAGTCCCTAATCGGCACGTCCGGAGGACGATTTTGGGCTCGAAACGTTTCGTTTGGGGACCTCGCGGAGAAGGGCGTTCTGCCTGGGGACTTCGTCAAAAAAGGTTCCTCCACAATTCCTTGACAACGGTGCAAAACGGAGTCATTTTTGCAGGCCACTTTTCACCCACGGCTATCTGGGGTTTCACTTTCTTTTACAAGTTTTTGCCAAGAAAACCGCTAGCTCGCACCTGACTTTCTTGACGAGTTCGCACGTGTCGGCGCACCCGGCTCCTACGGTCTTCTCACCTGTAGACGACGAGGAGCGGAGGACGTATGAAGGGTTGGAGCGCGCAGGGCATGGGTGTCGAGAGCTATGCGGAGGCAGGGCAGCGGGACTACACAACGCGCCTCATCACGGCGCTTGACGAGCAGATGGATGACAGGCGCTGGCTCTTTGAGGACGACGACCTCAGGGTCTCGATGGCCAGCGGTTATATGTACGCCCTTGGCGAGGTCTATCGCCATTGGGTCGAGAAGGGTCCCGAGGACAGGCAGCAGGCGCGCTTCGAGTTCCTACAGGCCTTCAATGCGATGTCGCTGATGGACGAGGCGCTGTCGGAGCTGAACTCCTTCTCGGGTGCGACCCTCTACAACCTCGAGGCACTCTATCGTGAGTGGGTCATCTTCGAGCGGCGCAAGAACCCCTATGCCCAGACGCTACTCGAGGAGTTTGTGCAGGACCCGCCCGAGGGGACGGACGCGCAGGTGCTCCAGGACCTCAAGGGCATCCTGGCCACACAGCGCTTCTCGCTGTTCGAGGTCCGGCGCTACCCATCGACGCCCCAGCGGGGGAGGAAGGGCGGCAAGAAGCACGCCCAGGCAGCTGTGGCTTCGGGCTGGCCCGATGCGTGCTGCAGGCTCAGGGACCTGTACACACAGGAGAAGCTCTTTGTGCCGCTTAGGTACGCTGACAAGCTGAGGTCATGCTATGCGGCGGTGCGTGTGGCCAAGGTCAGGGGCGAGTGGAAGCCCATCGGCATCTTGGCTCATTCGCTCGAGCAGCAGGTCGTCATGTGGCTGGGCTCGGACGAAATCGAGCCGTACCTCAACCAGGACGCCATCCATCAGATGAACCATCAGGTCGACTTCGTCGAGATGGGACGTCAGGCGGTCATCGTGGAACGATTCACGCTGAGCTGCGACGAGCTTGCCAGAGACCTACACGACGATGAGGCACAGGGCAACTGGTCGGGGCCGTATGCTGGCGAGGACTCAAAGGAGTACATCGACGACGTCTTTGGCCCCGGCGTCTGGGAGCGCGTGTACGGCTGGACCGCGTAGGTCTTCACAACTTTAGTATGACGAACCGAGCGGGACATGTGCTCATGCGCTTCGGCCGGCCCGAGCCCCCATCTTCGGGCCGGCCGTTGCGGCCTTCTGCCCTTCTCACCTGCGGTGTAGCTTGGATTACCTTGCCGTTTACCCCTTTCAACCAAGCTAAACCTCGCAAACGCGTGACACCCTGCTCGCGCGCGTGCACAATGCGGGCGTACCGAGTCACTTTCGTTCGTTAGCCCACGAGGTATCTAAGGAGAAGAACCATGGCCAAGAACTTCCGTCCCGACCGCGTCGTCATCGCCCTCGGCGGCAACGCCCTCGGCAACACCCCCGAGGAGCAGATCAAGCGCGTCCGCGAGTCCGCCCCCACCCTCCTCAAGGTTATCGAGCAGGGCAACGAGATCATCATCACCCACGGCAACGGCCCGCAGGTCGGCATGATCCAGAAGGCCTTCGACCTCGGCCACGGCCAGGACGAGTCCGTCCCCAAGATGGACCTCCCCGAGTGCGGCGCCATGAGCCAGGGCTATATTGGCTACCATCTGCAGCAGGCCATCGGCGTTGCCATGCACAAGGCCTACAAGCGCTGGCACGTGGCCTCCGTGGTGACCCAGATCGAGGTCGACCCCGACGACCCGGCCTTCCTCAACCCCACCAAGCCCATCGGCCAGTTCCTCACCAAGGAGGAGGCCGCCGCCGAGAAGGCCGCCCACCCCGAGATGACCTTCGTCGAGGACTCCGGCCGCGGCTACCGCCGCGTCGTCGCCAGCCCCGAGCCCAAGAAGATCGTCGAGGCCGCCAGCATCCTCAACCTGCTTGATAACGAGTTCATCGTCATCGCCTGCGGTGGCGGCGGCATCCCCGTCGTGCGCGACTACGGCGACAAGGGCGCCTACAAGGGCGTCGCGGCCGTCATCGACAAGGACCTGGGCGGCGAGCTGCTGGCCGAGGACTGCCAGGCCGACACGCTGGTTCTTCTCACCGCCGTCGACCACGTGGCCATCAACTTCGGCAAGCCCGACCAGGTGGACCTCGAGGACATCACCGTCGAGGAGGCCAAGAAGTACGTCGCCGAGGGCCAGTTTGGCAAGGGCTCCATGGAGCCCAAGGTCCGCGCCGGCATCAAGTTCGCCGAGAGCCGCCCGGGCCGCGTCTGCATCATCGGCTCGCTCGAGCGCGCCGCCGAGGCCATCAGCGGCCTCTCGGGCACCCGCATCCACGCGTAACGCATACGCCCGCCGATTCGCATCGGCCGGATGAGGCAGCCAACCGTATGGTTTGTCTCATCCGGCCTTACGGCATAGAGGAGAAGACCATGGCCTACAAAAAGCCAAATCGCATCGTCATCACCCTTGGCGGCAACGAGCCTGGCAGCACGCCCGCAGAGCAGGACGCCTACTTCCGCAACGCCGCTCCCACGCTGCTCAAGGTCATCGAGCAGGGCAACGAGGTCATCATCACCCACGGCAACGGCCCGCAGGTCGGCATGATCCAGAAGGCCTTCATGCTTGCCAACAAGACCGACGGCACCGTGCCTACCATCGACCTGCCCGAGGCTGGCGCCATGAGTCAGGGCTACATCGGCTACCAGCTGCAGCAGGCCATCGGCGTCGCCATGCACAAGAGCTACAAGAGCTGGAACGTGGCCACCGTCGTGACGCAGATTGAGGTCGACCCCGAGGACCCGGCCTTCGAGCGCGCCACTAAGCCCATCGGCGCCTATCTCACCAAAGAGCAGATGCTCATCGAGAAGAGCCGCTCGCCCCACACCCAGTACCTCGAGATTCCCGGGCAAGGTTGGCGTCGTTTGGTGTCGAGCCCCGAGCCCAAGAAGATCGTGGAGGCCGAGAGCATCCTCAACCTGCTTGACAACGAGTTCGTGGTCATCGCCTGCGGTGGTGGCGGCATCCCCGTCGTGCGTGACTACACCGACAAGGGCGCCTACAAGGGCGTGGTTGCGGTCATCGAGAAGGACCTTGCGGGCGAGCTTCTGGCCGAGGACTGCCAGGCCGACACGCTCTTCCAGGTGACGTCGGTGGACTACGCCTACAAGGGCTTTGGCACCGACGACCAGCAGCCGCTCGAGGAGCTCACCGCCGACGAGGCCGAGGCGCTTGCCGATGCCGGCGAGTTTGGTTCCACGTCGATGGAGCCCAAGGTGCGTGCCGCCATCAAGTTCGTGCGTTCGCGCAAGGGCCGCGTCTGCATCATCAGCTCGCTCGAGAAGGCCGCCGAGGCCATGGTCGGCCTCTGTGGCACCCGCATCGTCGGATAGCCCTTCTCGACAGATCGCTCGTCGCTTGCAGCCTCGCCTGGCATTGCCCGGCGAGGCGCTTGCTTTGTGCGACTTCCCGTCATTTGGATGCGAATCTGCAGCGAAAAGCCAGGAAGTCGCATGCCGTCTGCGACTTCCCGTCATTTGGATGCAGAATCGCATCGAAAAGCCGGGAAGTCGCATGCGTGCACGTACGAGCGCTCTGACTGCGCCACGCCCTAGTTGCTCCAGAAGGCCTGCTTGAGCTCTTCTCGGTTGGTGACACCGCACTTGCGCGTGATGTTGTGCACATGCGTCTTGATGGTGCCCTCGCTCAGGATGAGCTCGTTGGCGATGGTGCGGTTGTCTTTGCCCTCGATGACCAGCGCCAGCACCTCGCGCTCGCGTGGCGAGAGCTTGTGCTTGCTGGCGAAGGAGGGGAGGATCTCCTCGATGTGGTTGTCGAGGTCGCCCTCCTGGGCGGCCACGGGCGGGGCCTCAAAGCGCAGCGTCAGCGACTCGAGGGATTGCTTCACGCAGAAGTATGCGATGTAGAGCATCATGAGGTTCTCGCTGAAGTTGCGCTGCGAGAGATACAGCAGCAGAAACTCGGAGTCATGTGAGGGGATGGGTGCGATGAGGATGATGAAGGTGTCCTCGACGAGGATGCACGCCCAGAGGATGGCCAGGATGAGCAGCCGGTGCCGTAGCTTGTAGAGGCGCGCGCGGTACGCCTCGTCCTTCGAGGTCTTCCACATGTAGACGGCAAAGCTCAGCGCAAACAGGATGAAGAGCTGGCGCAGGGTATAGAAGCACCACTGGCGCACGCGTCCATAGGGCATGAGAAGAACCACGACGGCGCAGAGCACCACAAAGACGCAGGGCGGCACCCAACGGACCCGCTTGTCGCTCACGTCCAGGATGCGCAGGAGCATGATCCAGAGCGATGCGAGCACGGCCGCGCCGAGGAGGATGCGGATCACGGGGTTGAAGATCTCGTAGTACGTGCCGGGGTCTACAGGCTGGTTCTGGAAGAGCCACTCCTCATAGAAGATCGAGATCTCCTCGAAGGTGTACGCGCCAAAGAAGATCGCCTGCAGGATGAGGCGCTTTCGGTGCGAGACCACATAGGCAGACAGCGCAAGGACGGCAGCCGAGAAGCACACAAGGATGATGACGACCGTGTAGACAAAGAAGAACGTGCTCACGTGCGCCCCCCGCTTTGTGGCCTGCCCCCAATTTGACACTTGTGACAGTCTGAACCACCTTGCTGCAAAAATCAACCAACGTAGCAATTTAGCTGCGGGTTTATGCCGGTTGACCCTTCCGTTCGAAAGTATAAACCCAAAGATTCCTAGCCAAACCCTTGCGAACGTGCGATGTTTCAGTTGCAAGGCAAAGCGCCTCGGGTGAGGCAAGGTGCCGGGAAAGGCCCGGCGGACATAGAAAGGGAGTCAACATGGTTAAGGATTTCATCGACACCAACAACTTCACCAAGGAAGAGATTCTGGCCATCGAGGACCTGGCCCTCGCAATGAAGAAGGCCATCAAGGTCGACGGCTATTATCCGCACCTGCTCCGCAACAAGTCCCTGGGCATGATCTTCCAGCAGGTCTCCACCCGCACCCGCATCTCCTTTGAGACGGCCATGACCGACCTCGGTGGCCACGCGCAGTTCTACGGCCCCGGCACCATCCAGCTTGGCGGCCATGAGTCCCTGGGCGACACCGCTCGCGTCATGGGCGACCTGCTTGACATCCTCATGGCTCGCGTGAACCGTCACGCCGACGTCGTGGGCCTGGCCGAGGGTGCTGCCTGCCCCGTGCTCAACGGCATGAGCGAGTACAACCACCCCACCCAGGAGATCGGTGACCTCCTGACCATGATTGAGAACGTCCCCGAGGGCAAGAAGATCGAGGACTGCAAGCTCGCCTTCATCGGCGACGCCACGCAGGTCTGCGTCTCCCTGATGTTCATCTGCTCCATCATCGGCATGGACTTCGTGCAGTACGGCCCCAAGGGTCACCAGATCACCGACGGCGGCCTGCAGGTCGACACTGACGTCGACCTCCTTGCCATTGGCCTCGAGAACTGCAAGAAGTCCGGCGGCACCATCACCATCTCCGACGACCGCGAGGTCATCAAGGGCGCCGACTTCGTGTACACCGACGTGTGGTACGGCCTCTATGACGCCGAGGTCGACGGCCCCGACTACCGCGCCGTCTTCATGCCCGACTACCAGGTCACCATGGACCTCATGAACTACGCTGGTCCCGACAGCAAGTTCATGCACTGCCTGCCCGCCATCCGCGGCGAGGAGGTTGTGGACGAGGTCGCCGACAGCGATCGCTCCCTCTGCTGGGTCGAGGCCGAGAACCGCAAGCACTCCATCCGCGCCCTGCTTGCCACCTTTGGCCCGCGCACCCCGCTCAACGACGACGATGTCGAGTACAGTGCGAAGGACGAGCTGCACGCCGCCCTCGCCAAGATTGAGTCCCTCCAGGCCTAAGACCTGCGGCAATTCCGAGGGGGCGGCGTACCGCCGTCCCCTCGCCTCTGTAACAGCAGCAGAAAGGAACCAACATGGCCGAAAAGAAGGGGCTGTCGTTCTTTACCATCATCTCGACAGTCATCTGCGTCGTCTTCGTGTGCGAGGCCGCCGCTCCCGCCGCAGCCATCGGCAACCAGCAGTTCTTCTGGTGGATCTTCCTGATCATCACCTTCCTGATTCCCTACGGCCTGGCCTGCGCTGAGCTGGGCACCACCTACGACTCCGAAGGCGGCATCATCGACTGGATCCGTGACGGTCTGGGCGACAAGTGGGCCGCTCGTGCGTCGTACTACTACTGGGTCAACTACCCGTTCTGGATCGCGTCGCTCGCCACGATGTTCCCTGACATCATCAACATGGCCTTTGGCATCGAGTTCAACCTGGCTGGCTCGCTGATCATCGAGCTCGCCTTCACTTGGATCGTCACCTTCATGGCCTTCTCGCGCGTCTCTGACTCCGAGGCCGTTCTCAACGGCGGCGCCATCATCAAGGTTGCTATCGCTGCCGTCGTCTTTGTCACGGGCATCTGGTATGCCGGCACGCACGGCTTCGCTGCCGACATGAGCCCCGCGACCTTCCTGCCCAACCTGGGCAACGGCATCGAGTACATCTCGATCATCATCTTCAACTTCATGGGCTTTGAGGTCATCTGCACCATGTCTGACGACATGAAGGACCCCAAGGTCGAGATTCCCCGCGCCATCATCATGGGCGGCGCCGCCATCGCCATCATCTACCTGCTGTGCTCCTTTGGCATCGCCGCCGCCGTCCCGGCCGACCAGATTGACCCCGACTACGGCATGATCGTGGCCATGCTGAGCATGGTCGGCGACTCCGCGCTCTTCAAGATCGTCTGCGTCGCCTTCCTCATCACGCTGTTTGCCAACATGGCGTCCTGGTCCTTTGGCGTCAACTCGGTGGCCGCCTATGCCTCCGAGACGGGCAACATGCCAAAGTGCTTTGGCAAGATGAACCCCAAGACCGGCATGCCCGACGGCGCCGCCATCACCAACGGCATCGTGACGTCGATCATCCTGCTGATCCAGCTCGTCCCCAACGAGTTCATCTCGGACAACATCTTCTGGATGCTCTTCTCGCTGTCCGTCGTGTTCCTGCTGCTGACCTACATTCCCATGTTCCCCGCGTTCATGAACCTGCGCAAGAACGACCCCAACCGCGAGCGCGTCTACGAGCTTCCCTTTAAGGGCGGCCTGCTCACGGCAGCCATGGTCATCCCCATGGTCGAGCTGTTCCTGGCCGTCGTCGCCACCGTCGTGCCTCTCTCGGCGGACCAGGTTGGCGAGAAGATCCCCATGATCATCGGCCTCATCGTCCTGCTGGCCATCGGCGAGGTCGTGCGCATCTGGTCTGCCCGCGACCGCAAGGAAGAGTACAAGGGCCTGACCCCCGAGCTCGCCGAGCAGCGCCTGGCCGAGGAGGCCGCCGCTGAGGCCGAGGCCGAGTAACCAAAGAAATCCCAGGCAAAGACTGAAGACTTAGAAAGGAAGCACCATGCGTACCATCTATGAGTCCGACAGTACCCCCAAGGCAGACGGCTTCTATATGCCGGCTGAGTTCGCCCCCCAGAAGCGCGTCTGGATGGGCTGGCCCCACCGCACCGACACCTGGTCCTTTGGCGCCAAGCCCGCCCAGGAGCAGTATGCCAACATCGCCCGCGCCATCGCCGAGTTCACGCCCGTCGTGATGTGCGCCAACCAGGTCGACTACGCCAACTGCAAGGCCGTCTTCGAGGAGGACGAGAACGTCACCGTTCTCGAGATGACCACCGACGATGCCTGGTTCCGTGACACCGCTTGCACCTACGTCATCAACGACGAGGGCGAGGTCCGTGCCAACCACTGGCACTTCAACGCCTATGGTGGCATGGTCGACGGCCTGTACTTCCCTTGGGACAAGGACGAGCAGATCGCCCTCAAGATGGCCGAGTTCAGCGGCTGCCGTCGCTATCGTCCGGACGACATGATCCTCGAGGGCGGCTCCATCACCGTCGACGGCGAGGGCACCGTCGTCGTGACTGACCAGTGCCTGCTCTCGCCTGGTCGCACCGCCAGCGCCGTGCGCATCGAGGAGGACGAGGACGACCTCTGGCCCACCTACGCCCTCAAGTTCCAGCCCTGGAGCGAGGAGCTTCGCGAGTACATGACCGAGCACCTCAAGGACTACCTGGGCGTCGAGAAGGTCATCTGGGTCAAGGAGGGCATCGACCCCTGCGAGACCAACGGCCACATCGACGACGTAGCGACCTTCATCGCCCCCGGCGTCATGGCCTGCATCTGGACCGATGACCCCGAGTACCCGTTCTATCGTCAGTGCCACGAGGCGTACGAGACCCTCAGCAACGCCACCGACGCCCAGGGCCGCAAGCTCAAGGTCTACAAGCTCCCGATGCCCGTCAAGCCGCTCTACATGACCCAGGAGGCCTGCGACTCCATCGACATCGACGAGAACGCCGAGCCGCGCGTCACCGACGAGCCGCTGATCGCGTCCTACATGAACTACCTCGTCACCAACAACGGCGTCATCACCCCGCAGTACGGCGACGAGAACGACGCTCTGGCCGTCGAGACCCTCCAGAAGATCTACGACGAGGTCTGGGGCGAGGGCACCTACAAGGTCGTCGGCGTCAAGTCCGACCAGGTCGTCTATGGTGGCGGCAACATCCACTGCATCACGCAGCAGGAGCCCGCTCCCAAGAACGCCTAAGGCTTGTCGGCCACGGCATAGCCACCTCTGGGCGCCTCGCAAGCCACGCGGGGCGCCCTTTCTTTTCTAGGGCCCCAATTGGCGGTGTTCAAAATGCTTATACTAACGCTATACGTATAAGGGGAGAAGCACATGCCGACGCCCGCGCAGATGAACACGCGTATAGACAGGGACCTCAAGCAGAGCGGCGATGCTGCATTTTGTGACGTCTGACGGGCAGCTGCTCATGCACACGCCGGTCGCGGCGATCACCCCCAGCCAGGCGCTTGCTCTTCTTGAAGGGTAGACAAGAGAGCCTCAGAGAGAGGACTTACGTTGGATTTTGCCTGGTTCTTCTATACGTGCGTACTCATCATGGTGGCCGTCATGGCGTGCTCGGCCTCGCTTGCCATCTGGATGCTCACGCATCGGCAGGACTGTGCGTTTTCGGGTGCCGCCTTTGGCATCTATGCGCTCGAGACGGTCTTCATCCTCTATGACGAGTATGCCCACACCAAGCTGGTCATGAGCGAGAACTACACGATGGGCCTCACCTTCCCTGCGCTGACGCTGGCGCTGTCGCTCGCGTTTGTCTTCTGTGTCTGGGGCTTCATTATCTGTCGCACGCACGCTGAGCCGCCGACGAAGGCCCTTCTCGCCGCAGCCATGGCGTATGGCGTGCAGCAGCTCGTCTGCCTGCCGATGGTGGGGCGCTCGAACGCCTTGTTGGAGTTCCTCTTCTATGGCGCGCGCGACTTGGCACTCATCGCCTCTTTGGGATTTGCTCTCTGGCAGTACCGGCACACCACGAGCAAGCTCGAGCGGCACGACATGGCGCGCGCCAAGCGGTTCTTTATCGTTGCCTGCGTGCTGGCCGTCGTCATGTTCTGCGAGGACCTCGTCAACATCATGCTGCCGGGTCTCTCTCCCATCAACCTGATGTCCGAGGACTTCAGGTGGCACTTCACCGAACGCAACATCACCGAGAACGTACTCATGGTCGCCTGCGCCATCCAGCTCATCCGCGCCAACCGTGACACCTTGCTCATCTATGCGCGCCATCCACAGGAGGCAAAGGACGGTGGCCGCGGCGTGACGCTTGACCAAGGCGTCGAGCAGCGCGTACTCCTCTACTGCGACGAGCACGAGATGTCCAACCGCGAGCGCGATGTGGTGCGCCTTGTGGTGGAGGGCAAGGACATCCAGGGCATCGCGAGCGAGCTCTACATCTCGACGGGCACGGTCAAGAGCCACCTGCACCGCATATACAAGAAGGCCGGCGTTGCCTCGCGCAAGGAGCTTGTCGACGCCTTCTGGAAGTCGCGCTAGCCCTTCTCGCAAAATCGCAGCTCAGGGGTCTGTAAACACGGTTAAACCCGCCGTTCGCGCCTTTCTGTACTTCTTTGAACCGCCTGCGCCGTAGGACGATTTCGCCAAGACACAGACGTGTCGCATACACGTCGCACACCCCTTACGAGAGGAGCACCTATGGCAGACGAGACAAGCGTCCAGGCAGCCGAGGCCGCCATGATGGACGAGGACCGCGAGCTGGGTACCGCCCCAATCAAGTCGCTGTTCCCCAAGTACACCTTTACCACGCTGGTTGGCATGGGTGCCCAGGCCATCATGGTCATCCTTGAGGGCATCTTCATCGGCAACGGCCTGGGCGACCACGGCCTGGGTGTCGTTGGCATCATCATGCCGCTCGAGTACATCAACCTCGCCATTGGCGCGGCGCTCACCATGGGCGTGGCCACGGCCGTGGGCAACCGCCTGGGCGAGGGTGACGTCGCTGGTGCTAAGCGCGCCTTCAACGTGGGCTTCTGGCTTACGACCATCCTCAACGTGATTCTGGCCATCATCTTCTTCCTGGGTGCCGAGCGGCTCGCGCTCCTGTTTGGCGCCACCCCCGACCTCCTGGAGGACTCCACCGCGGTCCTGCGCATCTTCGCCGTCTGGTTCCCGTTCCTCGAGATCGGCCAGATGCTCTGCGGCATGCTCCGTGTTGACGAGAAGCCCGGCCTGTCCAGTGCGATCATGACCGTCTCGGCCATCGTCGCCGCGGCGTGGCTCTGGTTTGGCATCTTCGTCCTGGGCAAGGGCAACATGGCCATGGGCAACTACTACGGCGCCTCCATCGGCCTGTGGGCCATCGCCATCTTCTGGTTCGTCGGCAACAGGGGCACCTTCAACATCGGCTCTCCTGAGTTTGACGGCTCGCTCATCGCCGAGATCATCAAGATCGGTCTGCCGAGCTTCTGCGTCCAGGTCGTCTCGACCATCTATGCCACCGTCGTCAACAACGAGCTGGGCATCTTTGGCGGCGACCAGGCCAGCCTGCAGATCGCGGCCTTCGCGCTCCTGTCTGGCTATGTCACCTACATCGTCAACATGATGTGGCAGTGCGCCCAGTACGCCGTGCAGCCCATCGCCTCGTACAACTACGGTGCCAAGAGCTGGGGTCGCCTCAAGGAGCTGCTCAAGACCATGACCATCGACACCATCATCCTCGTCGCCGTGGTCTCGGCCATCTTCATCGTGTTTGCTCGCCCCGTCATGAGCGTCTTTGCCGGCGGCTCGGAGGAGCTCGTTGAGCTGGGCACCGCCAACACGCTGCCGATGATCATCCTGGGCTGCGTCGGCTGCCTGCCGTCCCTTCTCTCCACGTACTACCAGAGCGTCGAGAAGATCGTCCCGTCGGTCATCATGGGCGTCCTGCGCTACCTGGTGCTCGCCATCCCCGCGATGCTCATCATGACGAAGGCTCTGGGCGTCAACGGCGTGTGGTGGTCCATGCCCGTCGTCGACGGCCTTGCCGGCGCCATTGCCATCATCTTCATCGTGCGCGAGATGCGCGAGCTGTCCCAGAAGGAGGCGTAGGAGATGGCTACCGCCGACCTGGTCCTCAAAAGCTCCGCGGTCTTCACGGGAAACGGCAACCAGCCCTTTGCCGGCGGCGTTGCCATCAAGGGCGACACCATCGTCGCCTGCGGTAACGAGCGCTACCTGGCACCGTTCATCGGCGAGGACACCGAGGTCCGTGACTACGGTGACAAGCTCATCATGCCGGGCATCATCGACTCGCACACGCACTTTGCTCAGGGCGCGATGACCACCAACCCCGACTTCTGCGTCAACCTCATCGACTGCACCAGCTTTGAGCAGTGCATGGAGCGCGTGGTGGCCTTCGCGGACGCGCATCCCGACAACGAGTGGATTCTGGGCATCCAGATCATCCAGTTCCAGTGGGACGTGCCCGAGATGCCCTCGGCCAAGATGATCGACGCCTACATCAGTGACCGTCCAGTCTTCCTGCAGCAGGTCGACCTGCACACCTACTCGGTCAACACCTGCGCCCTGCAGAAGCTGGGCATCGACGACTCCGTGGAGGACCCCGCGGGTGGCAAGTTCCTGCGCGACGAGGAGGGCCACCTCACCGGCGTGCTCTCCAACAACGCTGCGGCTGCCTTCACCGAGGCCGTCTACAACCCGCCGGTCGAGAAGGCCCGCGAGCTCTTTGAGGGCGTCGCGCGCTATGCCAACGCGCTGGGCGTGACGTCGGTGGGTGTGGTGCACCCCACGTTCGTGAGCCTTGAGAATCCCTACGACCTCTTTGCCGAGCTCAGCCGCGAGGGCAAGTTCCCCATGCGCGCGTTCCTCTACACCGATCTCTTTGATCTCGAGACCATGACGCCCGATGAGGTCAAGGCCACGTACAGCTATCCCGGCACCACGATTGAGTGGCGCGGCTTCAAGGAGTTCATTGACGGCGTGTGCTCCGACCACACCGCCTGGATGATTGAGCCCTACGCCAATGCGCCCGAGACCGCGGGCGAGCCTGCCGAGGAGCCCGAGCGCATCCGCGATGGCATCCTCAAGGCCGTGGAGCAGGGCGAGTGCGTGCGCATCCATGCCATCGGCGACCAGGCCCTCCGCTACGTCATGGACTGCTTCGAGGAGAGCCAGGAGCGCTTTGGCAAGCAGGGTCTGCGCCACTGCATCGAGCACAACGAGACCGTGCAGCCCGAGGACATGCCGCGCTACGCCGAGCTGGGCATCGCCCCCGCAATGCAGCCGTGGCACATGCTGCTTGACATGGCTGACCTCGCCAAGGACGACGCGGTTGGTCCTGAGCGCGCGCCTCTGTGTTGGCCGCTGCGCAGCATGCTCGACGCCGGCGCCGTGGTGCATCTGGGCAGCGACTTCCCCGTGGTGGGCATCGAGCCCATGGAGGAGGTCTACGGCGCGGTCTTCCGCATGCTGGAGGACGGCTCCAACCCCGAGGGCTGGTTCCCCGAGCAGCGCATCACCATGGCCGAGGCCCTGCGTGCCTACACCTGGGGCAGCGCCTACGCCATGGGAGTCGAGGACCGTGTGGGCACCCTGGCCCCCGGCAGGCTGGCCGACATCTGCGTGCTCGACCACAACCTCTTCGAGTGCACACCGGCCGAGGTGCTTGGCACCAAGGCCGTGCTGACCCTCATTGGCGGCGAGGTCGTCTTCGAGGCCGCAGCCGAGTAGGCACGTTCGTAGAAGGCCCTCAAGGAGCACGTCCCGCAGATGCAAGCCCCTGGGTGCCTCTGCCTCCAAGCGAAGCTCGCCGAGAGCGGCAGGTTCAACCTCAGCCGTCGTCAGCAGCGCAAGCTCGAGCAAATCTAACGCAACGGCTTTCGTGACAGGCGGCCCTTCTCACCACTCTGGCGAGAAGGGCCGCTTGCGCTACTCCCTTCGAGGGGTCCGAAGCCTCTCGAACAATTCGCTGCTATTTATCTGATAAAATTGCAGCGAATTATACGCAAAGATAGCAGGAGCGCTTATGGAGCCGATTTTCTCGATGACAGCCTTGCAGAGGACGCCTTCGCTGGTGAAAGATGCTGCCAGCAGCTCGGTCGTGCGCATCACAGAGCAGGGCTCTGGGGCCTACGTGTTCTGCAGTGAGGAAGCCTTTGAGCAGAGAATCGCCAAGGAGCGAGCTGACGCAGCCTACGAAGCGAGACTCCTCGAGGCCGTCGATCGTGGTGTTGCCGATATAGCCGCCGGGAGATATGTGACGTCAGTGGATGTGGCCTTCTCGCGCGCTGATGCGCTGAGGGAGAAGTATGCCTAGCGCGTCGGGGGACGGCGGTCGGCGCGTTGAGCTTCGGGTTACTGACGAGTTCGTGTCCTCGCTTGCCACAGTGACCTCTCCACGCGTGCTAGAACGCATTCGTCGAGTTCTTGAAGATCTGCGGTCCTTTCCAGACATGGGTTCAACGGACGTGAGGCCTTGCCTTGCCAGGAGGTACGGAGAGGGCCTGCGGAAGATATCCGTGGCCTCCCTTGTGATTGTCTATCGTCATACAGCCGATGCTGTCGAGGTTCTTGCGCTTGTGTGGGGGCCGACAATCGTATAAGCACGCAAGTCTCCCGTCGTGGTGTAACAGGAGCCGCCCGAGTGCTTGTGCTTGGGGTAACTCATGGCGCCTACGCCTGGCCTGACGAGACCAGCCAGGCGAGCTGGACGCGGTTCTCGACGCCGAGCTTCTTGTAGAGGGCGTTCACGTGCTTCTTGACCGTGGACTCCGAGATAAAGAGGTCCGACGCGATCTGTGCGTTGGTGCGCCCCTCCAGCATGAGCTGCAGCACGTGCTGCTCGGTGGGGCTCACGCCGCGTCCCGCCACGAGGTCGGCCACGCGGCCGGAGCGCGCGTTGCCCGCATCCATGCCGCGAGGGAAGAGGTCAGCCAAGCGCACCGACACGTGGCGTGATATCTCGAGCAGCAACCGCAGCTCGTGCGACGTGAAGTCGCCCGCCTCGCGCTCGCGGAAGAGGGTGATGCTGCCGTAGGGGACGCCGTTCTTGGCAAGCGTGGCGCCGCAGCCAAAGTACACGCCCATGGGCTCCATCCACTCGCGGTAGATGGGGGTGGTGTCGCGCCGTGCCACGTCCACCAGGTCGAGGTCGCGGTAGACGGCGGTGGTGCTCACGTCAAAGCTCCAGACGGTGTAGTCGGTCTGCGCAAACCGCTCGTAGTAGGTCGCGAGGACCTCGGGCTCCATGGTGGTGGACACGGGCGAGAAGAACTCGATGCCGCTCGCGCCCTGCCGTGCGAAGTCAAACCACGAGACCTTGTGGGGAAAGGCCTCCCTCAGGCGCTCGAGTGTGCCTGCCTGCACGGCGCGCGGGTCTCGCTCGCCGTGCACCCAGAGGGCAAAGGACGCGACGCGCTCCCAGTCCTCTGCCGCAAGCTCTGTCGCGACGATGTCCTGCTCTTCTCCCATGGCCAACCCCTTTCATATTCACTAGAACTTTAGGGTATTTGCGCGTGTACTTCCAGTCACGGAATGCGGCGAGAAGGACCATTGCTTAGCGCCTCGCGCGGGTTGAGGATGGGGGCGTACGCAGGCAACCTTGAAGGGAGTTCAGCATGCACACCATCTATGAGTCCGAGTCAACGCCCCTGGCCGACGGCTTCCGCATGCCCGGCGAGTACGAGGAGCAGGAGCGCACGTGGATCCTGTGGCCGCATCGCACCGACGTGTGGCGCAACGGCGCAAAGCCCGCGCAGAAGGTCTTTACCGAGATCATTCGCACCATCGCGCGCTTCCAGCCCATCACCGTGGGCGTCAACCCCGAGGACTGGGCGGCCGTGTGCGAGCGCTTTGACAAGGACGAGAACGTCCGCGTCATGCTGATGGAGTACAACGACTCCTGGATTCGCGACCCCGGTCCCGCGTTCCTCGTCAACGACGAGGGCGAGCTGGCGCTGTCGCACTTCCACTTCAACGCCTACGGCGGCTTTGTGGACGGCCTGTACTTCCCGTGGGACAAGGACGCTTCCATCGGCCTGCAGATCGCGCAGATCGAGCAGGTCAACCGCTACCGTCCGGACGACTACATCCTCGAGGGCGGCTCCTTTAACTGCGACGGCCAGGGCACCGTGGTCACCACCGAGATGTGCCTGCTCAACGAGGACCGCAACCCCCAGTACACGCGCGAGCAGATCGAGGAGAAGCTCCGCAACTATCTTGGCGTCGAGAAGGTCATCTGGATCAAGGACGGCATTGACCCGTTTGAGACCAACGGCCACGTGGACGACGTCGCGTGCTTCAGCGCGCCCGGCGAGGTCTGCTGCATGTGGACCGACGACCCCAACCACAAGTTCTACAACGAGTGCCAGGAGGCCTACAAGACGCTGAGCGAGGCCACCGACGCCCAGGGCCGCAAGCTTAAGGTGCACAAGGTCATCATGCCGAGCGAGTCGGTCTACATGACCGCCGAGGAGGCCGAGAGCATCGACCCCGTGGAGGGCGTGCTGCCGCGTACCCCCGAGGACGCCTTTGAGCCGAGCTACCTCAACTTCCTGCCCATCAACGGCGCCGTGCTGGTGCCCCAGTTTGGCGACAAGAACGATGCCCAGGCACTCAAGGACATCCAGGCCGCGTACCCCGACCGCGAGGTCATCGGCATCATGACCCGCGAGATCATCTACGGCGGCGGCAACATCCACTGCATCACCCAGCAGCAGCCCAAGGCCAAGAAGCGCGCGTAGGCTCTTCTCGGCTCCCTAGGCCCTTTCCATAAGGCGGTCCCCACTTTGTCGTGATTTGTGGAACCATTCCACAACCAGCCACAAAGTGGGGACCGTTGCCGTTGGTGCCTGCGCTAGCGCACGGTGATGACGACGCGCTGGTACGCGACCATGTAGGTGTCGCGCTTGCCCTCAGCGTCATCGCGCACGCGAACGATTACATGGATGGTGTCACCCGGCTGGGCGTCGGCGGGCACGGTTACCTGAAGGACGCTGTCGAGCTGGACGGCGTGGACCTCATGGGCTACACCACCTGGGGTCCCATTGACCTGGTGAGCGCCTCCACGGGCGAGATGAGCAAACGCTACGGCTTTGTCTACGTTGACCGAGCCGACGACGGAACGGGCACCTTTGACCGCTATCCTAAGAAGAGCTTCTACTGGTACAAGCAGGTAATCGCCACCAACGGCGAGGATCTGGGCTAGGCGCCCACACGAGGAAGGAAGCACCATGGGATTTCTTGACAAGCTGTTTGGCAAGGACGAGCCGGCTAAGCCCGCTGCTCCCGAGGCGGTTGCCGTCGTGGCCGAGGAGGGCGCCGTCTTTGCGCCCGTGACGGGCACGGCAGTGGCACTCGCCGACACGAGCGACCCGGTCTTTAGCTCCGAGGCCATGGGCAAGGGCATCGCCATCGAGCCCGACAACGAGGTCGCCTTTGCCCCCATCAGCGGCGAGGTCACGGCCGCCATGGGCCACGCCTTTGGCATCACCGGCGACGACGGCATCGAGGCACTGGTGCACGTGGGCATCGACACCGTGTCGATGAACGGTGCGGGCTTCACCCCGTACGCCAAGCAGGGCGACCGCGTCAAGGCCGGCCAGCCGGTGCTGGGCTTCTCGAAGGCCAAGATCGCCGAGGCTGGCTATGCCAACACCGTCTTCACCGTGATCACCAACACCGCCGAGCTCGCGAGCGTCGAGCCGTGCGCCGAGGGCCACGTGGACGCTGGCCAGAAGGTCGTCGTCTGCAAGAAGTAGGCTCTTCTCGGCAATCAGGCTTTTTGAGTCTGCAGTCTGCCTGTCATGTGCTGGGGTTCGTGCCTCGTGGCGCGGACCCCGGTTTTCTGCTGTCGGCCCTCCGCCCGAGCTACGGTTGAATAATTTGTTATAAATTGAAAAGGACCGGGATGCAGAGAAACCCCTTCAAGCCGACTGCCGGCAAGACACCTCCCGAACTCATCGACAGGGAGGATGTGCTGCTCGAGTTTGACGAGGGTCTCGAGAACGGCCCTGGGGCACCGGGTCGCCTCATGCGAATCTCGGGCGTGCGCGGCATGGGCAAGACGGCAGTGCTCAACGAGCTGGGGTCGATTGCCTCCCAAAGGGGCTGGAAGGTCATTGACGAGACCGCGAGCACGGGTTTCAACGAGCGCATCCTGAGCAGGCTCAATTACTCGCCAGCCATACAACAGGCAAGCATTCATCCGCAGATTCTGGGCGTGAGCCTCGGTGGCGTCGACTTCAAGACGGGCGAGGTAAGCCTGCAGGAGGCGATGGAGCGCGAGGCGAGGAAGGACGGGCTCCTTATTACGCTGGACGAGCTACAGGACGTGGACGGCGAGGAGGTAAAGGCGCTGGTCGTCTCTGTGCAGCACGTCATCAGGCAGGACCTCGATATCGCCTTCGTTTTTGCGGGGCTCCCCTCCATGGTAGATGGGGTTATCAACAGCAAGTCACTGACCATTTTGCGCAGGGCCGTGCCCTTTGAGCTCGGAGCGCTTTCTTCAGCCGAGGTGTCGGATAGCTACGAGATGACCATTGCCGAGTCTGGCATGGGCATCAAGCGCAGCATCGCAGAGCAAATGGCGGAAATCGCCGCCGGCTATCCGTTCATGGTGCAGCTCGTGGGCTATTACACCTGGCAGCGCGCAGCGAGGATGGGATCAGACTCGATAGAGGCCGAGCACGTTGAGCTCGGTGCAAGGACAGCTCGGCTGCGATTTGCCGAGACCGTCATAGAGCCCGCGCTGCATAGGGTCTCGCCCGAGCAGGCACGCTACCTGCTTGCGATGTCGGAAGGCACGAGCGGCGTGAGTAGCACAAGCGAGGTCGCATCGCGCCTGGGCAAGGGCGCGCCGCAGCTGAGCGCCGTTCGGCAGCGTCTCATCGATGCCGAGTTCATTGATGCCTCGGCGTGGGGGAAAGTGCGCTTTGCGATTCCGTACATGGGAGAGTATCTTCGCGAGAACAGGGAGCGGCTGCTGCTCGAGATATCAGGCTCCTGACCCACCCACGGGAGGTGACCATGATGCGCGTGCTGATCGTTGGGGACGAGGCCACGGAGTACGCCGTCTGGCCATGCACCTCCAAAAGTACGCTGACGAGAAGAGCCTTGCGCTCGATGCCACCCACGTCACCAGCCCCGACCCAGCAAGGCCGTTGCTTGCACCGCCCCGACCCAGCAAGCCCTTTTCTTGCACCGTGGCGTCCGTCCTTGCAAGAAAACGCCTTGTTGGACTGTGCCGCCGACCCAGCAAGCCCGTTTCTCGCACGGCATCGCCCGCCGATGCAAGAAAGCGCCTTGCTGGACTCCCGCCCCA
>Ga0065709_1000746_pt1 | contig 24499 bp, 30 predicted proteins | sample Hoacrofraction14_2_FD_59096 | JGI IMG/M metagenome (GOLD analysis project Ga0065709, IMG submission 59096) | Hoatzin crop microbial communities from Cojedes, Venezuela, sample from fiber fraction 14 v1 | ecosystem: Host-associated > Birds > Digestive system > Esophagus > Crop | place: Venezuela...
AAAGACTTCTTGAGCGCATACTCGGTTACTGCTTCACCCACCTTACCAGCACCGATAAACATAGGCGTCTCTAAGGGCATACCTATACCACTAAGGGCGGCGGCCAGATACTTGTGTTTCTCGGCCCAGTCTTGTTGCTGCTGCATGCGGCGGGTTGTTTCGTTCCATTTCCCGAGAGTACCGTTCATTGCTTGGGCTGCTGCTTGCGCAACAGAACCCCATGTCACGGCGCTTAAGAAAGTCCTCGTGCCGGCCTCGGCGTCGCTCATCGGGGATTGATTGTTGAGGGCTGTGTTGAGTTCATTGGTAAGCATTTGAGTTTGTGTCTCGTAGTTCTTACCAAATGAATCACCATCGTATGCAGCATTGGCAGCTATAAAGGCCATCCACTTTTCGCGCCCGTACTCGTCGATGGATTCTTCCATGAGTTTCTGGTAGTCGAGGTTGGTGTCGATAGCCATTGCGCCAATCATGCGGCCGTAACCGCTATCATCGTTCGTCCTGCCCAACTCGTCGGCCCACTCATAATCCTTGAGGGCTTCCTTGTTCTTGGCTACCTGCTCAGCAACTTTGCGCATGAAGATTTTCTGGATTTCCCCACGGGCGTGCAGGTGCCCCTGGTCCAACCCTTCAAGCGTATTGTTGACCATCTGGTTGTATATATCCAGTGCTTTGGCGGCATCATAGAGTGCCTTGCCGTCTTGGTCTTTAGCGCCGGCAGTCAATTGGTCTCGATACAGCTCGTTCCACGCATCCCCATCGGGGTTGTTCAGGTGCAGTATCAACGCGAGCAATTGCGCGCGCGTGCGGCGGTCGTTGGCCTCGGGACTTATGTACTTCGACTGTAGTGCACTGTCACCTGGCACGTTAAGCGAGTACATGCCATTTTCGTCAACGTTGATGGATGCAATCATGCGCATCGTTTCCTCGGGCGACATGCCCTTCACCCGGTTCAACATCTCCCGGACATCATCGGCGGTGCCCAGCGGAGTGGCGCCATTCTTGCCTTGCGGCGGCCACATTTCGGCCTGTGCTTTACTGCTGTCGAACCCGTTAATCACTGCATTAACGTTGCTCTGCAATTGCTGTAGGTCTTGATTATACTTCTCGACGAGGCCATTGTAGATGTTTAACTGCTGCTGGATGGTGTCTTGCACCTCCTTTGCGGAAGCTCCACTTTCTATGTATTTCTGTGCGTCGCGTTGCAGGTTTTCGACGATGGTCTTTTGCTCATCGAGTGTTTGCTTGGTGACAGACCCTGGCTGGCTTGTGGCTGCTTTGACAACTGCATCGGCGCTTTTGCGCGCATCTATGCGGCGGCGTTCACGCGGCGTCACCGGTTTCTCGCGGGCCTGCAGTGCAGCCTGCAGTGCATCACTATCGGTCTGCGCTGCCTCGCGTGCCTGGTTGTACTCGTCCGCGCTATTCTGGTAGAGTTCAGCATCACTATTGAGGCGATTGGCCTCCTGGATATATTGCTGCTGGTCGACTGCAAGACGGTCGCGCCGGTCTTTCCACTCCTTCTGTTGCTGTGGCGTCTTGGGGGNATTCTGCGTTGCCTCCAGTTGCTTGTACTCNTTATCGATGCGGGCAGCCTCGGCTTTTAACTCATCGCTGCGTTGCTGCAGTGCCTTGCCTTGCTTGTTGAGGTCTGCACTCTGTTTGTCGAGGTCAGCGTTCAATGCGCTAACGCGTTGCAACTCTACCTGCAGAGACGCGTCGTCCATCTCGGCATAATCCTTGGCCGTGTCGGCTGCCACCGCCTTCTTCTCTTCGATGTCNTCAAACAGCGACGGCCCGGGTTGCGGCTGTTCGGGTTCTGGTTGCTGCTCCTCGACTTCGGGTAGCTCGTCCCAGTCCCACTTCTCGTTGTTGTCCTCTTCGGCCGCGGGCGTCTGCTCCTGTCCCTGTCCCTGCTGTTCATCAAACAGGGTGGGCTGTTGCGGTTGCTCCTCGAGTTGTTGCCAGGGTTGCAATTGCTCTTGCTGGGCTTGCTGCTGCGNCTGTTGNTGCTCCNGGGCGCGTTGCTGTTGCCACTGCTTGAACAGTTGAAACTCCTCCATCTCTTTCTGCTGCTCCGGTGTNTAGANGTTGGTGACCGGTTGCTGCTGCTCCTGCGTGGGAATCTGTTCCGGTTGCGGCTGCACGGCGGCCACGGGGTTTGCCGGGGTGGCGGGTTGCGGCTGCGGTGCTGCAGGTTGTTGCACGGGCAACTGTTCGACCTGCGCGGGAGTGTTCACGAAATTGCCACGCTCCCATGGTGAGCGCTCGTTGGCCGCGCGGGTTGCTTCAGCACCAGCGGCGCGAGCATCGGCTTGTCGCTGCGATGCCTCGGCGGCCNATTGCTGGTCCATGCTTTCGGTGGTTTCACCGCGTGCCTCGGCGGCGGCGCGTGCTTCTTGCTGCGCCTGCTTCTCGGCTTCGGCTGCTTTTCTTGCTGCTATTCGGTTCTGCTCCTGCTGGTTGAATCGACGCAAGTTATCAAAGATTCCCATTGTTATATGCTTTTTATGATGTTTCTATTTGTCTTACTTTCTTGTTGCTCCGGTGCGGCCATTTCGGTTGTAATCGGTCCACGTGTCTGAATAACCATTCGGCACAGTTTCGTAGTAGTCGCTGCCTGCAAGTTGTCGCAATAAGTTGCGNAGGCCTACGTTTCCATATCTCAATGCGTGGTCGCCAACGGCTGCCATGATTTTGTCCTTGGCTGGCATTGCTCCGGTTACGGGGTCTCTCAACTCCTGTTGCACACTTGTCGGTAGCATGTTGAACATTTGACCTGCGGTCGCATCGTTGATGGCGTTGTCAGGTATCGTGAGGAGACCCTCTTTGTCGCCCATGCTGATGGTGTAACCCTTGCCACCACGGCCGCCGCGACCACCGCCGCGACCACCACGGCCACCGGCTCCACCGGCACCACCACGGCCGCCACGGCCAGCGCCGGCACCATTACCGCCTGCGGTGTTTGAACCATTGCCAGCGCCGTTTCCGTTACCGTCGCCCTCGCCATCGTAGATGCCGGCGTCATACATTATTTTCATGCGGTCTGTAGCATTGTTGGCTGCGTTGTTGGCGCGGCTCGTTGCGTTGTTGTCAGCGTTATTGGCGCGGCTCGTGGCATTGTCGAGTGCGTTCATTCTCTCTTTGCTATCGCGGTCGGCTTGATTCTGTTCGTTGTTGTTGGCCATCTGGTCACGCTTGAACTTATACTCTTCGGCGTGTCGCTGATTCTTGCCCTCCTCTGCGGCCCTCTTCAGTGCTGCATCGGCTGCGTTCTTGGCGTCCTCGCGCTCGTCCTTGTGGTCGGCTTTGAGGGCTTCATAGTAGCCGTTGTAGTATTGCTGGCGCTTTGCCTCGCGCTCGTTGAGCATCTTCTGATAGGTGTCGGCAACGTGGTCGCTAAGCATGGGTGTCTGCTTTGCGCTGGGTGAACCCTTGGTGGTGAAGTACAGGTTAGACAGTGCCGAAATACCATCACCGATGGCGGCGAACATCTTGTTGCGGCGAACGCGCTTGCGCTCCTTCTCCAGGTCCTCGGCCGTGGGCTCTTGGTACGGGTGGAGTTGCTCGTACATCTGCGCATACGTGAACGTCTGCTTCTTCAGGTTGTCAGCCTGTGGCGCTGGTGCCGACGAGGTAACTTGCGGTTTCTGTGTCGCTGCCGGCTGATGCTGTGGAGGCGCGGTGTTCTGGGCCTGCTGGGCTTGTTGTTGCCAGCTCGGGTTCGGTATCTTCGTGTCCATCGCCTGGCCTGCCTGCGGCTGTGGCTTGGGTTGCTGCGCTTGCTGTTGCGCTTGGTATCGCTCACTACCGGCCATACTGCTATGGACGGGCGGTGTTGCTCCCCATCCTTGCGGTTGCTGCGTCTGCTGGTTGCCCTGCGATGAGCTCTCCATATAGGTGGTTTGTTTCTTGATGGCCATGGCTATGCTTGTTTTTGGGTTAGAGCATCGGTTACACTGCCACCATCAAGCGAGGTTGCAATGCTGTTGCCAGCCTGGGCCACACCGTTAACCGCCTGGATGATGTTGTTGGCCTTGTTGACCTGCAAGTCGTTTAGCTTGTCGTTAATCTGGTCCTTGCGCGTGATGTACTGGTTCTCGATTTGGTCCTTGCGAGCATCCGCTGCAACGGCCAGCTGTCCCATCACGTCTCCATAGCTACGGGCATTTGCCGCGCGGGTGTTTGCCAGGCTCTCCTCGGTGCCACCCATCACGGCCGCCTGGCCTGCCGCCTGGCGGTTGCGGTTGCGTATGCTCTCCTCGGTCATGGCTAGCAAACGCTGCGCATCGGCACGTTGCGTCGCGTCCTCGTTGTAGCGGCGGTCGTACCAACTCTGATTCTCTTTCTCGCGCTGCTCCAGGTTCTTTTGAACCTTCTTCATCGCCTGCGATGCCTTGATGCCGCCGAATATCGAACCCGCGGCCTTCATGCCAGCGCCAATAATACTGCCTATCATAGTCTTGTCGTTTAATACTTAAAATTTAGGTTCAAATGTAACCCACTATCTTCGACCTCGACTTTTATTCATTTACTCACATGGAAGAAGAAATCAATATTAACGACAGCGACAAGCGCGGCAAGCACGGCCCACGCAAGATTACAGTGACCATGCGCCAACTGATTTCGCGCACGCTAAATGCCTACATCGATTCCGGCATCATGGTCCGGGACTTCCAGGAGCTCGAGCCCAAGGACCGGCTTGTGGTCGCCGAGAAACTCATGAACTATGTCATGCCCAAGATGCAGGCCACCGCCGTGGACCTCAAAGCAAGTAACCGCGACGCCTCCCTGGAAGAACGCCTGGCACAATTGGCACAACCGCAAAGCGATGAAAGTTAACAGATAAACAAACACCGTCACACTTATACACTAACTTAGTGCCTCATGAATATCGTCAACTTCAACATATCAAAGCGTGCCGTCTATAACGAGGTTGCCAAAACCACCTCCTACACCGGCGCAAAGTTCACCGGTGACGACGATGCCTACCTGCGCATCTTCACCACCGACGAGGACCGCCTCATGCTTGAGCGATTCTTTAACGAGGCATCGGCCAGTATCACCGACCTTGTGAAACCATTCATTGTTAGCGTCTCGACAAATAGTGACCCCGCCGAGCTCAACATCGACAACAACTACGATGTAACCCTGGAGCTCTCGTCACGCTACGACACCACACTCAACGGCAGCGTGCACGACGCCATCTTCTCCTTCTTTGTCAACCTCATCATTGCCAAGTGGTATCGATTCACCAACAAAGGCGAGGAGAAAATCTATGCTGACGCGGCCGCCCACTTCATCAATGACATCAATTCAAAAATATACTACCGCAGGAAGCCCACCCGCACCCTGCCTCAATAATCATTCACTATGGCAAAGAAACTACTTAGCGTCACACTGTACATGTCCGAGCTCATCTACGACGTCCAGAACAAAACCTATCTCACTGGGCGCTCGCGCTACTCGGGCGACAACCACGAATTTGTGGCCAACATGCAGGCCAACGACGACGACGAGAACGCCAACCAGGTAATCCGTTCCATCGGCAACTCGTTCGCTACCCTGAAAACAAAACTCTCGGAATACCTTTCCGAGGAAGGCACCACGGCCGACGACCGACAAGTTGATGGCGAGACCAACTTCACCATTGCCCTGTACATGCCCTCGAACTACAACCGCGCCACCCGTGACACCATTGCAGCCGCATTGCACCAGTACATCGTCAACAACTCCATTGCCGACTGGTTCATCATCACCAACAAGGGCGACGCCTCGGACTACGTTGCACTGGCCAACGCGTGCATCCAACAAATCCGCGAGGCCCTGAACAAGCGCGTGCGCCCCGAGCGCCCCACGCCCTGGATAGTCGATGATGGTGACGACGACACCTCCACGGCTACCACCGGCACGAGTACCGGCACCGACACTGAAAGCAGCAGATACTCCGGTGACGACACATCATCAACCACAACAGGAGACGCTACCAATCCTTAAGCACTAAGAGTATGCCTTGTTCATGCGCAAACACATTACCAAGCGGCGTCGGCTTCAACCCCGACGAGCCAAAGGGGTGTTTCCTCTCCTTCAGCAGCACTTCGCGCTGTGGCAGTGGAACATCATCCAGGCCGTTAAACAGGCGTGCCTCGATGGCGTTTATCCGAGAACAGCTGTTATACGACATCGCCAACGTGGCATACGTACACGCCGACGTCATGCCTACTGACGACGACCACGCCCGCCACCAAGTCTTTGATGTTATCCAGGACGGCAACATCGACCGCGTTACACGCATCCTCGACGTGGCATACGCCGAGGCGGTGGAGCTCCTCTACCCCTTCTCCAAACAGCAACTTTGCCCGCTGCGTCCCTACTTCAACGACGACACCCTGCAGGAAAGCGACGCCTACATCATCGACCTAAAGCTACCCGACAACTTCTCGCGCACCACCCTGGAACTCATCCTGCGTTACACGCACGAGTACATGGTGGCCCGCGTGCTGGCCCAGTGGCTGCGCATTGCAGGAGCACCCAGTGACGCCTGGCAGCAGTGGTACGAGCTATATAACGACATCGAGGCACGCATCCGAAGTGCACTCAACGCGCGCCTGTCACGCACGCGGCGCACCCTGTCGCCCTTCTGATAATTGCTTCTCTATATATATTCCAACGCGGGCATGGCTTCACAGTCGTGCCCGCGTTCTTCATTCAATGAAAACAAGTAACAGGTGTTATCGTGGTTGGTCTGTTAGTCGCATCTTACTTTCAATACTCATCCCTTGTAATCCATCTTGCCCCGTGAAGCGCGTCATAACCGCTACCTTGAAATACTTCCACGGGGTACCACTAAAATATCGCATACGTTCGTCGTCACTATTCCACAGCAAGAACCACCGGCGCAAGTCACGGCTACCCCACAGGGCGCACCGCACGGCGCCACTATTAGGCGCCCACTCGCCACGCTGCAGCACGCTGCGCAATGTTTTGAGGATGTCACCCTGGCCGAGCTTCAGTGCTCGTGTAAGGACGAGGCCGTTCTTCTCGGTGGTTATAGGCGTGGTGGTGCAATGATTCACCACTACCCCACCACTGGTAATGCTCACGGCATCGGGGTAAGCGTTGATGTGGCTGGCAATGCTACTCTCCATCATGCCCCACTTCTTGCTATCCATGCTCCACACGTAGGCATAACCACAGTTGGGGTTATATACAATCAAGCGCTGGTGCACATAGTCATAGACCATGCGGCAATTCTTCACAAAGTCCAGGAAGGGAATCAGCGTTACACTCTCGGTGGTCACGCCGCTATAGTCCACAATCTGTTCACCGCCGGGAAGCGACAACAGCGACGGCGGGAATCCATCGTCGAGAAGATGGTCACTAATCGTCTGCGTGCTGCTGCCACTTAACAGCATCAACCCACGCGCCGTGGCCATCATCACCGTGGCGTCGAGTTGTGTAATGCTATCAGCGCTCAACACCACATCGCGCGTGACAGGCTGCACCGCGCTATAGCCGCCCGTGCTGCTCACCGATAGCGACCACACACCCTCACTTGTGAAGGCGTACATGGGGAACTGGCCAAACTGGCCCTCGCTAAGCGCCTTGGCGGCGCTGCATAGCGCGTATATCTCACCACTACCCACCGTGGCGATGCCCGTACTGGGAAAGAAGAACGGGTTGTTGGTCTCGCTGGTGTAGATTTTGTTGCTCAAGTCAACGGGCGTATTCGTCACCACGGGCACATCGTCCTCGTCTATCTCGTTGCCCGATTCTGTTAGGCTCGCCCAGTCGTCGAACCAGTAGCTNCCATTAAGCAAGGCGTGCGGCTTCATGTCNACCTTGTACCAGGTTTTGGCGCTCTCCTCATGGATGCACACGTATGCCGCCGTGACGTTAACGGACGGGTAGTACAGGTGCACAATGCCGTCACCCCAGAACCATATCAAGTCAGGCCGGGAATCCTCGACAACGTGTGTCACGCCATCAATCTTCAACTCAAAGCGGACCGTTATGCCCTGCTTGTAGGTGTTCTCGTCGCTGTCGTGCCCTGCACATAGGCTCGTCAGGCTGCGGGCGTTGGAACCACCGCTCAATAACTTTTGCAGGCCGCACAGGTTCACGCGGGCGTTGTACACGTAGGAGTTCTTGGCGATTAGCTTATCGTGGCTGTCATAGTCGTCGGTCATTTGCTCGCGCGCTGTTAGCGACTTCAGCACACCGGCCTTGCCGTTGCGGTCCTCGAGTGATATACCNTTGGAGAAATCCGTTTCCTCGAATGTGCCGCCCGTTAACCCCACCTCTTCGACAGGGAAGNTGTGATACAGATAGAAGGTTCCCGCATTGCGAATATCTTCAAGGACCGATTCCTTATCTCGCAGTGGTAGGTCAACATATAGGCCCCAGTAGTACTCGTTGTNTGAATAGAACAGCCAATTATTAGTGATAGTATTGCGAATAAACTGGTTCATTATGGGCCATTCACTGCTGCTTGGCACCCAGTCGTCGTCGACTTTTACAACCATTGGGGTAGAATCCTCTCGTAGCATNNTTTAGCGGCCATTTTTCGATGTTTANCTCTTCGNCGGCGCTGTAGNCTTTTTTATAGTACACGAGCAGCTGGGGTGCGCTACTATCTTCAGGCTGCGGCCATAGTTCATTTGTCAAAAGCAGCCCCTCCGAATACCCATTGAACCGGTTTTGGTCTGCTGCCCACAATCGNTNGAGGGTGCCGCTCTGGTCGTAACTGTAGATGGGCGGAGTGATAAACACGTCTATACTGGTAACAATATCTTTCCACTTCTCACGCAGTATCTTGGCTTGTTCCAGCGCTGCCTCTTCAAAACCATACGCCAACTTCCAGAAGCAGGCGGTTAGGAACATGTGGCGCTCACCTTGTGGGTCGTGGTGTGCGGGATAGTCAATAACCTGCGGTGTTGCTCCTGTGCATGTAACCATCAGCACAGGGGCACTGTGCATCGTCAAACTACCATCGTAGAGGCGGTAGGCCGTGCGCACATAGAAGGGCATCATGTGCATACCCTTCTCTACGCTGTTCTCTTGCACAAACTTGTTTACATAACCAAGCAGCACATTTGTCAATAGCGTCTTATCCTCATCGGTGAGTTTGCCATCACGCAGACGACCCGCCAGGTTGCTCTTATCCTCCAGCCCTTCAACTAAATCAAACTTCGGCGCTGAATACCTGTTCCCAATCAACCCAAAGCGAATCGGAACCTCGGGAATGTGGTTACCCAGGTCGGTATAGTTGCCTTCGTCAGATTCCCACAGGAAGTAGTAAGTGCCATCGTCAGTGAGCACCAGCAGCGTGTTGCCAATCGTGTTAAAGCCGTTCACCGCGCCCCACTCCCCTATCTGGGTTATCTGGTCGGCGGTGAGCTGTGCACCAGGCTCCACGTCGTCGGCATCAACCCAGCCCACGGCCGTGTTGTCGCCACTGCTCCAACTCAACACCCAATGCGTGTAACCCGGTCGGTGGTGACGACCAAGCAGCGAATAACCCTCGGGCAACGTCATAATCACCGTGCCATCACCTATTACGCGCAACATGCCCGTCTCATTGACCAGGTTAATCGACAACGCCAATTCACCATCGGGGCTCACATAGTCACTACCTCGGTGTGTCACACCGTCATACTTGACTTCCATCTCAATCCACTTTTAGCTTAGTTATTAACTCGGCGGCCAGCTCGCCACCAATCTCACACACATCACCGGCAGCCATGCCCACACTGCGCTCACTCGCACCCATGTCGACACACAGCGACTTACACCAGGCACGCAACGCGCCATCACTCAACCGGTGCAGTTGGCAATGGTGCTTACCCTGGGCGGCACGGAATCGGACCGTCAGCCACCGGGCGCCGCGCTCATCCTCCAGAATATCGAGGACGTCACCGCCATCAAGGTTAAGCGCCAGGCACAAACGCTTGGTTACATCGATACGCCCGTTGGGGTAGAAACGCACATCGGCGCGGCGGGTCTTGCCCATCAAGCTCTTCATCATCGACGCCCGACCCTCCCCCGTCGCATCACATAGACCCGGTGGTCGCCAATGCGCTTGATAGCGATACCAATGCGACACTGCACACCACTGGGCAGTCCATAGTCATAGAGGATGCGTGCCACCGACGGCACCTCGCAGGCAAAACCNACGCACTTATACTTGCTGTTNTACTGNATGTCGTGCACCGCGCTACCTTCCGGAACGTCCGGGTTTAGCACAATGCCATACTCGTCACCCACGCGAAAGACCATCACACGGGCACCCTCATTCANGCCGGCCTGGCGCCGCAACTCCCGGAGCAACCCNCGCGAGAAGGTNACACTATTGTCGCGGCCATCGGCCAGCACCCAGCAGCCCACGCTGCGCAATCGTTCCAGCAGCGTGCGGCCCTTGTCTGTTATGTACTTTTGAATCTGCATAACGCCGCAAGTTACTACNCTAAAGCCGTTCGGCAGTGATATTTGTTACCCTATAATCCTTGTGTGAACGAAACGTCACCGTCTCAACCCACACGAAAGACGCCGTNCTCTCGATGTCGTGGCGGTGCTGCAGAGCAGCCTCCGCCGTGGCGTGGATTTTGCTGGTCATTTCCAGGCGGCCAGTGCCACGCCAATTCACAATGTTTACCCAATACTTGCGCCCCAGCAGGTGGTTTGCAATCAATGTTATTACACTCTCTTTCATCGTCTATAGCTTGATTGTTTGAAAATTATCTTGTCCATCATCTCATTCAGNCGGTCAGCCACACGGGCCCCATAGTGCTCGCGCAACTCCTTCGGCGTTAAATTGGTGCTCAACAGCGTGGGCAGTTGCTCCTCATAGCGATAGCATAGCAGCCGCACCATCGGTTGCGACACGTTGCCATAGTCCATCACCTCCGANGGCTCCTCGCCCACATCGTCCACAGCCAGCAGCGGCNCNCGCCTAAAGTCGCGCCACGCTTGGTCACCCTGTCGAGAAATACGCACCACCTCGTCGGCCGTTGCGATGCGCAGGACGCGGCGCTCTTCGTAGCTCTCATTGCTGGTCATCATTGCAATCACATCACGCAGGGCCCTTAGTAGNGTCGTCTTGCCGTTGCCACAGCCGCCACAAAACAGCAGCCCNGTGCGCCCCTGGCCTATCAACCAGCGGGCCGCCTTGTTCAAGTGCTCCATCGTCTCATCNTCGGCCTGCAGCGCAAACCCACGGCACTGCACCTGGGCGCGGTATGCTGCCAGCAGCAGCACCTCGGCCTGGCCAGTTTCCACCGGCACACTAAAACGCTCCTTCGTACGCTTCTGGGTCACGAACAGCCGCGTCAACGCCTCGACGTCGAGCACTGCGCCCTTTGCTATTTCCTTCATTGCTTCTCGGTTTTTGTTGGTTGTCATTCTGTTTCTGTTTCTCTAAGTCCAGCTGTTTGGCCAGCCAGTTTACAAAGTGCCGCTTTGCATCGGCCTCGTCCTGATGGTACACCACCCGACACTTGCAGTCCAGGGCGAAAGCGTCCACCCGCTCCTCGAAACTGAACGGGTCGATGCCGTAACGCAGNCACAGCGTGTCACGCCANAGCATGTCACCCCGNAGCGCCGCCATCAACTCACCCTCGCGCACCGAAAGCACACCATCACTCACNCGCGCGCGCGCGGCTTGCTCACTTTCGGGTTCTCGATTGTTGTTTAAAGAAATCGATTTTTCCTCGCGCGCACGCGCGTTATTAACAACAACAATTTGCATGGGTGAATTTTCTTTTTCTTTATAGGGGGTGTGGGGGGAACTTTCTTTTTCTTTTGCCGCCTTTGGGGTTATTGCGGAAGAAACCCCCTTATTTTGTACATTAACCGGGGTTATTGCGGAAGAAACCGGGGTTATTGCGGAAGAAACCCCCTTATTTTGTACAAAAACCCCAGTTATTGCGGAAGAAACTTTGGCGCCTTTTTTGCCGACCTCGGCATGTTTACCCACAGAAGAAGGAGTTGACACCACAGCCACCGCATCGGGAGCTTCGCTCGCCACCCCGACCAGCATGTTGCGCTCGTCAACTATCATTTCGTCCATGATAATACGTCTACGTCTTGTTTGTTTCATTTCCGCGATATAGCGCTGTTGAATTTCGTAACTCGTCAACACATGGTGACGGTGCCAGGCATCAGCGCTAAGCAGGCCCACCCGGGTGCAGCACTTAAGCACCTCGAGTACATAGCCCTCGCTTAACCCCGTTTGCTCACTCACGCGGAAGGGATAATCATCNGACCACCACAAGTAGTACCCTTGTCGATAGATGTCGCACAGCAGGACAATGTACACCAGNACCGCCGGCCCGTTTTGCATGCGAATAAGGCGGCGAATCCTGGTGTCGTCCATCAGGTTGACATCAATCGAGAAGCTATCAATACTTATGTTATTAGGTCGTGCCATGATTATNCCCTTCCGATGTAATCGTTGATTAGTTTGATAAAGTCGCTTAGCGTGCGCACGATGGCATACTGGTAACCCTCGGCCTCNACGGCACGNTGCCACTCGCGTTGTGTTGTGCGCTGGCGTCCATCTTCGGTTTTCATCTCGATGCACAGNGCGCCACACGTGCCACGNCGCACCAGCAGAATCAAGTCACTAACGCCGGCAACCACNCCCTCACTCTTCAGNCNGGAGCCCGTGATAGCGTCACGNCGGCCGCCGTTAGCCACGGCAAACAGATTCATCCATAGNTTAGGATAGCGCAGGCGGAACCACTTCACACAGCTCACCTGCAGCCGATGCTCGGCATCGCGTGCCTTCATGTTCGAGGCACGCCACGCCAGCATCTCTTCCCGGGGGTCGTAGTTATCGTTCATTTCTTGATGATGTCCTTAAGTTGGTGACCAGCGACAAANCGCACACGGCGTGCACCATCGGGCAAGCGCCTGCTGTGGTGGTTCTGGAAATCNTAGACACGGCAGCCTTTGCGGGGGATTGTTTCCAGGCGGCCAATGCCACGAAGGATAATCACCATGTCGTCCTTGAGGGCGCTTTGCACCAGGTNAATCAACGTGTTCACAACCTTGGTGCCCTTACGTTTGGGAAGGTGGCAGCACTCATTCAGCACGGCAACCATCGTCTCTTTNGTAACTTTTCTTTTGTCGGTATTCATTGTAGTGGGTGTTATTAGTAATCAATCAGTGTTANTTCTTGTGCGCGTTCTCTTAACTCGGTTAAGCGTGCAATNATGTCGTCGCAGTAGTCGCGCACGGCTACGCTATCATCGGTGCGTGGAAGCGCGGGTAGCGCGTTAATCTCGTCAACGAGTTGCGACAGGCAGCGGAAGTATTGCGCCGTCTCCATCGCCTCNGGGTAATAGCTTTGCTTTTCCATACTATTCTACTANATTGTTGCCTAAATTTGACAATTTATATTCTCTTGCTACTGTGGTGTCGTTGGGGTCGTGCTCGTTGAGGAGTTCTTTGTAGTGCTCAATGGCTTCCGGGTCGATGGCAAGGATGTCGGTAACGTAGGCCCACATCGCNAGCTCGGCAATCGTGCACACCGCGTCACCGAACTCATCATTGAAAAACGTGATACCACTTTCGGGGTCATACTCGGCAGTGCCAAGATGGAAGGACAGGTCGTAAGATTCGATACCGATTAGACATTTGCCATCGACTGGCAATTCACGGCTATCATGCCACAGGTTCAAGGGCTTACTCATAATCTTCATTGTTAGCGATTAAACCTTTGGTTTGCTCGTTCAGTTCGATGCACTGCCGGAAGGACACACCAGGGAACACCACAAAGGGATAAGGCGAACCGGCATTGTATTCCATGAACTCGCGCACCTCCCAGGTCATGCCGATGCCATCACGGACGAGCACGAGTTGGCCACGCTCAAAGGGTGATGGTTCCNGTTTCTTGGGTTCTACTACGTTGANACCTTCAAGTTCTTCCAGGCCCATGCGNCACATCTTCTTAATGGTCTCGGCAAAACTCTCGGCCTCTTCCACCTGCTCGTCACATATCTTCTTCATGCGCTTGGCGTGGGCGTCAACTTCGGCCTGCATGGCCATCAGGATTGTTTCTAATTTTTCCATCGTTGATAAGTTGATTAGTTAATGATTTTGGTTTGTTATCTCTTCGGCCAGCTCGGCAAAGTACCGCTCATCCTTGGGCACGGTGTCCTCACCGCCCATGATGCTNCTGGCAATACCTTTCTTTTTGTAGATGATTTGGTAGAGGGCCTTGTCGATGGTGCCACGNCCAATAAGGTAGTAACACGTCACGTTGTCCTTTTGCCCAATGCGNTGGGCGCGGTCCTCGCACTGCACACAGTCGGCCCAGGTCCAGGGAAACTCNACAAAGAGCACCGTTGAACTTGCAGTGAGTGTCAACCCCACGCCCGCTGCCTTGATGCTGCACACAATCACCTGGCATTTTCCATTTTGGAAANTGTCAACGGCGTGCTGCTTCTCGGCCATCGTCTCACGGCCTGTCACCTTCAGGGCCCCGGGGATGGCCTCGACTATCGCGTCAACGACATCGTGCAACGCGCAGAACACAATGATGCTNCGGTCGCTCTCNAGGTGCAACTTGATTAACTCAATCGCCGGTTGCACCTTGCCCACTGCCGACAGGCCACGAAGTGTCATCATCTGAACCAGTGAACGCATGCGCAACTTGCGGCGCACCTCGGCGTTGGTGCATTGCTTATACTCCACCAGGTAGCGCTCNAGGTCGCGGTGTGCTACTTCGTACTCCTCGGCGTTGCTGATGTTAACCCATACGTCNGTGCGCGTTTTCTCGGGCAACTCTTTGAGCACGTCCTTCTTCTCACGGCGGAGCATGAACGAACGCAGGCGCTCGCCCAGCTGGTCAAGGTTGCGACCCTCACGGACTTCAGTGCCACGNACCACACGGCCNGTGGAGACGGTGTACTCATTTAAGAATCCACTCTTGCCGCCGAACTGCCCCAGCCGGCCAAGGATGCTNAGTTGTGCCAACAGGTCCTCGGGGCGGTTCACAACGGGTGTACCCGTGAGCAACACNACNCCNTCTTTGCCCGTGGCTAAGCCCTTGCACAGGATGGTTTGTTGCGCTGCGGGGTCTTTNACGCGGTGGCTCTCGTCGATGATGATGCTGCGAAACATTGTGATTGCGGGATTCCACACCACGTCCTGCAGACGCCAGCCACGCTTCTTGTCNCCGGTGGACCATACAAAGTATTTCTTCAGGCTCTCATAGTTCACCACGACGGCCTGGAACATNCCACTGTGCAGCAGGTAGGGCCAGGTTGCTTGCTCGCAAGAGGTNAGCAGCAGCGCGTCTTTTCCGGTGAAGCGCTTAATCTCTCGCACCCAGTTAACCTTCAACGCGCTGGGGCACACCACCACGCACGGCCACAAGCCCGCCTCGGCGATGATACCAATGCCCTGCAGGGTTTTGCCCAGGCCCGGCTCGTCGGCCAGCAGCACGCGCTTTTCACGCACGCCCAGGTCGATGCCGGTGCGTTGATAGTCGTAGGGTTTAACAAGTAACTTGGTCATTGTCTTGCTTGGAAAAAGTGGCGGCACGTTGCCGTGGCGCGNTGCCGCCACAAATTGACACCTTGTTCCCACCTTTGGCGAGGTGGGCGCAGTCTTGTTGATAGCCTGGTGAGTGCTTGACTATCTTCAAGTCGGTGCAACTGCAGGACCGCACGTGAGCACGCTGGGTTGATTGCACCGGNAGAGCGCTAAAGCGCTGGGAACATAACCTAATTAAGACTGATGCTTAACTTATCGAGGTCTTTACCATTGGTACTGCGGCGGAGGTTGTCCATGAATAGCAGCGATAGGTCGGCTATCATGNGGCCCACGTATGCGCGCTCGCTGTTGGTCAGCTCGTCCATGTCNCACTNCACNGTGCCGGCCATCACGCGCANGCGCAATGCGCCGTCGCCTTCGTCCCGGTCAAGTACCACTGTAATGTCTTTTCGTTTCATAGTTCAAAGTTTTTTAATTAGTGGCGTGGGTGGGAATCGAACCCGCATGTTATTGCAGCACCATGCTGCCAGCCACGCCGTTTGTGGGTTGCACGCTCACGCGCTGGCCCACTTGGGGAAAAATGATTCCATATTAATCATCGTGTTCAATCTTCTGGTTTCGCCTCACGGCGGGAATAGTATGTCTGAAAATTGATTTAGAAAATGTTGATTATACTGCACTAATATAACTACTAACTTCTCTTGAGTTCCGAGAATAGGCACCACCACATAAAGGCCAGGTACTGGTACTTCTCGCGGCCGCGCTCGTACATCGGGTCGCCCCGTTGAATCATGCGACGCATCACCTTGCCGGTGCGGGTGCTTATTGCATAGATAAAGTCGCGGTCGCTGCCCACTATATCCATGTACCACGCCCGGGAGCGGTCCCAGTCGAAATGGTCGATGGCGCTGTCGAGCTCGCTCTCGGTGGCGGCTGATGTGGTCTTAAGGTCCCCNCCGAAGTGGGGNGCATCAAACCACCAGTCCCACTTGCAGCGCGTNGGCAGGGTGAAGTGGAAGCCGCAGTAGTCAATATCCATGGCGGTGTTNCTGCTTACTACTTGGGTACTTGCACTCTTGAGGGTGAGCGCCAGGAAGGGGTCGTCCTTGGCTGCAGCGTGCAGTTGCTCTACCAGCCAGCAACCGTGGCGCATCTCNCCCTCGCTGACGTGTTCACCGTCGATGGTGCAGGCGTAGACGTTGGCGCGCTCGGGTTCGGTAACCAGGGCGTCGACGATGCGCCCCATGCGGATGCCGCTTCCGATGGTGAGCTCGGCGGGCTCGCCGCGCAACATGCGTTGCAACTTGCTAAGGTCGCTGTTGCTCACCTCGGGTCGGGCATAGTAGTTGCACTCGACAACCACNTGNCGCATCTTGCCGTCCTGTATTTCGTTNGCTACCTTCATCGTGCNTTCACTTCGTTTTCGTAGTGAACGTATGCCGACGTAATCTCTTCGGGGTGCTCGCGGTCGTTGGCAAGTTTCTCACAGAAGGTNACCATCTTCTTGAAGTCCTTGGCCAGCTCNTCGGGNGTGCGGTTCACNCCCACGCGGGACCACCACAGGGCAAACACTTGCTCGTAACCGCGCACATCGTCCACNACGAGGCGGCGTTTNACCTGGCTGCGGGGTTGGTAGGTCTCCACCACGGGCGCGGCCTGGTTGGTTTGGTCGAACAGGTTGCCCACCATCTGTGCTTGGGCTTGCAGGGACGACGCCTGGGCGGCCTCGGCGGCACGTTGTGCACGCTCGGCNGCGGCAGCGCGTTCACGTTCGGCATCACGTTGGGCCATCTCTTGCTTAATACGTTCGGCCTCGGCTGCGTCCTTAGCGTCGCGGGCGCGTTCCAACTCCAGGCGCTTACCGTTGAGCATGGATAGTATCTCCTGCTTGACACGTTGGCACTCGTCGCGGTGGCGGGTGATGAGTGTGTTTTGNACNGCGTTAACCACTTCCTGACGGATGGCGGCGGCCTCTTGCTCGGGGATTCCCTGGGTGGGGACATTGACGGTGTACCACTGCTGCAACTCGGTGNTCATGTTCTCGATGTAGTCCACGCCTTCATTCCACATGCCCAGTTCCAAGTCACCGAAAACGCCGCGCATCTCGCTGGAGAAGCGTTCGATTTCGGCGGTGCATGCTTGCTCGTAGGCCAGTCGCAATTGGTTGCGATAGGTGTCGCGCAGTTGCTGTTGACGGGCGCGTTCGGCAGCCTCNGCNCGGGCGCGTTCGGCCTCGGCGCGCTTGACGGCTGCATACTTGTTGCGCTCGGCTTGCAGCAGGGCGGGCACGCTGCCTGCCTTGCCGGCGTCCACGGCGGTCTCCATCGAGACAAAGGACTTGCGCAACTCGTCCATAAGACGGGTGACGCCGCTGCGGCGCTCGTTCATTACCTTCAGTGTGCGGCGGCACTTGTCGAGGTACTGCTGCAGCACCATGTCCATCTCGTCACTCATNCCCTCGGCNGCCACNCGGGCACGCAGNGCTTCACCGGCGGCAACGCATCGTTGCACNCTCTCACTGTTGGCGCGGTACACATCGGGCGCGCCGTTAATCATTTGTTGCAGNGCAGGCACGTCGGCGTGCACTACTTGCAGGGTGTTNTCTTTTGTGTTCATCTTAATTAGGTGTTACAGGGTTAATGGTTAGAATACATCATCGTTCTCAACTTGTACTTTCACGCCCTGGCCAACGCTGCTTGCAGCGGGCGAGGGTTGCACATAATCCATCGGTTGCTCGGGGGCGGGTGCTGCTGTGGGGGTTGCGGGNGTGTCGGCTACTCCGTAGAAGTCGTCGACTTCGGCTTGGGTCTCGGCNTCACGCTGNGTCTCAAACTCGGTGGAGTGACCGATGCGCACGCGGGGGTAGGTCTTGAAGGCGTGCTTGATGAGCTTACTGCCCAGGAAGCCGGGGTCGATGTTGCCGCCGTTGCTGCTGTAGAGTTCATTGGGACGCTCTACCCAGGTGCGGGTCTGCTCGTCATAGCGGCGATTGTTTTTGCCGCTGTAGCCCTGCAGGCGCGTCCAGTCCTCCTCAAACATCACGGCATAGTCGGCACTACCATCGGCGCGGGTGATACGCATAAACGCCGCNACAATGTGTCCTGACGTGTGCGGAAGGTGGCAAGTGTAACTCACCGACTTGCGGCCGTCGTGGTCGCCGTAGGCAAACTCGTCCTCGGCATANACCAGCACGGGGTTNTCGGCGTGGCGGATTTGNCCGCTGCGCATACGCATCACCAACTCACCATACCCGGAAACNCTAAGCATAACGCGGGTCTCGTACTGGGCNCGNCCGTCGGGACCGGTCGAGGCGGTCTTGGCGTTGCGTCCCAGTAGGTAGCACTGCGCACGGCTGCCAGGTTCCAGCGACAGGCCGCACACGGCCAGGTCGATAAAGGCGGTGAAGATGCTGAAGCGGGTAGCCTTTTGCAGTCGCTGGTCGGCGCTTAGAGCCTGGTTGAACCAACGGCTCTCCACGTCGTAAGCGCGGGCACCGCTGCCAGCGCCCCACAGGGCGTCGTGAATCTCAATCCAGCGGTCTTTCACTCTCTCGTCACGGGTCACCGCAAGNGGCCCCATGGCGTTAATCTCACTCAATGTTAACTTTGTTTCCATCGTAATTTGTTGTTAGTTGTTATTATATAGTGATTAGTATTCCCAGACTTTATAGAGGTNGCAGTACAGGGCACCGGCGCCCAGGGCACCGAGTTTACTGGCCAGCATGAGCGACACCCAGTTGGTGGCATCGTCGGCGGGCTGCGAGAAGAANAGTATCAGTGTAACCACGGCCAGCAGGGCCAGGCACGCTTGCTTGAGGAAATCTTTCATAGTTAGGAATTGTTTAGGTGTTGATTGCTTAGTTTCTCGATGTCACTGCGGCGGTAGCGTGGTTTGCTACCGGCATACACGCGCTTGAGGTAGCCGCACTTGTGCCAGCGCCACAAGGTCTGCGGGGTGACACGGAGCAGGGCGGCCACCTCTTCGATGGTCATTAACGGGTCGGCCTCGGCGGGCTCACTTTCTTCGGGGCGCATGCGCTCGGCAAGCTCGCGCGCAAAGTCCATCGCCACCTGGCGCAGGTCGTCGAGACCCACGGTGATATTGATGCTTGCGTTCGAGCTGCCGCGCAACATGTCTAACACTTCATTCATCGCAATTAACTTCATTAGAGGTAAACAACCTGGAGGGCTGCTAAAATATTACGGGCGTCTTTGCGCACTTGCTCCAGCTCTTCCTCGGTGGCGGGCAGGGGGTAGAACTCTTCGGTAGCAGCACGGCCGTTGACGCGGCGGCAGAGGGCGCGGTCTTGCTCGTACATCTTACTGTCGTAGTTCAACCGGGGACGCCANNTGTTCAGCAGGCGGCCGTGGTCGCCCTTGCCTACTAAGTCACGGCGGCCAAAGTAGAACTCGCCGTTAACGGTGCATGCCACATAGTCACGCTTGCTGGTGCGGGAGGCTTTAACGTTGCCTTCGCTGTCGATAACTTGGTAGAGCTTCTTGCCGCTCTTGAGCTCGGTCTTGATAAGTTTGTAGTCAGTCATAATAGTGTATTGTTGATGATTAATAATGGGGGTTATTGGATTCGTGTTACCGAGAACTTGCCGGCCTTGCGGTCGATGTGTGTCGTCCATCGACGACCCAGGTTCATAGAGTAGGCATTGAGGTTTGCTCGTATGCTGATGTAACCTTCCAGTGGGAAGTACACCGTTTCACCTACTTCGAGACGCCTAACTTGCGTCATTGCAGGGAGTTTCGTCTGTTCTGTCTTGCTCATGTCAATATTTATTATTAAATTTATGGTGCAAATGTAAGCACTTTGAATAAATCATGCAAGCATTTTGCGAAAAAATTTACTCAAAAAATTAATTTTATCTCAAAAACTATGGAAAAAAGGTATCAACTTGAGGTGTTAATCAATCACTACAGCGACGGAAATAAGTCGCGCTTTGCGAACAAGTTAGGCGTCAAACCGCAAACTATCAACACATGGCTAAGTCGAAACACTTTCGACATTGAACTGGTTTACTCAAAATGCGAAGGTTTAAGCGCTGCGTGGTTGCTCTCCGGTGAAGGTGACATGTTCACCGGCAGCGATAACACCAGCGCCGTGGCAAGTGGCGATGGTTCGGTTGCTGCTATCAATAGTTCAGTATCACACGGAAACGAGGCGATGCTGCAAGAGCGCATCGTCCTATTAGAAAAGCTCCTCGAAGAGAAGGAGCGCACGATTCAATTACTACTTAAGCAAGTACAGGCAAATTACCCCCAATAACACATTATTATATATATACCCTACCCTTGTTCCAGGAATCGCGCAATCATGCGCTCGGCATTTTCCTCCTCNCTCACTTTGATGTAAGTNAAGAAAGCACGCTCGGTCTTGTGTCCGGTGATGGACATAATCATCAGCGTGGGAAAGTCACGCTTATACATGTTAGTAGCAAAAGACCGCCGCGCCGTGTGCGCCGTTACACACTCCCACTTCTTATACCGATGGGCCACGCGCTTCAACTGNATNCTACCCCGGGCCCGCTTCATCTCACTCTCCACCAGGGTGACATCATCATCGATGCCGGCGGCCTGGCATACCTGCTTTATATACTCGTTGAACTTTTGATTGGTGATAGGCTTGGGCGGCTGGTAGTCGTACTTCTCCAGCACGGCGGCNGCGCCTGGCAAGATGGGAATAATCACCCGGCCGCGGGTTTTCTGCTGCTCTATCTTGAAACACTGGTAACCATTGCCCACGGTGATGATGTTGTCNCGGGTCAACTTGCCCAGGTCGCTATAGCGGCAACCGGTCCAGGCCAATAGCAAGAAGGCGTCACGCACGCGCCCCAANTTCTCCCCCAGCTCGCANGCGGCAAGTTTGCCCAGCTCTTCCTCGGTGAGGTACACGTTGTCCACCGGTTCCGAAATCTTTGCGCACCGGCCACGCTCCACAAACTCACAGCCGGCCCTGTCCTGNAGGGGCAGCGCGTTAATCACCACCTTCAAGTTCTTGACNCGTTCTCCCACCGTGTTTGGCTTCAACCCCTCGCGATATAGGTAGTTGACAAAGCTATCATAGAAATCTTTACCCAGGGTCCTAATCTCGATGTCCTTTTGCTTGGTGGCCTGCAAGTAGTTTTGCAGGTGGGTTAACGTCTGCTTGTAGTGATAGGTGCGGTGGAGGCTGATGGGTTTCCCGTTGTGGGTGTAGGTGTTGATGTGTGCCACAAACTCTTTCATNGTCTCNAGGAGCATGCGCGGCTTCTCCTTCGGATTCCTCGATGGGTGCAGTATCTCGTGCACCACATCTTTCAACCAGTCACTNTCCACGCCCTCGCCNCGGCACTCGGCNTACTTNGACAGCACGCCCTGGCGAATACGTGCCAGCGCCTCGTCTACTTTGCACACGTCCTCGGCAACGGCTGGGTCCACAAACCGCGTGGCGTGNCGCTGCTTGGCGTCACTCCAATATAGGCGCCAGGCATACACGCCCTCCACCCTGGCGCGATANTTGGTGCGGTTGTTGATGGTTANCATCATCGANACAGCGGGCCTGTCGTCACCTTTGGTCGACAAGAAATATTTTACAGTTGCCATACTTTATTCAGTGTAAGAACGTTATTAGTGTAGTAGACATTCAATGTGCAGCGGCCGCATTAGCCGACTACAAAGGTAGAAAAAATAGTTCACAAAATGTTCACTTTTTTGTTATTTTCATTTGATTTNCCACTTAACACCACGNCACACCAAAGAGACCGCTAATTCTTGATGGCCGCCCATCAATAAACAGCTTCAAGAAATTCCAATTGCACAACTCAACGCCACATAAAATTCCCTATAAATCCCAGCGGAATCACCATGGAGACCTACTAACCGGCTACAAGATAGCAAGTTAGTAGGTTTTTTCTTGCATTTTTATCAGACAAAAGCAAGGGGTTGCTTTCCTCTTAATTATAGTTGCTCGATTTCTTCAATACTCAAGCCTGTTCCTTCTGCGATTTGTTCAACAGAAAGTCCCATTTGCTTGAGTTTCATTGCTATTTCGCGGCCTTTCTCGGCTTTACCTTCGGCCTTTCCTTCGGCCTTTGCATCGATTTTGGCAGTATCGATTACATTGTTGAGGTCGCGGAACACCTTTAGGCTCTCTTCGTAGCTGCGCATTTCATCTTGCGAGAATTTCGCTATTTCGGCTTGTTCGAAGAGGCGTGTGAACACTCGCTCCTGAAGTGCAATAGGACGGTTCATCAGGCTCGAGAGGTTGCGAAGCACGAACATCCACTTGTCAAACATGGTCACCAGCTCCTCGGGCTTCTTGTTGAACTTTGGCACTTCAAGGTAGATGTATGTCAGCTTATCGAAAAATACGTGCTTGTCGGCGGTATCCATCAGTTTCACCTCATGGTGATAACAGTCGGGCGAGTACTCATCCTCTGGGAATACGAAATTAAGGATGCCGATAGTATAAATGCTGTCAAGTTTATAATTCCAGTCGCCACGTTTCGCTTGTTCTTGAATGGGAAAGGAAGAATAATATATTGTGCGGTCTTTAAAGAATTTTTGGTAAGCATTCTGCATCTCTACGATAAAACGCTCTCCCTTATCGTTTGTGCAATAGACATCAAACACAGCATTGCGGTTACCGACGTTAGAGCCCAGATTTTCGCTGTTAAGATACTGTATGTCTTCGACATGCTGCTCTCCTTGCAATAGGGCATTAAGGAAACTGATGAGCAGTTCCTTGTTTAGCTCAGTTCCAAAAATCTTCTTGAAACCGAAATCTGTATACAAACTTACATACCGTTCTTTGTAATCCGAAATGCCTGCCATAATCTAAATTTTATTTGTTCGCCGCAATTTACATCTTTTATGTGAAATGTGCAAGTTTTACGCAGAATAATTCTTTTTTGAGAAGTTAATAATCAAGTCAAAAAATTTGCAGAGGTATTGTGTAGAATGAACTAAATCAGTAATTTTGTGGTCTGATATGGCTCCTTCTGGATGGGCGAGTAGTTTAGGCGAGGCGCTTTGGGCAGATGGGGTCTTTTTTTCTAAGAGAAGATTATGAAGAACTGGTTTGAGTATATCGTGTTATTTGTTATCATGTTAATCGTGGCGGCGATTTCGGTGTATGCCACGGTTAAAGTGTGTGATTATAGACACGCCGACGAGTTGAAGGCGATGCAAGCAAAATATGACCACGACACTGATAGCTTGGAGAAAAGGATTATAAATGCGCATAAGGACGCTGAAGAGGAGTTACATTTTCGTGAACACCTCGCCAAGAAGTATGACCAGTACGAAGAAGGGTATAAAGAGGGGTATAAGGATGCAAAGGAGGAGTATGCAGATGATGATGAATTAGAGAGGCAGGGGTTGCTGGAGGAAGAGTGCGAGCGGAGGACGCTGGCTTGGTGATTCATTAAAATGATGACAATGAAAGAGAAAAATAAGGGCGTGTTGCTGGACCTGGACGGTGTGCTGCTGGACACCGAGGGGATGTACACGCAGTTTTGGGACGCTGTGGATGCACGATTTCCGTCGGGGATTGCTAATTTTTCACAGGTGATAAAGGGTTGTAATCTGCACGACATTCTAGGGAACTACCCTACCGAGCAGATGCGTCGCGATGTGGTGGCGATGCTGGATGAATTTCAGCGCGACATGGTGTACCGCTTCTTTGACGGGGCGCTGGAGAGTCTGGCGCAGATGCGTGCGGCGGGGCTGAAGACGTGCATCGTCACCAGTAGCGACCAGCGGAAGATGGATGCGGTGTACGCGCAACATCCTGCGTTCCGCGCGATGGTCGATGATGTGGTGACGGGCGAAATGGTGACGCACGCTAAGCCGCATCCCGAGTGCTACTTGCTGGGGGCGTCGCGGCTGGGGCTCGAGATTGGGCAATGCGTGGTGGTCGAGGACTCGATAAATGGTCTGTGGGCGGGACGCGCTGCGGGCGCTCGAGTGCTGGGTCTTGCCACGACGGTCGAGGCGAGCCGCGTTGAGCC
>Ga0065709_1006003_pt1 | contig 24452 bp, 34 predicted proteins | sample Hoacrofraction14_2_FD_59096 | JGI IMG/M metagenome (GOLD analysis project Ga0065709, IMG submission 59096) | Hoatzin crop microbial communities from Cojedes, Venezuela, sample from fiber fraction 14 v1 | ecosystem: Host-associated > Birds > Digestive system > Esophagus > Crop | place: Venezuela...
AAAAAACAGAGAGCCATTGATTCCGTACTCCCTGCTTTCTGGAGCTGATGGCCGGATTCGAACCGGCGTGTTTTCCTTTTCCTCCCGCTGCATGAATTGCTAACAAAAAGAAAAACCGAGAGTCCATTGATACAACGTACTCCCGGCTTTCTGGAGCTGATGGCCGGATTCGAACCGGCGTGTTTTCCTTCTCCTCATTTTCATATAAACAAAAACAGAGAGTCCATTGAAACAACGTACTCCCTGCTTTCTGGAGCTGATGGCCGGATTCGAACCGGCGACCTCATCCTTACCAAGGATGCGCTCTACCTACTGAGCTACATCAGCGTGCTGTCTTTCGACAACAGCGGTATATTACCACATCGTCCATCAAAATGCAATACCCGAATTCAAATTTTTTTCAACAAACCGAAAAAAGATCGAACACCCTTCCGGGCATTCGACCTCCATTCGATTACTTCTTCGCGATCTCAACGAGCTTGGCAAAGCCTTCAGCATCATTGACCGCCAGGTCAGCCAGCATCTTGCGGTTCACTTCGATGTTCTGCTTCTTCAGACCGGCAATGAACGTGGAATAGCTCATACCGTTCAGACGGGCAGCCGCGTTGATTCTGACAATCCACAGACGGCGGAATTCGCGCTTACGCAGCTTGCGTCCGATATACGCATACCGAAGGCTGCGGGCAACCTGTTCTTTAGCGGCGCGGTACTGCTTGGATTTCGCTCCCCAGTAGCCTTTCGCCAGCTTCATCACCTTACGGCGACTCTTATGGGCATTCACAGCCCTTTTGATACGTGCCATGATAATTTCCCTCCTTGCTGGTTTTCAGCTTATTTGTAAGGCAGCAGCTTATGAATCGTGCGCGCTTCGGCGGCATTGTCAACAATACCGTTGTTCCGCAGGTGGCGGGTCCGCTTCGTGGTCTTCAGGCGCACCTGATGGTTGGCGTTCATCTGCTTATGCTTCACGATACCGGATTTGGTAAAGGAAAAGCGCTTTGCAGCTCCGCGATGGGATTTCTGTTTAGGCATAACTGGGGTCCTCCTTCCAATGCATCTTTACTCCTGGGCTTCTTTCGAAGCCGCGTTATCCCGGGCCATTTCAGCAGCCTTCTTTGCCTTTCTTTCGGCAAAGGACGCCTTGGCGGCCTTGGGAGCCAGGATCATCACCATGTTGCGGCCATCCAGCACGGGGCGGCGTTCCACCATGCTGACTTCCTTGCACCGCTCGGCGAAATCAAGCATGACCTTCATGCCGATCTCGCTGTGCGTAATCTGCCGGCCGCGGAAGCGAATGGAAACCTTGACTTTGTCGCCGCCTTCCAGAAAGCGGATTGCCATCTTCGCCTTGGTGTTCACATCGTTTTCTTCGATGGTGGCAGACAGCTGGACTTCCTTGATGTCGACAACGCGCTGATTTTTCCGGTTTTCCCTCTCCCGCTTCGCCTGCTCGTAACGATACTTGTCGTAATCGATCAGCTTACAAACCGGGGGCTGGGCGGACGGCTGAATCTTCGCCAGATCCAGCCCGCGATCCTCTGCCAGGGCAAGGGCCTGTTGAATGGACAGCACGCCAAGCTGTTCGCCATTCTCGTCGATCACCCGGACTTCACGGTCGCGGATCTCCTCATTGATCATCAGTTCAGTTGCGATTTCCAAACACCTCCCAAATTGACTCGAAAAAAGCGGCGGGCTCAAAACCCGTCGCTCATACATCCTCTTCCACCTGAAAGAAATGCCGTATACCCGACCGCGTACGCGATCCAGGTGAGGGGCGGGCAAGCCTCTGCTTCAAACAGATGGATATTACCACAATTGAATCCGCGTGTCAATCGTTTTTTCCAAAAACCTTTTCTTTTAATTTCTGCGCCGTGGGTGTCGCCGCCAATCCGCCGATCGCGGTCTCCTTCAGCGCCCCGGGCAGTGCCTCGCCGACTTCCCGCATCGCGTCGATACATTCATCTGCCGGAATCTTCGGCTGAATCCCGGCCAGTGCCATATCCGCGCTGGAAAACGCAATCATAACCCCGGAAACATTTCGCTTGATGCACGGAATCTCGACCAGCCCGGCCACCGGGTCACAAACCAGCCCCATTTGACTGACCAGCGCCATCGCGCAGGCGTCCGCGCACATTTGCGGCGTGCCGCCCATCAGTTCCGTCACGGCCGCCGCAGCCATTCCCGCCGCGGATCCGCACTCCGCCTGACATCCGCCCTGCGCTCCGGAAAGACACGCGCGCTGCGCGATCACCATGCCCAGTCCGCCCGCGGTAAAATTCGCCAGCACGACCTTTTCCTTCGGAATCTGTTTCTCTTCATACAGGGAAACCAGACAACCGGGCAAAATGCCGCAGCTCCCCGCCGTTGGTGCGGCTACAATCCGCCCCATGGACGCGTTCCAGCTTGCAACGGAAAGCGCCCTCGCCATCGCTCCGGTCAGAAAGCTCCCGCACAGCCCGCCGCCGGTCCTCCCGGCATAATCGCTCATGCGGTATCCGTCCCCGCCGGTCAGCCCGGACATGGACCTTTGGTCTTTCTCTCCGCCCCGGCGCACGGATTCCATCATCACGTCAAACCGGTCCGTCATCTTCTGCATCAGCACTTCCGTTGTCGTCTCCATGGCCGCCGCCTGATCCCGAAGCACCAGCTCGCCGATCGTCAGCCCCATCTCTTCCGCTTCACGGACAATCTCCGCAACCGACTGATATTCCAGTAATTTTTTCATCTCAATTCCCTCAAATCGCCCGAATCAGCATGGCTCTGGACACATGTTTCAGATGCGTCAGCTGCTCAATCAACCCTTCCGGCGGCAAGCCCTCAATCTCGAGGGTCATCAGCGCGTCACCCCCGCGGCTTTTCCGCGACAGCCGGAAATTCGCGATGTTCAGTTCCGGATATACCAGCCGCATCAGATTTGTCACATCCGCAATCACGCCCGGCACGTCCTCATGCATAATCAGGATGGTATTGTTCTCCCCGGTAAAGTCCACCCTCATATCGTTCACGAGATCCACGCGGATATTCCCGCCTCCGATGGACGCGCCTTCCACCATGCCCTTCTCGTCTCCCTGTGTCACAAANTGAATCCGCGCGGTNTTGGGATGCGCGCCGGGAATATCCTGNNAAACAAATTTGTACTCAATCCCGCGCTNCTTCGCGATATTCAGCGCGTCACGGATTTCCTCATCCCGGCTGTGGAATCCCATAATGCCGGCCAGCAAAGCCCGGTCCGTCCCGTGTCCCTTGTACGTCCTCGCGAACGATCCGGACAGGATGATTTCAACAGACTTCGGCATTTCCCCGCCCATCACCTTGTTGGCCACCCGGCCCAGCCGCACCGCGCCCGCCGTATGCGAGCTGGACGGTCCGATCATCACCGGTCCGATCATATCAAACACATTCATTCCATTTCGTCCTCCATGTCACTGAACCCCGCCTATCGTATCACGAAGCGTCCTTCCCGTCAAAGCTTGTTTCTCAGTTTTCTGCGCACCCGGTGGATATGCCTTTCCAGATCCCCCCGGTCGAGCAGTTCCGCCAGCACATACTGCTCAAAAGCCGGCACCGCGCAGGAGTAAAAACCGATCCGTTCCTGATACCGCTCAATCAGTCCTTCCGGAATCACCATGTACCCCACCCGCACCGCCGGGGAAATCGTCCTCGAAAAAGTGTTCAAATAAATCACGTTCTCATTTCTCGTTCTGGAAAACAATGTTTCCATCGGCTTGCGCCGCACATCAAATTCGCTCTCGTAATCGTCTTCCACAATCCAGCGTTCCCCCTGCGCGGCCCACCGCAGATATTCTTCCTTTTTCTCTGCTGAAGCGGATATATCACTCGGATAGCTCCGGTACGGGCACACGTGAAGCACCTTTGCTTTTGTTTTTTTCAAGTCACCCGACCGGATGCCGTCCGCCGCCATCCTCAGTTTTTCCGGTTCAATGCCCTGCAGGCGATATACCTTCTCAATCTTCTCATAAGATGGATCCTCGATGGCCCATCCGCCTTCCTTCCCGAGCATGTTTACAATCAGCCCGTACAGATATTCCGCCCCGGCGCCGATCACAATCTGTTCCGGCCTGACGTCCATCGCCCGCTCTCTGGAAAGATACCCGGCCAGCGCTTTTCGAAGAGTGTATAGCCCCTGATTAGGGGATTTGACCAGAATCGCCTCTCCCTTTTCGCTGATCACGCGCCGCATTGTTCCCGCCAGCACGGAAAACGGAAATCCGTCCATATCCGCGGATGACAGCACCTCCGTCCGAAAACTCTCTTCATTTTCTTTCGCGGCCGGTCGGATCACCGTCACATCCGCGGGATCGGCAACGAAGTATCCGCTCCGTTCCCTCGCGATAACATACCCCTCATCCTCAAGCATCTCCAGCGCCCGCGCCGCGGTAATCACGGACACCCCGTTCTGCTCCGCCAGCACCCGCTTCCCGGGCAATCTCGCCCCGGGCATGTAATTTCCTTCCCGGATCCGCTCACGGATACTTTGATAGATCTGTTGATATGCCGGCGTTTTCATAAATCGTTCTCCAATCTGGTTATATAAAAAACAATAAATCTGATCATTTTAACATGACCACATTGGGATTATAATCCCACATATATGAAATGTAAAGGAAGTGTTTTCATGGCAACCGGAAGAAAAAGCGACAGCGGCATTCTCTTTCTCACCTGTTGCGGGCTGATGACCGCCCTCGCGTTCGTCGCCAATTACATCCGTTTTCCTCTCCTCGGTTCGCAGATTACGATCAGCAACACCCTCTGTGCCCTCTGCGGGCTGATTCTCGGCCCTGCCGCAGGGTTCTTGACAGCGGGCCTCGGCAATTTCCTTTTTGATATCATCGCCGGCTATGGTCTGGAAGGACTGATCACCTTGGTCTCCAAGGGAGCCATTGCTTTGGTCGCGGGTCTCATCTGCCATACGTCCCTCCGGTCCGCGTCTCTGGAACGGCGTACACGAATCCGTCTCTTCTGGGGATGCGCGCTCGCCGCGCTGACCTATGTTGTACTCTATATGCTCAAAACCTTCATTCTTGGTCTCACCGTCAACGGTCTGACCATGGAAGCCACACTGATCAAGATGGGCAGCAAGCTTCCAGCCTCTCTGATTAACGGGGTCTTCGCCGCCGTGGCTGCCCCGATCCTGATGAATGCCCTGCACACGCCCCTGCGCCGCCTCGGTATTTTTTCCCTGAAATAAACTTTGAATCCTTTCCGCCCGTCCCGATTTCGGGGCGGGCTTTTTTGAAATAAAAAATCCTGCATTTTCGCAAATGCAGGATATAAAACCAAATGGAAATCAGCGCTTGCTGAACTGGGGCGCGCGACGCGCGGCCTTGAGACCGTACTTCTTGCGTTCCTTCATACGAGGATCGCGGGTCAGGAAACCGGCCTTCTTCAGGGCGGGACGCAGGTCCGGATCGGCCTTGCACAGGGCGCGGCTGATGCCGTGGCGAATCGCGCCGGCCTGACCGCTCAGACCGCCGCCGTTCACATTCACGACCACATCATAATTGTTGGTGTTGGTCAGAACCAGCGGCTGACGAATCGTCATCTTCAGGGTTTCCAGTCCGAAATACTGATCAATATCACGCTTGTTCACGGTGATCTTACCGTCACCGGCAACGAGACGGACGCGGGCAACGGCCTTCTTGCGGCGGCCGACTGCACTGTAATCTACCTTAGCCATTTCTCATTTACTCCTTTCCGCGTCACTTCAGCTCGAGCTTTTCAGGCTGCTGCGCAGTCTGCTCATACTGATCGCCAGCGTAAATCTTCATCTTCTTCGCCATCTGACGGCCCAGCGGTCCCTTGGGCAGCATGCCCACCACCGCGTGACGCACGGCCAGCTCAGGCTTCTCGGCCAGCAGCTTGCGGTACTTGGTTTCCTTCAGTCCGCCGGCATAGCCGCTGTGATGATAGTAAATTTTCTGATCCAGCTTTTTGCCGGTCAGAACAACTTTGCTCGCATTGATGATGATAACATAGTCACCGGTATCCACGTTGGGGGTGTAAATGGGCTTGTTCTTACCGCGCAGAATGTTCGCGACCTGGCTCGCCAGACGGCCCAGCACCATCCCTTCCGCGTCAACAACGTACCATTTCCGGTCGATGTCCGCGGTCTTCGGCACAAAAGTCTTCAAGGGTGTTCCTCCTCAATCAATTGGTTCAGTCCTGTCCCGTCCGTGATGGTCAGCGCGTCCGGGGTGATTTTCAAAAGCTACCGGGGCTAGCGGAGCTATTGATACCATCCGCTATCATATCGCAAACCTGTTGTTTCGTCAAGCATTTTTTCTCTTTCTCCATTGAAAAGTATCCTTCCCTCTGATAAAATTTGTTGGAAATATTTCAAGGGGGCATCAGGATGGAACATTATCTGGATAACGCCGCGACGACAAAGGTCTGCCCGGAGGCGGCTGAAGCCGCGCTTTCCGCGATGACGGAGACCTACGGAAATCCCTCCTCCACGCATACCAGGGGTCGGGAGGCACGGAAGCTGCTGACCGAGTCCCGTCAGGCTGTGGCGGACGCGCTCGGCGCGAAATCTTCGTCCGAGGTCGTCTTTACTTCCTGCGGCTCCGAAAGCGACAACTGGGCCATTCTGTCCGGTGCTGAATATATGAAGCGCAAAGGAACTCACATCATCTCCTCCCTCGTGGAGCATGACGCGGTCCGCCGCAGTCTGGATGTACTGGAATCCCGGGGGTTCACGGTCACCCGTCTCCGTCCCGATGAAACCGGCATGATCCGCACGGAGGATGTGATCTCCGCCCTGAGGGAAGATACTATCCTCGTGACCCTGATGATGGTCAATAATGAAACCGGCGCCGTCACGGACATCGGTGCCGTTGCCCGGGCTCTGAAGTCCGCCGGCTCCCCCGCCCTTCTTCATACCGACGCCGTCCAGGCGTTCAAAAAAGTCCCCTTTCAGGCCCGCACCCTCGGCGCGGACATGATCTCCGTCAGCGGGCATAAAATTCACGCGCCGAAAGGGATCGGCGCGCTGTATATCCGTGACGGATTGAAACTCAAACCGTTCATCGTCGGCGGCTCACAGGAAAACGAGCGCCGTGCCGGTACCGAAGCTGTGCCGCAGATCACGGCCTTCGCCGCCGCCTGCCGCGCAGATGCGGATATTGATCATATCGCCGCGATGAAATCCCTCGCCGTCCGGCTGCTTTCGGAAAGCGTGCCGGAGCTGGTATATCTGGACACCCCCGCTCCGCACATTCTCAGCGTTTCCATGCCCGGCTGGCGCAGTGAAGTCCTGATGAATTTCCTGGAAGGCCGTGAAATTTATGTATCAAAAAGCTCCGCCTGCAAGCAAGGCAAGCGGAGTCATGTGCTTGAAGCCCTCGGTATGCGGCCGGACCGGATTGATGGCGCCCTGCGCATCAGTTTCAGCCGTTTCACCACAGAAGAAGACATTCTTGCCCTCGCGGACGGGCTGAAGGACGCGCGCGGTCTGGCCCACCGCTGATCAGATGTTTACACCCTTTTCGCGCATCTTAGTCACCAGTTCCTCCGGGTCGCTGTGGAACACAATGCCCTGCCATCCGCACGCAATCGCCCCGGCGACATTCGCGGGCAGATCGTCAATGAACAGGCATTCCTCTTCCTTCAGCCGGAATTCTTCCGTAAATAAGCGGTAGATCACCGGATTCGGCTTGATGACCTTCACAAACGCGGATACCAGTTCCCCGTCAAAACATTCGCTGATCGGCATCTCGCCCCAGTAATGCGGCTGCGCGACGCTGGCGTTGCTCAGGAGATAAATCCCGTATCCGCTCTCTTTCAGCTGTCTGACCAGCTCTTCCATCCCGGGCATCATCTCGCGCGGATACGCCCAGTTCCGAAGCATCCGGCTCACCTGAGGCCTCAGTCTCTCCGGAAATCTCGGAAGCACAATAGGCTCCATGGTGTCCTCGGTCAGCACGCCCATGTCCATCTGAGCCCACTCCACGCTTTGAAACAGTTCCCGCCGGACCAGTTCACGGTCCGCGGGATTTTTAATGCCCTCCCGGTCGATAAATCGGTCCGGATCAAACCGCACCAGCACGTTCCCCATGTCAAACACGATATTGCGAATCATCCTGTTCACTCCTCACGCTTTGATCAGTCCGTTCCGCAGTCCCTTCGGATAATGATTCCGGATCATCCCGTCGCTGCCCTTGCCCCATCCGAGCACAAGGCCCTGCCATGTCATCAGCACCCAGCCCTTCGCGTCCCCGGCAATCGCTTCCCCGGCCAGATACCGGCACGCTTCCCCGTCACTCAACGGAACCCTTTCCGTCTCCGGCGGGAAAAACGCGACCGCCGCGGCGTGGTCCGGCACAAAATACCGTCCTTTCACCTCGCCGATCTGCAATCCGGGGCGCATCACCCTGATGCCCCGCGTCTCCGGCGTCTCCGGCACCCGGACCAGCGTATGCCCGAACACGGCATTCGGCTCCGGCGTACCCGTCCGGCTTTCCCGCCAGACATTCATCACTGTCCTGTCCGGCGCGGAAAACTCACTCTTCAGCGTCTTCCGGTCATTCCCGCCCTTGCGGAACAGCGCGGCAAACTGACCTTCCCCGCACACCTTGTGCGGCCAAACGGTCCACATGACCGAGGGCTTTTCCATCCCCGGCAGAAAAAATTCTTCCGCCCGGAATGCCGGATTTTCGTTCAAAAACCGTTCCACCTGCTGCTCATTCTCCGCGGGATTGTAGGTGCAGGTTGAATACACCAGACGTCCGCCCGGACGCACCATCTTCGCGGCTTCACTCAAAATCCCATGCTGCCGCTGCGCGCACCCGTCCGCCTTTTCCGCTGTCCACTCTCCGCGGCTTTCCGGCAGTCTTCGGAACATTCCTTCCCCGGAGCACGGCGCGTCCACGAGCACCCCGTCAAATACTTCTTTCCAGGACCGGGACAATTGTTCCGGCAAAGCGCTCGTCACGACTGCGTTCGGAATGCCCATCCGCTCAATATTCCGGTTCAGAATCGCCGCCCGTTTTCCCACAGGCTCGTTGCAGATCAGCAATCCGTCCCCGCGCATATCACAGCCCATCTGTGTTGCCTTCCCGCCGGGGGCCGAGCACAGATCCAGAATCCGCTCTCCGGGGCGCGCCCGCATCACCGCCGCGGGAATCATCGCGCTGGGTTCCTGAAGGTAAAACGCGCCCGCTTCATGGGCAATCGTTGTCCCGGCTTCAGAATCTTTCCCCAGATACCACGCGTCTTCCTGCCATGGAATCCGCTCCGCGGCATCCCGGAAAACTTCCGCGGAGCGAAGCGGGTTCATCCGGATGCCGCGTACGGAAGGTTCGTCCATCGCCTTCAGAAAAAGCGCCGCGTCATCCCCCAGCTGTTCCCGGATTCTTTTTATAAACGCGTCCGGAAGCATACTCATATATTCATCCACTCCGGAACCATTTTTCTTTCCATATAGAAGCAGGGCGTGTTCAGTTCGCATTGATCCAGTACACCGCGAACCCCGCTCGTCATCACTTTTTCAACGCCCAGCCGTTTTGCGCATTCCCTCGCCAATTTTTCTCCTTCTTCGACCATTGCGGGCACGGTCTGGTCCGCCAGATTGGTGTTGTTGATAATCGCGTCGATTCCCAGTCTCCCCCGGCTTGAAATCCGCGATGCAATATCGGTCACATCATCCGCGTTCTGAGTCAGGGGCCGGCTCGCGTTCAGCACAAACAGCGATACCGTCTCTCCGCGATATTTCTGAAAGCTCGGATAATACCGTCCCAGCGCCGCCGCGCCGGTGTCATCCCCGCCGACGTCGAAAATCACATGATCACAGGGTACCTCAAACACGCTCTGAATCTCCGCCGGAAGGGCGGGTATATCCACCGTCGTCATGGCAAAGGTCGGCGCGAGCATACGAATCCCCGCGCGTTCCATCTCTTCTCTTTTTTCGGCGCTCCGGAAATACGGATTCACGATATCCAGATCCACAAGCGTCACGCTTTTTCCGTCCCTTTTCAGTTGTTCCGCCAGATTCAGGGCCAGTTCGGTCTTCCCGCTGCCGTAATTCCCGGTCAGCACAATAAAACGGGGAAAGGAGATTTCACTCATCTCAGTCATCATCTCCCTCGTCCGCCCGCCAGCTGCTCGGATACACCGGGCGACGATAAGCCTCGTTCTGGTCAATCAGTTCGTCCGGTGCGGCATATACTTCCTGATCGTTCTCACGGATCAGGGAATTCACTCTTCTTCTCCTCCGGGGGCGAATCGCCTGCTCAAACCGGGCCGTCGTCCCCTCCGGGGTCACCGGGGCATAGGTCAGCGGTTCATTCGCTTTTTCATATACCGGCTCCGGTTCATTCACTTCTTCCGGAATTTCCTCCGGAATTTCCTCTTCAATCTCTTCTTCCGGTTCCTCATCCTCATCCGCCCGGCCTTCCTTCAGCCTTCTGAAAAAAGACCGCCACACCCACACCGGGCGCCATCTGAGAAGATACACCGCCAGGTCGATCACTACGCCCAGCGCGCAGCCAACGACCGCCAGTCCTTTCCAATGCTCCCCGATCCACCCGAGAAATGAGGTGGATCCGGTGGAGGTGACCATATTCCAGACTTCGACGCTCAGCGTTCTGATCCAGCCCATCAGGGCCTGAAAAACCGTATTCGCCAGCGTACCCATCGTTCAGCTCCTTTTATTCGTTCGTACTCTCCGTCTCTTCCGTTTCGATCGGATCCACATCCACGGTCACCGTAATGGTATCGTTGGACAGAATCGCGTCATCGCTCGGCTTGGAAACTTTAATCTGGAAGGACGTCGTATCCGTCAGTCCCTTCAAATCCACATAATGATCGCTCAGCGCCAGCTCATTCATCTGCTCCAGCACCTCGCTCCGCGCGGCCACGGTGATGCTCTCCGGGCTGATGTGTGTCGCGACCACTTCATACCCGTCCGCGACATCGTTCAGCGTGTCAATCAGATCGGTCACATCATACGTCCTCGTCGGCAGGATGGATGCTTCCAGCACCACGCTGTCCAGCGCGACGCTCTCATAGCTGACCTCCAGCAGGTCACTCACGACTTCCTCGCCGCTCCGGTTGTACAGCACAAGGTTCGCGGACATGACCATCGAGCCCTCTTCCCATTCCACCTCGTCCTGATTCAGGAAAACCCGGGCGCGGCTGATGCTGTTCACCAGGGTCTGCGGTCCGCTGACCGCAACCAAAGGCGGATCCACGCTCGGTGAGGACATGTACCACCCGGACGGCGTCTCCCCCGTCACGCTCACGGACACCGGAATCCGGTACCGCGTCACATAGTCCTCCACCTCCAGCGTGATGCTCGAAGGCGTAATACTCGTCACCCGTCCGTAATTGGAGGATGTCGTACTCAGCAGTTTCAGCTCCTGCGTCCCCGTGCCGGTGATCCGGTTCAGCTCCACCCGGATATTATAGGTGGACACATCCACCGACTCATATTGCTTCTGCGGCACCGCGGCCACCACAGTCACATCGTTCAGCGCCTCATCCAGATCGCTCACCACGATATACCCGTTCCGCTTCATCGTGTCCGTCCCGGACACATTTACGCTCACCCCGTAGAACACTTTTTCACGGGTCAGCGTCTCGTCCTGACTGATCAGCCCGGCCCACAGCACAATACTGATCAGCACCGCCAGCACCTTGAACCATAAATTATTCAGGAAAAACCGGCGCAGCGTCCCGCCAATCCGGGTTTTCAGACTTTCCTGATTCTTTTCGTCCCGGTTCGTCACGCGCGCCCCTCCCTTCTCTTCTTCAACCCGTGAAGGAATCCCATCACGCGGGAAGGTTCGCTGTTATAAATTTCCTCCAGAATGGAACGCAGGTTTTCCTTCGTCAGGGGGCGGAACAGTTGACCACCGCGAGCCATGCTCATCGTCCCGGTTTCCTCGGACACAATCAGCACCGTCGCGTCGCTGTTCTCGCTCAGCCCAATGCCGGCCCGATGCCGGGTTCCCAGCTCGCGGGACACACCGCTCGCCTCGGTCAGCGGCAGAATGCACGCCGCGGCCTCGATGCGCGCGTCCCGGATCACCACCGCGCCGTCATGCAGCGGCGTGTTCGGCTCGAAAATATTTTCCAGCAGCGGCGCGGAAATTTCGGCATCAATCCGCGTCCCGGTGTCAATTACATCCTGCAGGCCCGTCCGCTGCTCAATGCAAATCAGCGCGCCCACACGCCGGTGGCTCAGATCCGTCATCGTCTGAATAATTTCATTCACAATGCGTTCCTGCTCGTCCAGATCATTCATCCGCTGATCCTTGGTCAGCAGCGTCGTCCGCCCGACCTTTTCCAGCGCCTTACGGATTTCGGGCTGGAACAGCACCAGCAACACCACCGCGCCATTGTTCAGGATGGACGTCATCAGCCAGTTCAGGCTCGTCAGACCAAGCAAAGAGCTGAACAGCACCGCAATCAGTAGCACAAACAAACCCTTCAGCAGGGCGCTGCTCCGGCTTCTGCGGATCAGGATCAGAAGTTGGTAGATGATGAATGCCATGATCGCGATATCGAGGATATCCACAATGCCCAACCGATGGGTCAGGTTCCAGATCATATTATTGATCGTGGTCCATACATCGCTCAAACCGGGCACCTCCTCACTCGCGTCGCTGTTTTCATTATATCATGAATCCCCATGCTTTGAAAGTCAGAATCTGACATTTTTTTAAAATTTCTGTAACAACTTTAAAAGGATAAACGAAAACCCCTTTCGACATGAAAGGGGTTTTATGAAACAGCGAAAAGGCTTACACGGTGGCAGCCTTCGTCAGCTGCTTCGCCAGGCGGGCCTTTTTGCGATTAGCGGCATTCTTATGCACAACGCCCTTGGACGCGGCCTTGTCAATCGCGGCAACCGTGACAGACAGCTGCTCCTGAGCCTTCTGAGGATCAGCCTCGACGGCGGCGTCAAACTTCTTCAAAGAAGTACGCACTTCGCTCTTCACAATGCGATTCCGCAGATTTTTCTTCTCGCTGACCTTCACGCGCTTCTTGGCGGACTGGATATTCGGCAACGTGGTTCACCTCCCCTTAGGATCCGATAAAAAATCGCCGGGATTTATAGTAACACCTTTCGCCATGAAAATCAAGCTCTTTTTCATGATTTTTCAGAAATTTTCCTCTTCCCTCGGCGCTTTTCATCGTTTATAATAGTAGTGAACAGGAGGGACTGGTTTGAGTAAAGAGCGCATCGGCATCCTCGGCGGCACGTTTGATCCGATTCATCAGGGGCATATCCAGATGGCCACGGCCGTGCTGGATTCCTGCAAATTGGATCAGCTTTTTGTTGTGCCCGCGAATGATGACGCCTACAAGCCCTGCGAAGTCTCCAAAGAAGACCGATGGAAAATGGTTGTCGCCGCCTGCACGCAGGACGAGCGTCTGATCCCCTCCCGGCTGGAGATGGATCAGGATGGTCCCGCCTATTCCGTGGATACCCTGCTCACGCTGAAGACCACCCACCCACGTGCCGACCTTTTCTTTATCATCGGCACGGACGGGCTTTTAAAAATTCATAAATGGGTCCGCTACGAGGAAGCCCTGCCCCTGTGCACCTTCCTCGTCTGTCCCCGCGCCGGCGATACCTCTCTGGAAGAGTTCAACGCAGAAAAAGCACGCCTCACGGCCATGGGCGGCAAGTTCCGGATGATCCATATGAAGCCGGTGCAGTTTTCCTCCACGGAAATCCGCTCCGCCCTCTCCCGGGGCGCGCCGACACCCGGTCTCTTTTCCCCCGTCCGGGAATTTTGTGCCGCCAAGGGGCTCTATGGCATGCCCCGCCGCATTGACGAATCGGACGATTGGATGGATAAGCTTTTCGCCGCGCTGAATCACCGGCGCTTTACGCATTCCCTTTCCGTCGCGCACTATGCCCGCCGCCTCGCAAGGATTCACGGCATTGACCCCCGTCAGGCGGAGGAAGCCGGTCTCCTGCACGACTGTGCCAAGTGCATGCCCCTCAAGGAAATGCGCCGCATCGCGATTGAACACTCCCTCACGGATGATCCGGAAATTCTTTCCAGCAACGCCCTCATGCATTCCCTGGTCGGCGCCTGGGTCGCCCGCAATGAATACGGCATGGCCGATCCGGAGGTCCTTGAAGCCATCATGTACCACAGCACCGGCTGCCCCGGCATGTCCCGGCTCGCGATGTGCGTGTGTCTGGCGGACTCGATTGAGCCTACCCGGCGCAGTTACCCCCTTCTGGAGCAGGTCCGTGTCCTCTCGGAGCTCTCTCTCGAGCGGGCTCTGCTCATGAGTCTGGAAGGCACCGCCGACTATGTCCGCTCCCGCGGCAAATACCTGCATCCCCGGACGCAGGAAACCATCAACTGGCTGAAAACGCTCCCGGAAGTCCGGGGCGCGCATAAAAATAAAGATTGATTTGAAAGGATGTATCACATGCAGGATCAGGAACTTATCGTCAAACTCGCTCAAACGCTTTACGATCACAAGGCCGGTGACATCAGTGCCCTCAAAGTCGGGCATCTGACCGTCCTGTGCGACTATATGGTCATCTGCTCCGGGCGCAGCGCCTCCCAGGTCAGCGCCCTTGCCGAGGATGTGGACGAGCTCATGGCCGCCGAGGGCATTCCGCTCCGCCGCAATGACGGCGCCCGGGAAGGCCGCTGGATTGTGCTGGATTACGGTCACATTCTCGTGCACATCTTCCACCGGGACGACCGCGCCTTCTACAATCTCGACCGTCTCTGGAATGATGGCACCAACGCCATCGATCTTCCCTTTGACCAGACCGTCAAAGACTGATCCCGGACATCAAAAAAGCTGCCTGCGCGGCAGCTTTTTTTGATTTATTTCAGTGTCAGAATCTTGTCCAGAATGTCATCCGCCAACGCCCGTTTGCTTTGCAGCGGGCGCTCTTCCATGCCTTCTCTCGTGATCAGCGTGGCGATATTTGTTTCCGTGCCGAATCCGGCTCCCGGTTTCGTCACATCATTGGCCACAATCATGTCCAGATTCTTTTTGTCCAGTTTCTTCACCGCGTTCTCGTGCAGGTCATGCGTCTCCGCGGCAAACCCGACCAGAATCTGTCCTTCTTGCTTGCGCTCTCCGACAGCCTTCGCCACATCCGGTGTCTCCGTCAGCCGGAGCACGAGCTCTTCGCCGTCCTGCTTCTTGAACTTGTGATCCGCGATCTCCGCCGGCCGGTAGTCCGCGGGCGCCGCGGCCTGAATCACAATATCCTGCGCCGGGCACTCTTTGAGCATGGTCTCCAGCAAATCCTCCGTGGACTCCACCTCAATGACCCGGACCCCCGCGGGCACGTTCACGCTCACGCTGCCCTTCACCACAGTCACCTCGGCGCCCCGGTCCCGGGCGGCTTCCGCGATCGCGAACCCCATTCTCCCGCTGGAGTCGTTTGTCAGAAACCGGACCGGGTCCAGCCTTTCCCTCGTCGCCCCGGCGGTCACCAGCACCTTCCGTCCGGCCAGATCCTTCTTCGCGTTCAAAATCTGATCAATCGCTTCCACAATTATTTCCGGCTCGCTCATGCGCCCGGCGCCGCTGTCCCCGCAGGCCAGCAGCCCGCTGTCCGGGCCGCAGAAATGTACGCCGCGTTCCTTCAGCACGCGCATGTTTTCCCGCGTCGCCGCCGCGGTCAGCATCCCCGTATTCATCGCCGGCGCGACCAGAATCGGCGCCTTCGTCGCCAGCACCGTAGTGCTCAGCATGTCATCCGCGATGCCGTGCGCCATTTTCGCGAGGATATTCGCCGTCGCCGGAGCAATCACGAATACCTCGGCCCTTTTCGCCAGCGCCACATGTTCCACATTCCAGTACTCCGGCGCCTTAAAGGTGTCCGTCACCACGGGATTGGCGCTCAGCGTCTGAAAAGTCAGCGGCGCGACAAACTCGGTCGCGTTCTTCGTCATAATGACGTTGACATTCGCACCCAGATGACGCAAACGGGAGACAATCTCCGCGCTTTTGTACGCGGCAATGCCCCCCGTCACGCCCAGCACAATTTCTCTGCCGGTCAGGTTCATTCTTTTTTACTCCTCTTCCGCAGGGGCGTCATAGCTCAGCAGTCCGCGGTTAATTTCTTCCACGGCCACCTTCAGCGGCTTCATCCCTTCCGCGTTAATCATCGGCTGGGATCCGGCCACCACCTCGCGCGCCCGCTTGCTGGCTTCCACCACCAGAGTGTAGCGGCTGTCCGCATGGTTCAGCAGTTCCAATACACTGGGATCAACAATCGACATCTTTCTTTTCCTCCTGTCCTTATTCCCCGATCTCCGGGAAATATCTCACCGAGTTCTGTTTCTCCGCCCGCACAATCGCCCTCAGCTGATCGAACGCCAGATCCAGATCATCGTTCACAATCAGGTAACGATACCGGTTCATCTGCTCAATCTCGCCCCGGGCGTTGTTCAGCCGGCGTTGAATCTCCTCCGGCTTTTCCGTGTTCCGCGTGTGCAGTCTGACCCGCAGTTCGGAATAGCTCGGCGGAAGAATGAACACGCTCACGCAGCTCGGCTCTTTCTCCATCACGGCCCTCGCGCCCTGCGGATCAATGTCCAGCAGCACGTTCTGGCCCTTCTCCATGCGCTCGTACACTTCGCTTTTCAGCGTCCCGTACCGGTGCCCGTGCACGCTCGCATGCTCGATGAACGCATCCTGCTCCAGCAGTTTATCATATTCCGCCTCAGAAATAAAGTGATAATGTACATCCTCGATCTCATTTTTTCGCTTTTCGCGCGTCGTCACACTCACGGAGAAGCAAAAACTGGGGTCTTTGTTCAGCAGTCTCTCCACCAGTGTGCCCTTCCCCGCGCCGGACGGTCCGGAGATCACAAGCAGCATTCCCTTCCGGCTTTCCTTCATGCCATTTCCGTCTCCCTTCGAGGATTCATTCTCCCGGCAATGGTCTCCGGCATCAGCGGGCTCAGCACCAGATGATCCGAATCCATCACCAGCACCGCTTTGGTCTTATGCCCGCATGTCGCGTCAATCACGTGCCCGCGGTCCCGCGCGTCGGAAATCATCCGGCGGATCGGCGCCGCCTCCGGTGATACCACCGCCAGCACGCGTTCCGCCGTCACCATATTGCCGTATCCGATATTGACCAGATTCATGCTTTACTCCACATTCTGAATCTGCTCGCGCAGCTTCTCAATCTCACTTTTCAGATCAACCACTTTCTGAGCGATCTGCGCGTCCGATGCCTTGGATCCGATGGTATTGGCCTCCCGGTTCATTTCCTGAATCAGGAAATCCATCTTCTTTCCGATCTCGCCCTCAGCATTCAGATACCGGCGCATCTGCGTGATATGACTGTCCAGCCGGCTCAGTTCCTCATCAATCGCGCACCGGTCCGCCATCAGGGCCACCTCCTGGGCCAGCCTCTGCGGATCCACGCCGCTCACGCCCAGCTGGTTCAGCCGGCTCTCCAGCCGCGCCCGGTAGTCGCTGACCACCCCCGGCGCCCGCTCAAGAATGTCTTCACGCAGTTCCGCCGCGGCGTCCAGATGCGTGCCGAGATCCTCCTTCAGGTGCGCACCTTCCTTCTCGCGCATCCCCTGCAGCTGTCCCAGCGCCTGATCCATGGCCTCCGTGCAAACCTCACGGACAAGTTCCTCATCCATCTCGCGCTCATCCAGCGTCACCACGCCTTCCATGGCCATGATTTCCGCCGTTCCGGGCACGTTTTCGTCCTCGATCTCCCGGGCCACGTCCTCCGCCGCCCCGCGGTACGCCCGCGCCAGCGCCAGATCCGTCCGCACGCTCATCGAGCCTTCCGCGACATTGCGTACATTAATGAACACTTCCACATGTCCCCGGTGGATCACCGCGCCGATCTTTTCCCTCACGGTCTGCTCCAGAAAAGCCAGATTGCGCGGAAGCCGGGGATTCACATCCAGAAAACGATGATTCACGGTTTTCAGGTCCACCGTGACCTCCCATCCGTCCCGGACAGACTTGCCCGTTCCGCACCCCGTCATGCTCTGCAAAAGGCATTCGCCCCCTTCGTGATCAATTCGTGATTTTATCATTTTCCCCGCAAATGCGCAAGGGTTATAACCCGCTCACCATGTCGAACAACCCGCCGATGGAAAACCGGCTCACTTCAACATCATTCACCGCCTCCAGGATATCTCCCAGATGGTGCGCGTCCGAGGACCACAGCCTTCTCCGGTTCCCGATCAGCCGGTCATCCGCCGGCAGTTCCGGCCGAACCTCCACCACGGGAAATTCGACATCTTCCGGAAACAAACCGAGGTTCACCAGCAGCCCATGCCCGCGGTTGATATGCGCCGGCACCGCCGCGCCCCCGTGTTCCCGGATGATCTCCGCGCACTCCTGCAGGCTCAGATCCGTCGCGCCGATCAGCAACCGGTCCTCCACCGCGACCACCTCGTCGTCCGTGTTCATCACCAGCTGGTTCCCGAAAAAATCCGGCTTGTTTTTCATCTTCGGCAGGTGATCCGAGAAAATCTCTCCCACCTCCACTGCCGTGTCCACATCCCGGAAGTACCCCAGCAAATGCACTTCCTCCCGGGTCGTAATCTCCATCCCCGGCAGAAAAATCAGCCCGTACGCGGCCGCGGCTTCCGCCGTCGCGGGCAGATTCCGGCCCGTGTTGTGGTCCGTCAGCGCGATTGCGTTCAACCCCTTCAGAAACGCCATGCCGCAGATATTCGCCGGCGTCATGTCATCATCCGCGCAGGGGCTCAGGCAGGAGTGGATATGCAAATCCGTAAACATCTCAGCTCTCCCGCGTCGTCCCGGGCAGTCCCGCCTTCGCCATCATCGCGCACAGCTCATACGCGGTCTTTTCGCTTTGCAGCACGCAGATACCTTCCTCCCGGGCTTTCTCGATGGACGCCTCTTCCATCACAATTCCTTCCGGAATAATCACCGCCGCCATTTCCATCAGGCTCGCCACGGCAATCACGTTCATATGCGTCTGCACGGTCACCCAGGCCATGCCCGCCTGTCCGTGCGCCATCACCCAGCTCAAAAGGTCGCAGGTGTACCCGCACGTCACCTCAGTTTCTTTGGTCACCTCGGGAATCATGTCCTTCGCGCCCGTCAGTTCAATCAGTTCTTTCAGTGTCATCTTGCACACCCCTTTATTCCCGTGAATTTTCGGCAATCTCAACCATCTGCTGCGCCATCACCTTCAGCTGATCCTTCATCCGGTGAATGCAGTCCATCTCCCGGGCCTTTCCCTGCACAATGTCCTCGGCGAATGTCCGGCACGTCGGGCTCCCGCAGGATCCGCAGTCATATCCCGGCAGCGTCGCGTAGATTTCCTCCATCCGCTCCATCTTCCGCAGGGCCTCGACCAGGTCGTCGTCCAGCTTCATCACGCTGTTCGGCTTGATCCGCTCCGTGTCGTACAGTTCGTACTTCGTCAGCATCCCGGCGTCCACATTCAGCTTCGCGCTCTTGATGTCCACCAGCCGCCGGATCCAGTTCCGCGCGACATAGGTGTTCTCAAAATTCAGCGGTCCTCCGACGCACCCGCCGGTGCATGCCGCCCCTTCAAAGAATTCCAGCCCGTTCAGCCGGTTGTCCTCAATTTCTTCCAGCACCTTGATGCAGTTGGCAATCCCGTCCACGGCCATGCTGTCCTTCGGCGACACCGCGTCACACTCGCCGCCGCTCCGCGCCCAGCCGATCCCGAAGTCCGAGGATTCCCGCAGCGGTTCCTCCTCCTTCACCTTCCGCAGCTGCGCGCTCAGCGGCCCGTAAATGTCCATCACGGAAATCGCGCCGTCTACCGCGCTCTTCTCATGCCCGATGGGGCTCCGGATCGCCGTCACCTTCGCCGGGCACGGCGTCAGGAAAAAGCACCCGATCTCGCTTTCGTCCACCTGATGCTTCCGCGAAAATTCCCTCTTTGCGATCATCGCCGCCACTTCCATCGGTTGCCGGATATCCACGATATGGTCAATCAGATCTGGAAACCGTACCTGAATCAGCCGCACAATCGCGGGGCACGCGGAGGAAATCACAGGCCTGGGTAAATCCGGCTTTTTCAGCCTCTCCTTGATCGCCCGGCTCACCACATCCGCGCCGCGCGCCACCTCAAACACATCGTCAAACCCGAGCTCCTTCAGGGCCGTCAGCAGCTGTGAAATATTTTCCAGATTCTTGAACTGCCCGTACAAACTTGGCGCCGGCAGAGCGATTTTGTATTTCCATTTCTGAATGGAGTCCAACGGATCGGTGATCGCGACCTTGGCATGATAATCGCAAACGCGGATACACTCACCGCAGTCAATACACCTCTCGGCGATGATATGCGCGCGGCCTCCGCGAACCCGGATTGCCTCCGTCGGGCACCGCTTCAGACAGTTAGTGCATCCCCGGCACTTATCCTTTTCCAGCCGCACTGAGTGAAATCGGTTCTTCTCCATCTCCGTGCCTTTCTTTCTTCATTTCCGTCAGGCGTTCAGCGCGAAACCCATCGTAATGGTCGTTCCGACACCGACCTCGCTTTCAATCTCAAATGTCGTTGCGTTCCGCTTCATGTTCGGCAGCCCCATGCCGGCGCCAAAGCCCAGCGTCCGCGCCTCCTCGTTTGCCGTGGAAAATCCTTCCGTCATGGCCTTCTCGATGTCGGGAATCCCGGGCCCCACATCCTTGGAAATCAGTACCACCTGATCCGGGTCCACTCTCAGCGTCAGCGTCCCGCCCAGCGAGTGAATCACCAGATTCAGCTCCACCTCATAGCACGCCACGCTCACATGCCTCAGCACCTCGGAGTTCACGCCCAGCTGCTTCAGCGTCCGCTTAATCACGGCCGAAGCCTCCCCGGCGGTCTCATACGCGCCGGCCTCGACCGGAAAACTTTTCTCGATCAGCGCCGCCATCAGGTGCCACCTCCTCGGGGCTGAGTCCCGGGCAGCCCGTGCGTGTACAGCTCCCCGCACACGTTATATGTCGTCATCTTCGTGGCCAGCACGGTAATCCCGTTCTCCGCCGCTTCTTCCAGAATATCGTCCCCGGGCTTCTTCCCGCGGGAAAACACGATGCAGGAAATATCCAGCATTTCGCTCGTCCGGATCACATGCGGATTAATCAGCCCGGTAATCAGCACCGTCCGGTCCTTCACAAACGCCAGCACATCGCTCATCAAATCCGCCCCGAATCCGGAGTCCACTTCTTCATCCATCCGATCCGCGCCGGTCAGCACCTCCGCGCCCAGGATGTCCCTTACCTCTCCGATGGTCATATATTTCCTCCTGTCCCGGCTTACCGGCCGGATGCTTCCGTGTCAATCGGTTCCTTCCCGACGCACCATCCCCGGGTCTTGTTCACGGTGCGCTCCACCGCGTCCCGGCTGTTCTTCCAGTCTTCCCCGTCATACCGGTAATCGAACTTTTTGATAAACCAGGAGATATCCTCCTGAATCCGGTCCATATTCTCGCTTTCGATTTTCCCCATCGCGCTCAGAAACTCGGCCAGCTCCTTCGTGTTCAGCTCCTCCGCCGCGACTTCAATCAGCTGCCCGTAGTGCGGCAGGCATAATCCCTTCCCGCCGAGAAACGCCTTCCGGAATTCGCTGTCATTCCGATACAAATGGAAAAAGGTATGCAGATACCGCGTCATGTTATCCTCAATCGTGTCGCACATGACGCATGTCCCGGCCGTTTCCTGAATCTTCCGGGCTTCTTTGACGATATTCTCCTTCGCAGCCTTCGCCTTGCCCTGCATCCGGTCACCGATCCCCATCTCCGCCAGTTGCCGGGCATATTTGGCGATATGCTCATTCGCCTTCTTCAGCTTTTCCCGGTTCTCAATCATGTGGCTTTCCAGCATCAGCGCGTGCCCCAGCCGGTTGCTCATCGAAAACAGCATCTGATGGTGTTTTTGACAGAAGCCCCGGTCGTTCACGCGGATCCGCACATCCGGCTCCATGACCGACGCGCCGAGATACCGCTCCGCCTCGCCCAACTCGGTCCTCCGTCTCAGGGCGCACAGCAGGCATTCTCCGTCCGTTTTCTGCGCGTCCCAGATTGGAATGGTGTCAATATGATAATTCATGCGATATCGTCCTCGTATTTTTCGAGCACCACGCCGGCCTCATCAAACAATTCCAGCGTAAACGGATCCGGATACCCTTCCCGGTATACCACCCGCCGGATCCCGCTGTTGATAATCATCTTGCAGCACAGCGAGCACGGCTGATGCGTGCAATACAACGTCGCGCCCTCGATGGACACACCCAGTTTCGCCGCCTGTACAATCGCGTTCTGCTCCGCGTGCACGGCATAGCAGGTCTCCATTCTGGTTCCGCTGGGAATCTGCAGCTTGTCCCGCAGACATTCCCCGCGTTCCCGGCATGTCTTGATGCCGGCCGGCGCCCCGTTGTACCCGGTCGTAATAATCCGTTTATCTTTCACAATCACGCATCCGATGCTCCGTCCCTTGCGAAAACAACTGGACCACTCCGCAATGGTATACGTCATCTGCATAAACCGATGATCCCATTTATCCACTTCTGTCACCTCTCCACAGTTACAGCATTGCTCATTTCATTATATAAAAAAACGGGTCTCCCCGTCAATAATAAAAAGCCTTTTAAAAATTAAGTATTCTTTACAGCTTCCGGCTCAATTCGCGACGCAATGCGTCTCGAATTGGAAAACAGACATAAAATCTGCATGTTTCGCAGATTAGTTTCATCAGCTTTCCTTCCGAATTTTGCGGTTTCTGTTGACATCTTTGCTTCTTAAATCGATTTCGCCCTCATCCGATTCAATTTCAAAATATTCCGGCGGATACAAATAATCCTCCCCGGAATCATCCACAACCCTGTACCATCCTTTTTCGACACTCAGTACATCATAAATTTTACCATGTGTCAGCATCAAAAACGATGTTTTCCCTATCCATTTCACTTTCACCTTTTAACCCACTCCTTTACTGCCCAACTAAAAGTCGCTCAACTAATTTCTTAATCAACGCACCAGTTTGAACCATATTTTTCATCCTCCGTTCTGGAAATCTCTGGTAAAGCTTCAGAATACGCATCCATCAATTGCTTTTTTTCTGCATCGTTGTCGCGTGGTATGGATAGCCATGCTTTAAAAAATACATATTGCGCTTTAGATGTTCCCATATTCTTATCGAATAAATCTTTATAATTATTCATTCGATCCGGCCTCCTTCATACTCCCAACCAAAACTGGCAGCAATTTGAAACGCTTGTTCTCTAATGGCAACATAGGTATACTCTTCAGGTGAACTATCAAATGAAAGCCCAAACCTCTCTGGATCACTGGCAATTTCTCCGTTGATCATCGCTTGAAAGTCATCGTTGATGACGCTTTCAAACTCTTCAATCGATGGTCTATATCCATTTCCAATTCTGGCTATAAAAGCATCACCATTAGATGCAACATTGCCAATCTCTTCAACCCTTTCGTCGCACAAGAACCTAAAATCCTTTTTTGACAAAGGAGTTAGGTTCGTATGACTATGATACACTTTCAAATGTTCCCCGTCAATGATGTCCAGATTTATTCCCACGCCGTTTTTATCATTGCTCGTAAAAATAGCACTTTTCCCATTCTCAGATATGATTTGAGCATGTTCGTATCCGGTTTCACGCGCCTTCTGGTTTAAGCCACTTAAAACTGCCCTTTCCTCCTTTCCAATCGAAAGTGGCAAATAATCATCGAAATTGCCATCAAACTTCTTTGGAACTTTAACTTCGTTCTCATCTTGCCCGGCCTTTTGGCGTCTATCTTGACTCCTCATCGCCTTCAGCCGAGCTTCAGCACTTCCGCTGTAAGACTCATATTCTTCCAGATACTTGTCCGGATCATAGCCCCCGATCTCATACGGTCCCTGGAAGGAAATCGCATACTCACAGCTGCAGTGCGCGTGAATATGCGTGGCGTGGCTGAATTTGGACTTCTTGCTGGCCCGCTGCCAACCATTGGACGCGAGCATCCGGCAGAATGCGCACGGATTCCCGTGCGGAACCCAGGCGAACCACGCATTGTAGTACCTCGCCGCCTTCAGCGTGGTTTCTGCGCCTCTCCGCTTCACGATCTCCGCGACCGTGTCTGGAATCTTGGATTCCTGGCCCTTCTCGATCTTGTCATCGACCGCCGCTTTGACATACTCGTATGATTTAGCCTCGGCGGGCTCTGTCGGTGGAATATAAATGCCTTGCAGTTCCGCCATCTCGTCGCACATCTCACAGGCCAGCGCAGCTGCTCCCTCTCCGTACCTGGTCGCGATCGCGAATGCCTGGTCAACGATAGCCGGATAATCATAACCATACTTCTCCGTCCACGCTAACATCTCATCGGCCGCCTTGGTGTTCACCCGGTTGAGCTTATCAATGTAATCTTCCCATGAATCCTTCGAGATCATGTCCATCAGCTACTCAGCTCCTCAACCAGCGTCAGGCCTCTGGCTCTCACTTCCTGCGCTTTGATCCGACGGAT